>JAEEGI010020334.1_pt1 | contig 13308 bp, 17 predicted proteins | sample 8958751 | NCBI WGS metagenome assembly JAEEGI01 (sample SAMN16246545, study PRJNA631951) | gut metagenome | biome: gut microbiome; feature: rumen; material: KS-attached | host: Bos | place: Iran: Karaj | collected 2018-10
CCAACCTTCTGGAAGGTCGCCTTCTATCAAAAGCTTTTCACGGAAAACAGCTTCGGCTTGCTGCTCTAAATTATCGTTTATTGCAATATTCAATTCTATCTTGTCATCAAGTGCGCGTAAAATACTTGCAATCCTCCTTTGCGAATAAATGTCATTGTCTCGAACTTCATAAAGCATTATTGCTTTCTTGTCGCCACGAGGCATTTTTGTCCCTTTAGATGATGCCATCGAATACTCAAAAAATGCATCATCGGCGAGAACATAGAACAAGTAATCTGGGTCAATTTCTTTCTTTGCAACGAATACCAATACATCGTTTGAACACCCGCCATCCGTCTTGGCTTTCCATATCTTTTTAAAATATGGACGAATGTTTGATACCAGTACATCGCCTTTTTTGTATGCCTGTGTTTGATTCACATTAGGGAGCGATGCGGCAGGTGTTATTCCGCCCTTGTTTGGCAACATATTTTCTGTTGAAACATAATTGGAGGGAGTCAACGAAGCGACATCGACTTTACCTTTTCTGTACTCGCATATTGATGAGAGTTTAGATTTCATATCCTAAAGCCCCCAATTTCTTGCGAATTTCCTCTTCCAACTCATGCGATTTTGCAAACAAGTCAGAAAGCTCTGATGTCAGACGCTCCATTTTCTCTTCAAAGGGTTCGCCGTCTTCTTCCTGTTCCTCAATGCCAACAAAACGTCCAGGTGTGAGTATATAATCTTGTTTAGCGATGTCCTCAGTTGAGGCAACAGCACAATAGCCCTTTTCATCCTCTAGAGAACCTTCAACATATGCGTTGTATGTATTTGCGATACGTGAAATGTCGTCTATGGTTAATTCACGAAGCTTGCGAGTAACCATAGTTCCCATTTTTCGAGCGTCGATGAACAGGGTTTTGTTCTTCTGCTTTTTGTTTTTGGAAAGGAACCACAGCGAAACCGGGATCTGCGTGGAGTAGAAGAGCTGCGTCGGCATTGCTACAATGCATTCGACAAGATCCGCGTTGATGATATTCTTTCGGATTTCGCCCTCGCCGCCAGACTGAGAAGAAAGCGACCCGTTGGCAAGCACCAGCCCGATTCTTCCGTAAGGCGCTAGGTGGAAGATCATGTGCTGAATCCAGATATAGTTCGCGTTCTGAGCCGTAGGTAGACCGTAGCAAAACCGAGGATCATCTTTAAGATCTTCTCGTTTGAAATGATCGTCGTTGAAAGGCGGATTGGCAAGAATGAAGTCAGCACGCATGGTTGGATGAAGATCGTTAATATATGTATCGGCGTTGAATTTACCTAGATCAGCATCTATTCCGCGGATAGCAAGGTTCATCTGCGCCATTTTCCAGGTTGTTGGGTTGAATTCCTGTCCATATACGGAGATATCGTTGATGTTTCCACTGTGCCTTTCGACAAACTGCGCAGATTGAACAAACATACCGCCGGAACCGCAACAGGGATCGTATACACGACCGTGATATGGTTGAAGGACTTCGACAAGCGTGCGAACAATGCAGGAAGGTGTATAGAATTCACCAGCATTCTTTCCCTCCTGGGAGGCAAACTGGGAAAGACAATACTCGTACGTTCTTCCTAAAAGATCTCGTTCATCGCCCTTGTCGGCCATGCTGATGTTGGTAAATAGGTCTACAACATCGCCAAGACGGTTTTTGTCGAGCTCGGGACGAGCAAAGTTTTTGGGAAGAATGTCCTTTAATCGCTTGTTTTCTTTTTCGATAGCTCGCATGGCATCGTCGATAATGATACCAATCTCTGGAGTATGTGCTTTAGAAGCTATTTCACTCCACCTGGCACCAGCAGGAACAAAGAAGATACCCTCGGAGGTGTATTCATCTACGTCTTCCTCGAAGCCATCGCCTTCGACTTTTAGTTCGTTGTATTTGTCCTCAAATCGATCGGATATATACTTGAGGAAAATCAGCCCAAGTATGACATGCTTATATTCTGATGCATCCATGCTGCCGCGTAGTGCGCAAGCAGCATCCCATATTTGTTTTTCGAATCCGATATTCGCTGTTACTTTTTCAGCCATTGCTATGAGCCTCCATTTATCCTTGGTCCTTTTTAGTCTTCCTCAATAAAATCTACCACATCGCCGATGTTACAGTGGAAGATCTTGCAGATATTCATCAAGTATTTCATATCCACCGGTTCATCATGGTTCAAATTGCGGCGAGCCGTCGCGGTGAGTTTAGCTGCTTTGAACAGTTCGCCTTTTTTCATTTTGTTGTCAATCAGGAGTTTCCAAAGTTTGTCATAACTGATACGCATGGTAATCACCCCGTGCAATTCAAAGATCGCCTGGTGTAAGCTGAAAAAAAAGAAGCAGGGTCGTATCCCGCGTCGGCTTACAACAGGCTACATGATATTATATCATGTTTTTATCCATTTTTCAACCCTCTTCGAACAAAGTTTACAATTGGTTCGGGTTAGGTGTCGTAGTTAACCGACAGTAGATTACCATATTTTGTTAGTTGCAGTTCAAATTCCCATTCTCTTCCTTCTTTCAGCTTACTGAAACCCCTTAGATTGGCTATTTCCAGTGGGTTCATAATGAGCCCGGGGATAGTCCATCGTATAGGCAGACTACCCCCTTGTCGAGTAATTTGTTATTTCAAGCACCTGTATCTGCACGTTGTATTGCCGCCGTCCGGACGTTTCTGCGGTACCTTCTCGATGTACCTACGTTTGATTAGGATGTCGATACACCTTTTGACCGTGGATTTGTGAATCTTGCATTGCTGCGCGATCGTCCGGTGGGAGGGGAAGCAGTCCTCGTGCTCCCCCTGGAACCGGCAGAGACAGTAATACACGAGCTTCTGCGTCGATGTGAGGTCATCGTCATTAAAGACGACCCACGACTGATGCATCGTAAATCACTCCTTCACTGTCAAATATGATCTCCTTCCGCTCCTTTGTGGTGAGATTTGATTCGGAAATTGCCTGACCGCCGCCATGCGGTTTGGACTTGTCTTTGACTTTGTTCTTACGCTTTTCCTGGGCCTGTCTGCGAATCGTTTTCTGCTCCGGTGGGAACTTTTCGCGTCGGCCTTCAAGCTCTTCCTCAGTCAGTTTCTCGCCGGCACTGCGTGAACCGGTTGCGTAGATCTTGACGATTTCCTGCTCCAGTATCTCCTGGCTGGCGTATGATACCTTACGATTGCCTTTATCAGGGACGGTATAGACCTTGTCTGGAAATACAATGCCCCACTTGAAGAACAGCTTGAGACGCACCTGCATCGGATAAAAGCCGGTTTTCATGACTACAAAAGTACCCTTCGGAAGCGACTTCAGTTCGTCCGGGGTGAGCAGCGCGCGTTCAATCATCTGTAGACTTTGCGAAGGATCGGTTTTACCACGGCTGACTGATCCTGACTGAACAGTTCTGTTGCCGAGAGCTTTGGAAAGTACTTCCGCAGACCCGCTATTCGGAGCAAAGCCGCCGAAGATAGTGAGCTGCGTGTTGTCTGTAATAATCTCGCAGCCTTCTTTTCCATAGTTTTTCTGAAGCTGGGCGAACGACTGGATAATGGCGACAATGGACATACGGCGTGATCTGGATGCCGAGAACATCATCTCGGCGGATTCAATCTTCGGTATGGTTCCAAACTCATCAAGGTACATCATCACACGGTTTTTCAACTGTCCGCCTTGTTCGTCTGCAACGGCGAGGATTTCACGGTACATCTGCTGTACAATCAGAGAGACCATGAAATGTTTGGAGGTATCTTCCTCAGGGAGCACGACAAAGATGGCAGACTTTTCGCTGCAGAATTTCTCTGCGTCGATAGCCGTATCGAAGCATAGGATCTGCTCAAGTTCTGAATCCAGAAAGGCATTCAACCGGGACAGAGCCGTAGACATGACCGAATTCATCGCCTGATCGCCGGCGTTCAGCGCGGCACCGGCAAACCATTTCGCCTTGTGTTCCTCCGGCAGACGTCTCATCAGGAACTGGAACTGCGTTGTCCCTGGAGAATTGGCCGGAGCCAACAGATCCTGAATGATTTTGAATACAGAGACAATATGTCTTGTTTCGGGAGGGCAAAACTCAGCGACAAGAAGAATGCTCGCACAGAGCAATCCTTCAGCTGCGTCATAGAAGAATGCGTTCTGGCCGAACGAAGCTCCGTCCATACCTGAAAGGATGATCGTCTTAGCAATGATCTTTGCATACTTTTCCGATTTCGCCTTGTACGCGAGATTCTCCGGGTTGGCTTTCCACAAATCCATATACTTGTTTACCAGATGCAAAAGGTTATTTCCATCCGATCGTGTCGGATTTCGAAGGTCAATTACTGAAACGTTGTAGCCGTAATAATCTTTTGCGATCTTTCCGTAGTGACGGTACAGATCGCCTTTTGTATCGGACGTAATGAACGACATTCCGGACGCACAGGCATATTCCAGATTTGGGTACAGGAAGTACGCTGTCTTGCCGACGCCGGCCGCACCGATCATCAGAGCGTGCACATCTGAAGTGTCAACGATTGCCGTTGTTCCGAACTTTCCGTTCTCGCATCCCACAATAATGCCCTGATCGGATATGGCAGGAAGGTCTTTCCCTTTCCGCCAGAGTTCGGGCTCAAAAGCAATGTGTGTATATGTCCGGCGTATTTCATCTTTTCGGGCCCAGCGCGCTGTTCCGTGCTGTCCGTCGCCAACAGTCTTCGCCTTGATGTTGTTCAGGTTGTATATGTGGGCGAGCACAGTAATCGCGCCGAGCACGGCGAACATTATGACAGAGATAAGGACGAGCGTCCCGATTCCATCCATGGCATTTCCTCCTTCGGTTTAATTCCGGGCTTGATACCTCTTAACACCTGCAAGTCCTCGTCCCAATCCTTGTTGAGAGGAACCTCGACTTGCACGTCGGTATAACCCTTTTGAGATAGTGATTCCCTGATGCGCTGCACAGCTGACTGTCCGGCCACGTCATTATCCAGGCAGAGGACGATCTTTCTCAGATTTGAATGCGTTTCAAGTTGGTGCATCAGCGCCTTGTCCGATACGGAACAAAGCGCAACGTAAGAATGGTGTTTCCAGCCGTTCGGATGCATGCTGATATAAGCCAGCATATCTATCGGAGCTTCGAAGGCGTAGATCGTATCGTCGTATCCGTTGTAGTGGAACGCGTACTCTGATTTGCTGCCCTCGAGAGTCTGCTTGAATCCCGACAGTGTTGACCGTTTGTGGCAGTGGCCGATATGTCCGTTATCGTCCCTGCCGACAAAGATGCAGCAATGGTACTGATTGTCCTCGTAGAGGAGACCTGCCTTGACAAACGCGTTAATCACATCCGGAGCGATGCATCTGTTGTTCCGCAGATACATGAACATCCGGTAGGTGTTTTCGCTGCGTTTCGGCGGCTGCAGATGCGGTGATTCTGCTGACTTATGCAGAGAGAAATCAATGCGGCTGTAGTCTCCGTTCAGTTCCTTGACGGCTTCCGGGAAAGTCCGTCCGAGATATTTCATAACGAAACCGACGGCATGACCGCCGGTCTGTTCATAGTGTGAATACCATTCGGAACCGTGTATCCACACGTTCTGATCTTCCCACACATACTGGTTCGACTGTTTTTTCAACTGAACCCCACGTGAAGAAAGAAACTCCGCGAGATCTGCGTGATTCGCGGAGTCGATTTGATCTTGTGATAGAGACATTTTTTTCCTTTCCGTTCACAGTTTTATCCTTGCTTTTTTCGGGCTTGCGCGATATAATGTACACAGATAGTGTACATATTACCAACTATAACTCAGATATACTCTTTTGGTGTACACAACAAAAGGATATCGGGAAAACCGTATGCTCGGTATAATAGAGTCGTATCAAGTCCAGAGGAGGAGAAAACAATGTTTAAACTTGAAAATGATACAGCCATCGGAGAATATCTCCGAACAGCCATTTTGAAAAAGTACGAATCGATCCGGAAGTTCTGCAGGGCGTACCTTGAACTAAAGGACGGCCAGACCGACGACGAGGAGATCAGGAAGCTTCTAAATCGTTTCTCGCAGATTCTAAAGGGCACAAAACGGATTCAGACTGATGACCTTCCATACGTTACCGAGCTTCTTGATGTATCGTGCGAAGAAGTCCTTTCGGCGGGAAAGACGCATGTTCCGGTCAGCAGCCACACAACCAACTACGACATTGCTTTTTCTAAAGACAGAGAGGTCTGGGAAAAGTATATGAAGCGTGAGGACAAGCTTTTCCTTAACTGCGATGAGTACTGCAAGTCGGTAATTGATTACGCACTTGAATTCAAAAATTATGCGTTCATCAAGTATCTTCTTGACGAGCATTTCATCTGGTTTGTTGATCTGTCGGATTGGAAAGCTTTTGGGTTCACCTTTGGTGCGGGAACTAGTGTCAAGCGCAGAGACGTCGGTTACATTGATACTCACACGCCGATTGAAATTCAGTCCCAAGATCGTCTTAGGACACAGACAATTGCTCTGGCAATCGAGAATAATGATATTGATGTGCTAGATGCTCTTCTTGCAAGAGAAATCCCCGAACTGCATTCGGTCAATTTCTTCTATTCCCATGCTGAGGCTCCAATGGAAAAGAATGATGATCTGCTCCGCGCTGTAGCACTTTCCGACAACGAAGCGATTATCAACTATTTTTCCGATGAGTTCCCCGTAAAGAACTTGAAATACACTAACAGATTTGTCTTTCCGCACTTGGGAGAACTGATCGACCTTATGCTTGAAAACGGGAGATATAGAAACGCCGAGATCTGCATTCGAAAAGCCATTCGTCACAACAAATCAGTTCTTAACGGGTTGAACACGTTGATAAAAGAGGCCTACGAATTTAATCGCTCCCATCTCGGCTTTAGCCCTGACGGAATGGACGAGTATCTCAAGAAGCAAACGATGTATGATCTTTGCTATGATGAGATGCACAATCTCGTGAAGTATTTCTACTGTCCGGAGAGGCATAAAAACGTAGGATTGGTTTCAAACTACATACGCGTAACAAGCGATAAATCGAATGCTCTGATCAAAGAGCTTGTTACCGAACTGAACGAATCATGCGATGCTATTCTTGCCTTGAAAGGAGATGCGGAATAATGCCAAAGTATTGTTTTAATTACGAATCCGGCGAATATGAATGGATTGACCGCAATGGCTTCAGTTGGGATACGGGCGAATATACTTATAACTGGGACGACAGCGCGTACAAGCGTGAAGAGGAAGAAGAACGTCGCCGTCGCGATGAAGAGGAAGAAGAGGAACGTCGTCACTGTAGCCTTTTCGACGACGATGACGACTGATCACATAACAAGATTCTGCCCATTCTTGACAGCCTGGATCTCACGTCGGAGCTGTTTGTCGATATCGTCTTCTTCGGGATCATACTTTTTATAGTGGTCCTCGAAGATGCGGGCGAGACTTCCGGCGAAACGAAGCGCGGTGCTTATCACTTTCAAGTTGTGGTATGCGCCGCCGTTTTTATTTTCGCTTTTATCTCTGATCCGTTCGCGAGGACTTGTCGTATCCGGATTCGACAACTCATACCCGAGCCGCGCCGCTTCGTATACAAGCGCGTTTCGAATTGCTTTAAATGCCCTCTCCTGCGACAGCGGAAGTTTCTCCGGAAGCTTATCTGTGTATGTTTCAAACACCGAGCACTTCGCACGATACCATAGTTCGTACAGACGGTCGATGGTTTTGTTGTTTGCGAGATCGTCAACCAGTTCGTCGACGAGCGCTTTAATACCTTTCGGAAGATATCCGTACTGCTTTTTCCCACTGCATCCGTTCAGCCGCCGCGCAAGTTCTTCGAGTTTCACAAGCAGCGTCTGATCAAACACATCACCAGCGATGACCTTGTCGATAAGTGATTTGAACTCAGAACGCATTTCTGCTGTGAGTTTATTCCGTACCTTAGTCTGCTGATCATAGATCTCATACAGATCGTCTTTAAATATCTCCGTCCCAAGTATGCGTCTGAGGTTATCCAGGCCTTTCTTTGAAAGATAAGAGTTGTCATTTTCCGCCGTCGAATACAAAAGCAAATGAATGTGGGGATGGTGGGATTCATTATGGAATGCTCCGTACCAGCGCATGGAAGTGAGCTGCATGTTGTGCTCCTTGGCTATTCGATCTATGTTCGCACCAATCATACATCTCCACCGTTCAGCGGTGTTGTATCCAAGACGTTCTGCATCCTCGCGCTTGATTGAAACGATGACTGAAAATACATTGCCCTGATGTTTTTCAAGTTCTGCCGCCGCTTTTTCCAGATCAACGTTGTCCTCAGAAGAGAAGAGTCCGTGATTCCCGGATAACTTTTCCACTCGTGGACGAAGAGCCATGTAGCGTAGATACTCTTCAGTGTTCAATAACTTTGGATTGTATTCGACCGCGACAGCAATCAGTTCCGACGCATTGCCTCGAGTCTTTGCTTTCATATACGTTTTGTATTCCGGAGTTGTTCGTACTGAATTGTTTCTGTTTACGATTTCCGTTATGAACTGCTTCTGATTGTCCGTTGCAGGAAGCGTTCGCTGTGCTATTGGAAGTTTCTCAACCCCTTCACGGGTTGCTATATACTTCATCAAACCTCCGAGGTTTCCTTCAGCAGCGTTTTTATAATATCTGCACTTTACAATGATCCTCGGCATCAGTTATCATCCTCTGATATTGCTTTCGCGTTATCGAGCGCATCTTCAAAATTAAAAACTCCATGACGTTTGCGGACGATGTCATAAGCATCATTACGGTATGCGCGCACCGCGTCTTTATCAAGTTCATCGACCAGCTGATCCGCAATAAGAAGATTCAGTGTTGCCTGTTCACCTGCAAGTTTGAACAGCGTTGCGGCAATATGGTTTTCGGAGTCCTTGATGGTGTATCTGATTGCGTTTGTCAGTTCGCGAGTGAGTATCTCTTTGTACGTTTCCGTTTCAAACGAACAACAGTAGTATCTGACCGCTGAATCTATAAACTGCGACAAGGACTGACGCAGATCTTTATCGCGATACTTTTCGATCAGATCCCATGTCTCCGGCGGCAGCCAGACTGCTTTTCTGTGTATATTGCTTGGCATATTTGCCTCCTTTTCTGCTGAAATTCACGACATCAAAACGACACGTTCTGAGCCGAAAACGACACACCGTATATTGTGCCTTAAAACGGGGAAATACCCCCAAACAGTCCGCTGTTGCGGGCTGATGTGAGCCGTGCGGGGGCGTCCGCGACCACGTGCGTTTAACCCGCTTAATAATCGGTCGGCCCGGAAATAAGCCATATTTCGGCTTAATTCCGGACACAGCCGACACGATTCACAGATTCCGTCACATTCCCTCACAAACGGCTTTTGCGGCGCATTCATTCTTCTCCCCTGGTCTCTGTTCCACCTTCTGTTGCCGGGCCGTAAACGGGCTTTCTGCGCGTCACACGGCGTGCAGCAGTCTGTTCCTGTTCATCAGCCTTTTCGATGAACTCGCGAACCGCCTGAGGAACGTATTTCTTGTAGAGCGTATCGACGTAGTCGGCGAGCTCCTGTTCGAAGTAGCCGCCCTTTCCGTTCATGCATATTCGGATCGCATTGACCTTTTCGAACTCTGTTTTGATTTGAATAGTTGTCTCTTTCATGCAAGTGCCTCCATCTTCATTGTGTTTTGAACTGCCGGAACAACCTCGCAATCGTATCCGACGAGCACCCCTTTGTTGTAGTCGGCGACCATCTTCTCAGCCTCCGTGATCGTATGCTCCTTATCGTACCACCGGCTTTCCATCTCCCAGAGCGTCGCATCTATGGTGCCGTGAACGTTGTTCGAATAGTTTTTAGCGAGCTCGAGAAACAAATCACGCCCCAGGGTTTTATACAAACCGTGGAGCGTTTTCATCTTACCGTGTCTCATGTTGCACCTCACATGGCCAGGACAGGTCCGGACTCTTTCATGGTCTGTGCGTCCGTTTCGTTCTGCATCTGCTTCTTTCTCGAGCCGGGACGGGAAGACCTCTCCGCCTTCTGATCGTTGACATGTGCGTCTTCTATCACGTCTTCTGGATTCTGAGACGCAACGAACTCACGCACCACCTCCGGTACCTGAGCGTCGTACATTTCGTCAATGTGATCGAGAAGCTCCCCTTCTATCGTCTTGCCTTCCTTCTCCAGGTAGTGAGACAGAGCTCTTGCCTTGGCAAGACTGTACTTCAAATTGATTGTCTGATTCTTCATCATCTTCCTCCTCCGCTTGTTTTTCTTGCCGGCGTTACGCCGTAGATTTCATCCATGTGGGCTTCATCCTCGTCGGAGATCTCAATTCCGAACGCTTCTTCAATCAGCATATAGACCGTCTTATCTTCAGTGGTCTCAAGAAAGCACGACGCAAGACGTTCGTAGGAATCCTCCTGCTCCTCCAGCCCGGCAAGCTTTCGGATCGACATGAACTGAGCTTTGTGGATGTCCCCGTCAGGCAAACCGTGATCGGAGAAAACCGTTTGAATGTTTTCGAACCGCTCCTGTATCGCAGGATCGTCGAGCATGTTGTGAACGGCTCCCGCCAGAGCGGCCTGCGGATCGAACTGCTCAGCCGTGGTCCCGCCTGTCCATCCGAACACGCAGAACACGACTATGATCGGTATGCAGAGAATAAAAACGGATATGCCGATGACATACCCGATGAACTTTCTGCCTTTTTTGTTTGACGCAAGGACTTCAACGACCTTCTTTGCGACTGTAGCAACTGTTACCGCAGCCATTACCGACCGCCTGCCTTTCCGAAGAGAGCCGCCTTGTATTCCGGCGCGATAACCTGAAGAAGGTATCTCTCGTTGCCGCATTTGAACAAGCATACGCCTCGCTCCGGATACTTGATCAGCTCGTACTCGCTTTCCTCGACCTGCAGAGCGTCCATAAACTCTTTCGGATTGATGTTGCCCGGGTTAAAAAGGAAATGATGAGTTGGGATGCTGAACAGCGGCTTTGTGAATTCGCGGATGCCGGGGATCAGAAAGTCTTCGATGTTCTGGCTCGCGAGAATGATAGCGGAGTCTTTCTTACGCACACGCTTGGCTGCGTTGCGGATATACTCGATCGCGGTCAGGTTCGTGAGGAACAGATACAGCTCGTCAATGGATGCCACGGTGTTGCCGTTGGTCAGCAGCTTGTGGTTCATATACGAGAGGATGTTGAACAGCATTGCGTCTGCGAGTTATCGTTATTGGAAGAAACAGGACACTTTAAACCGGACTGTTGAATCCGCGAGGTACCTGGCCGCTTTTCACCAGATCGAGGTGGCGCATCTTTGATCTGTCGGTCATTTCCGTGGTAAAGTGGATCACGATATCGTTGCCGCCTGTAGAGTGCGGATGATCCTTTTCGTAAACGTCGATTCTGCGTATAAAGGTTCGCAGTATCTCCGGAGTCAGTTCCTTGATATCGATATACTTTTTTGCGTTGTCTATGAATTTGAGGATCAGTTCTTCGCGCTTGCTCTGCTCATCCATTTCTGCGCCAATCTCGTCTAATTTAGATTCGGTATCTTTAAGTTCTGCTTGATATGATGCCGACATCTCGTCGTACTGTTCCGGTGTGATTCTGCCGAGAACGCGGTCTTCGTACAGACATCGGATTATGCTTTTCAGTTCAGCCATCCGTCGAGTTAGATTCGTCTTTTCAGCTTCATACTGCTTCATTGCCTTCTCGGCGGCTTCATTTGCGCTGCCGGCGGCCAGTTCGTAGAATTCGTTGGGATTATCTCTAACGAACGCGGTGATGTCGCGTATCTTCTGAAGCACAACCGCTTCTATATCGTCCTGATTGATTCTGTGACCGGTGCAGTGATTGTTCCCGTACCGCTGATACATTCCGCAAAGATAATTGCTTTGATGCGGGTATTTCACAATCCTACGAAGATACATTCTTTCGCCGCAGTCACCGCAGTATAGCAGTCCGGCGAACTTGTCGATCTGTCCGGTCTGATCCGCTTTTCGCCTTCCGTCAAACCACTTCTGCACCATGTCGAAGGTCTTTCTGTCGATAATGGGTTCGTGCGTTCCTTCGGCTATCAGCCATGCGTTTCTCGGATTCCTGATCTGTTTTTTCAGTTTGTTCGATTTGGTTTTCGTCTTGTTGTTGGCAGTGACGCCCAGGTAGACTTCGTTTCTCAGCATCAGCCTGATCGTGACATCGCACCATTTGTACGGTTTGTCGAGTTCCAGACCGCGCTCATGTCTGGAGAACTTGTAGTAGTTGTATACGCTCGGACTCATGATTTTGTCCTGCTCAAGCCGAATGGCGATTGTTCGTGCGCCGATGCCTGAAAGGTATTCCGCAAAGATCCGCTGGACGACCGGAGCCGTTTCCGGATTCGGAATCAGTCTGCCGAGGTTATCCTTCGAAGGCATATAGCCGTACGGTACTTTTGATCCCACTCTTTCTCCGCGTTCAGCTTTGGCTTTTTGGACCGCGCGTATCTTCTTGCTTGTGTCCCTGGCGAAGAAATCGTTGAAGTAGTTTCTGATGCCTACGAAATCGTCGTTTCCTTTTTCAGTGTCGACACCGTCGTTTACGGCGATATACCGGATGTTATGCTGAGGAAAGAATATCTCGATATACATTCCGGTCATAAGATAATCTCTGCCGAGCCTTGAGAGGTCTTTCGTTATGACCGTTCCGACTTTGCCGTTCTCCATATCGACAACCAGGCGGTTGAAGTCTGGGCGGTCAAATGTAACTCCGCTGATTCCATCGTCGACGTAAAATTGCCAATTCAGAAATCCGTTGTCTTCCGCATACTTCTGCAGAATCTTTTTCTGATTTTGGATGCTGTTGGATTCACCGTCAAGCTCGTCTTCCTGTGAAAGGCGGCAGTAAAGAGCGGTGATCTGAGGGGTTGTGCTTGTTTTCATCTTTGATCCTTTCCGAGCCTTTTTGCGGCTCCGTATAGAGTACGGACCGAGTATGGCACACAACACAATAACCATACCCGGTCCAAATGTCCAGAGACAATACCGATTAAATTGAAACTTTTTTGATAAGACTCATAATAACCGCGGAAACACCGCCGGAAGTGTCGTTTTCCTCCGGCTGCGGGTAGACTGATATCACGTTAAATTCCTTCTTGGAGATCCTGACGTTTTCGGCGGTTACGCGTGACCGTCTGCGTTCATCTACGGAAATGCGCTTCAGAATGTCGTCGAGCGTCTTCTTCTTTTCGTCAGCCATGCGGCCTGTCCTCCTTTCTTTTTCAGCTTACAAGACCCCTGAGTCACGTTTCGTTACGCAGGGGGTGGTGTTACATGACCAGGTTGATGCCGTCCT
>JAEEGI010020337.1_pt1 | contig 13306 bp, 6 predicted proteins | sample 8958751 | NCBI WGS metagenome assembly JAEEGI01 (sample SAMN16246545, study PRJNA631951) | gut metagenome | biome: gut microbiome; feature: rumen; material: KS-attached | host: Bos | place: Iran: Karaj | collected 2018-10
GTCCGTATTCTGGATGGTTGGCTATTGCCTTCTCATCGCCCAACAGAGGCAGCGTCTCGTTAGCCCAGGCACGATAAAAGAGAGTCTTCTGCAGTGCAGCTAGGTATTTACGAGCCACCTCATAGTTGCCGTTGATGAGGTTGGTCTGTGCCAATCGTTTGTAGCAGCGACCGCTCTTCTGGAAGTCGAGGATAGCCTCCTGGGCCTCGAACACCGTTCGCTGAGCAACATTTATCATACCCAACTGATAGAAAGCCTCGGCTGTTGGTATTGGGCTGGTTGCATCGCTCTGTACATCGGGCAACAGACCAGCTATGCCATTTTGGTTGTAGTTCTGCATCTGGTCCAAAAGCACGCCACGCATCGCTAAGGCAAGGTTTTGTACCGTTACACCTATCTGATTGTTTGGTTTTTCCTTGTTGGCAGTCTCGATTATGCGGTTCCATTGCTGATGGGTAGCCATAAAGTCATACTGCATAACCTTTTCAGCCTTGAAATTGGCGTTCTTCCATACCATCCATCCCATACAGATGGCTACAAGGGCGAAGATGAGGTGGGAGATGATGGGTGTGAGATGTTGGATAATAGTCTTGCGACGGAAGAAACGGCCTATTAGTACAATGACAAAGGCCGAAAAGGCCGCAGCCCACAATAGCCATGGGAACACCTTTGGCATGCGGTAGTAATGTATGCCAGACCACAGTCTGTCTACAGGTATCGGCAGGCAGACCGGACCTACCAGATAATACAGAATAGGAATAGCAATAAGTAGCAAAACGACTCGTAACCATCCTTTGGTAAGCGACATAACGATCCAAGCTACAAACAGTGTGAGCATCACAGCCCATACTCCGCTAAGCAGAGCATTCTCATCGAGCAGATATAGCCACAGCAGGGCAGATGGAATAAAACTCAGGCCATACAACTTGTTGGAGCCCATTAATTGGAGAACCGTAAGTTGCACTATCGATAGCAGGACAGCGATGATTGCAGCTCCAACCCAAGCATATAGGAAGAACTGTGTGCAGAATCGCCCCAGCAGATCGACCACGCCACCTGGCTCCCGAATAATATCCCATACGTAGTTACTGTCAAACAGGAATAGCTGGTACTGCTCCTGATAATGCAAGTGCTGCGGATAGGCCAGTCCGAAAAACAATAGGACTGCTACACAGAATATACTACTTATCAAATACCTTACTGAACTCATTGACACTGATCTTTACAGGTTCAACCATAAACTCAGGACGATTATAGCTCTTCAGCAAGAAAGTATTATGCTCCGGATCTTCCTGTGGCAACAGGAAAGCCTTCCCAACTTTTCCGTTGTTGAAATAGGCGAAGTAGACACGGCTGTAGTTATCATCATCACGGCGACTAGCAAGCATCATCCAGTGGCCGTTGCTCGACCATGATGGATAGCTATCAGAATAGCCTGCACTATTTACCTGAGTAAGATCGACTGGCGAAGATGTTTCTGCAGTAAGAGCAGTACCGTTATATTTATCCATAGGTATACATACGATGTCGGCGTCATGATGTCTGCTATGGAAACAACCATATTGTCCCAAAGCAAAAAGCAGATAACGTCCATCGGGACTGATACGCGGCAATGTTACACTCTTGTCTGCTGATGCAGCGTCATAAATCAGTTCTTCATCACCAAAGTTATGTGTTGCCACATCGAATGAACGGCGATACAGGTTGTATTGAATCTTAGGATAAGTGGTTCTGATATCCTTGTCTTTCATTTCCTCAGGAAGAGGAACTGATTTACAGTAATATAGGTATTTACCATCAGGCGACCAAGTTGGGTACACCTCTAATAGAGTAGAATCATTGCTGACAATACTAACAGAGTCGGTCTTGACATCATATAATATCATATCGCTAGCAAGATCGTAAACTTCAATCTTGTTAGGATTTGACGTATGAAATGCCTGACGTGTCAAGTTCGTAGAGAAAGCTATCAACTTCTCTGTAGGATGCCATGCAGGATAAACGCCCGAAGAAATGGTATAGTCACGCTTCAAATTGACTCTTGACACCTTACCATCATTTACAATTACAGTTCCGCTATTAGCCAGACGCACGTGGAAGAGCATATTGTCTGTCTTATAGTTTTGATAACTGTGACAGTTGATGCACTGACCTTTCTTCCTATCGTTCATCGTAATCTCATTGTTGAAGATCTGTGTTTCTTCGAACGAGGTAAGATTACGCTGAGCAATCTCCATATATGTCCATGCCACATACGATGGCTCGATAAGGCGGTACGACAGGTACTCGTCGATGGCATCTGGAGCCACATATATCTCAAACGGATTGAACGACAACCATTCTCCGTCTTTCTTGCCCCAAACCTCTACCTTAATACTTTTGCCTTTCGAGGCATTAAGCATATCATGCCATTCTGATTCAGGTATCTGCACCTTAACACCACTGCCGTATGTCTGCTGTTTACCATCAGGAGTAGTAAAACGAGAGACGCACTCTTCATACTCGTCGGCAGGGAGCATAAAGTTGAGCGGTGCGATATTATATGGCACCGTAACACCACAATAGTCTGGAAATATGGCCGGGAGACTTTTTGCCTCTTTAGATGCAGATGGTACATCGGGATGGCTGGCACATGATGACATAAGCAGTACTGCAACAGCCAAGAATACTATATAGAAGTGAATATATCTTTTCATAATCGTTTACGCATGAGTTTCGTTTCCTATTTTGCCATGAACATTGATAGGTTTTCTGCCAAAGATATTATACCACCAATAGGTATCTCCAAATTCTTCACGCATTTCTTCAGCAACCTTTCCAATAGTCTTTCCAGGCTTTACCTGTTTCGACAATATATCACAAAAATGCTTATAGCGATTATAAATTTCCTCTTCAACAGGAATCATCATACGCTTTTCTTCCGGGGCTCTATCAACAAACAGTATATAAGCCTCCTGCGCATGCAGAGGAAAATCCCCGCCCTCATGCATTTTTAAATAATTACGCAACGATGGCCAGAAGCATTGTGAGTTACAACGCAACATCGAATAGAACAACGCTTGTTCTGATGCGACCTTTATATCCGAATCGCGCCACAGGCTAACTGTATTAACAATGTAACTATCGCTGTTCTCAACGCCCGTAAGTTCGTCGGAATATGCCCTTTGTAAGTCTACAACATTTTTCGCGACCTTGGCAGGCTGCCAGTTTGCATAAAACGGATGATGATGCAGCAATGTAGTATAGCGTTCAACCAGTTTTTCATCCCCATTAGCCAAGGCACAACGCGAAAACATTTTTAAATAGAAAGGCGAAAAACCTTTTTGTACTGCCATTTCAAAATTCAGGCGGATGGCTTCATTCATCAAGCCATAATTATAATATACCAAAGGGGATGCAATACTCAAAAGACTGACAAAGAGCGAATCAGGATTGGTGATATCTGCACCTATATTGCCTATTTTGAATGAACGGTCGAGCAAACCGCCATCGTTCATAATGGCTATATTCTTCAAGAATACCATCGTAGTCGTTGGCTTCTTAGCATCAGTTGCGATATTAAGAACCTCTTTCCAGTTGTCATCTTCGGCATAGCGCACCATACGCATCTCGTCGATATAGTTCTTGTCCTTAAACATCAACGACGAAACAAAGATGATACCGGCTACAGAACACAACGCCGGTACAATCCACTTGTCGAGATACCTGCCACACAGCGAAATGAGAATAGATATGCCACCAAGCACCCAAAACGGAATGGAAGCGTGCGTACTACTGTCAGTTGGAGTTACAAAGCGAGGCAAACCTGCAAACACGACATCGTCGAATTTCAGATTTGAATAGAATAAGCGGTGCCAGATAAGGGCGGCAAAAATGAGCAAGATTATGCCCACAATCTCACGCCATGCAATTTTCTCAACAACCACAAGACACAGAATTAAAAGCAATGCAAACCACCCAAGTACCGGATACAGGCAAAAGCCCAACAGATACCACACTATATGCCATTTGCGCGGTGTACAACGTGCTGTCCACAAAAGCAACAGCATAATGAGATAGCCCACCGACTGCGAGAACCAATAACCCTTGATTGGAGAAACATATACCCAATAACCAAGATCTACAACCGATGTAAGCAGACAGGCAACAGGCAAGAGCATCAAAGCAGAGGCACTTCCATGTAACCGGAATGCTTTAGTTCCCACAAAGTAAATAAGTATCCAAATTAACGCCATCACGCCTGCCCCAAGAGCAGGATAATAGAATAGCTGTGTAAGCCATGCTCCAACGAACCTCATCAAGCCAAACGGCTTAGCCATGAGTGTATGGAAAAACGGAGCTCCGCAGATGAACTCTGAACGGTCGTGCGCAGTATAGAACACCTCCTGATTGATGTATAATATATATACAACAAATGCCATGAAAGCCAACAGGCTTACATAGAGGACAATACCAGATGCTTTTAATTGTTTAATCATCTTTTTGCTATAAAAAGGCTGACCCATTTTAATGGATCAGCCTATTATTAATCATCTTGTGCCACACTTACATTTTATATTTTGCATGTAATGAGACACTTGTTACTAACAAACTACTTAGCTACAGGCCTAATCGAGAAACCGTAACTTGTACTCAAGTTGCTGTAGATATTTATAGAATTGTCAAACTTTCCATGCTGGAAAATCAACATGTTAGGCATATCTTCATTACCGTTAATAGCGCCCTTTCCGTCATTTGCCTGTTCTGCCATTGATGGGAAGTGGTAAATTCCGAAAATTTCGCCAGTAGCATAGTAGCCGGCATTTCCATTTCCGTACCATTTATCGCCATAACGATAACCAGCAGCTGGCAAGAAGATAGAATTGTTATTAACTTTACTTGATACTCTGTAGCCTGTACCAGTAAACTCCCACTTGCAACTGTCAATCAACTCTCTGATCTGCTCTGTTGTTGGCATTTTCCAACCTTCGCCCCAATTGGCTGTAGCTGCATCGTACTTCGCATCAGCGATAATGCTATAAACAGGAACATCTTTGATATCACCACCAATATAGTCCTTACGCATCACAACATCAAACTCGTCCTTTACTTCAGAATAACTGCTAGCTAAAGGACTCTCGAAGTATTTCACTTCTGTCGAGCCAATCTTATTAATTACAAGATCTGAGTTACTTGCGTATTCAAACTTCTTGTAATAGTCCAGAGTATCTCTTTCAGTCTTCTGGCTTGGGATTCTCTCTATAAACTTAGAACCGTCCCAATCCATAATGAGAACAAACTTATCATTAGTAAGTGTTGCCTCAAGGAATCCAGGATGAGCCTCCTTCATTAAATCCAACTTAGCCTTTACAAAAGAATTGATCTTTTCCTTCTTCTGAGTATCGATATTCGCCTTTGCAAGAGAATCCAATTTTGTTGTGTCACCAATAAACGTCAAATCAATAAGCTTTGGTTCATTGATTTTGGCAATATTTGTAGTGTCACAAATGTATCCGACCTTTTGCTCTGTAGACTTATACATATCGAACAAGGCAGATAAAGTTCTTGCCTCTACGACATCAGTATATGTTGTTGTACTGGTTGGATTCAACAGTGTTCCAGTTACATCACCCCAAACAAATAGAATACCATTATCTGATTCTGAAGTTGCACCAATATTCTTACTTGCCCACTTGGTGCCACTTGGGAGTCCCAAATCTACAGCCTCACCAGCACTTTTGATATTGCCGGCGTTTGCAGTATATGGGATATCTACAGAATTTTCGGTAATCTCATCACTACAAGCAACAAATACACTTGATGTAATAAGCGTAGCGATTGCGAGCTTACTATAATTCAAAAAACTTTTCATTATAATAATGTGTTAATATTATACATATAAAATTACTACTCTTCATAGTAAACTGAGTTGACGGTACAGTTACCTGACTTAATCAGGAACTGAAGGTCTTTAGCAGAACCACCTTTACCCTTTGCACAATCCTTGGCAATTTCCTCAGTAAGCTGAATCTCATTAGGACCATTGTTGATTGGCATATCATCATAATAAGTAGCACTCCACCAACCGTTATGCACCATCATTGTAGTACCGGGCTCAACATCTGAAACGTCCAAGATAAGAGTCTTGAAGCCCCAATAAACCTCATCAGAAATGAATGGGAAATGCTGACCCTCGTTATCACTGAAGCGCATAGCTGCTGCGTTCCATGAACCCGGCTTGAATGGCTTATCCTCAGCTTCCTTACCCGGTCTTGGATAGATATTGAATCTATCAAGCTGCTTTGTAATAACCTCGCAAGTTACGTCATTATATAGATGAACATACTTGGTACCATCAGAACAAATAGCTGTCATCTTAACAATATACTGACCAAGCTTCTTCTTCTGCTGAGCATAGTTTGACTTGAATACATTCTTTCCAAACTCAGGTTCTTTACCATCCTTTTTCTTTTCAGCAATATCCCACACAACATTGACAGGTGCCTTGGTCTCACAGATTATGATATTACCGTTCTTACCATCATCCGACTTGTCTGTTCCTACAGAAGTTTGCGCAAGGAGCTCGTCAAGAGAGATGTGACCAGCATCGCTGATATCCTCATGAACAGGGTCACAAGCAACGAAAGCACATACTGCAGCAACAAGTATAAATAATATCTTTCTCATATTCTTTTCTTATTAAACATTAATAAAGAGCTTTATATAGGGCAGAGGCATCAGAAACATCCCAACCCGCATTCTGCTTCAAGCCACCATTATGCAATGATATCTGGTTCTGAGGCTTAGGCAGGAAACCATCGGTAGCCTTGTAACGCTCAGTCCATGAACATGTCATGTGTTTCATAGACACTCTGTTACCCTTCTGTCCGAGGCATACAACCTGCTTACCATCCTGAGCCTGAAGAGCAGTAGGAGCATAATCGCTGTTTGAGCAACCCTTACCTGTCCAACGACGCATATCATTGAAACGAAGTCCCTCGAATGCAAACTCCCAACGACGCTCGTTCTGAACAGCCTTCAATGAGTAAGGAGTCTCAGGAACACCAGCACGTCTCTGAACCTGATTCATGTACTGTGCATCGCCTGTAAGCTCGGTAAGCATCAGAAGAACATCAGCATAACGCATCAGATAGAAGTCCTCGAAGTGGTCACCCTGCATCTTGTTGCCGAGCGAACCTGGGTCAGTATAACCTTCGCACATTGACCACCATGTATCATTGTTAGCACCACAAGCATCGAGGTTTACATCGGCGTACTTCTTGACAGAATAACCAGACTCCTCGCAGTCGTCCTTCTCGTAGGTATAACTTGCAAGCTCATGGTCAAGGTCAATCAAAGAAGCCTTCTTACGCTTGTCTGTATAACCCTTGTTATTCTCTTCTGCTGTCCAGTCATCCCAGATATTACATGAAGGAGTACCCTGTCCCCAACCCTGGTTGAACGGATAAGTCAGATTACGGTCACCGTTCTGGTTAGATGCACCATTACGAAGTCCCCAGAAACATGACAGATAGTTAGTATACATACGCTGGTTATTGTAATCCATAGTGAGGTTCCAACTTGAAGCATTCATAAACTGAATCTGGAAAATCTCCTCGGTATTACCATTACCCATGCCAGGCTGGTCGAAGCAGTTCTCACGCTTCATATCAGCAATGAAGCTATAAGCATGACCAACACCGTCATGTGCCTCATCCCAAAGGAGACTGTTAGAATACTGCCAGAGTGAACGGAAATCCTCGCAAAGCTTATAACCGCCCTTGTCAACTATATCTCTAAGACCAGCAACAACGTCTGCCTTTGAAAGAGTACCACCACTGCAACCTTCCTGCTCAACGAGGGTGGCTGTAGCATCAGCACCTGTTGCAAGTTCACCTATATGCTTGTAGAAACCAGCCCAGAACATATAAGCACGGGCAAGGAATGACTCTGCACAATACCTGTCTGCATGACCAGAACCATTGGCTCTACCTGGGTTCATAAGGTTCTTTGCAGAAATAAAGTCAGAGAAAATCTGAGGATAGACAAGTTCCTCGGCACTCTTCTCCTGATATGACTCCTCTGTAATAGTGGTTGATGTAATCAAAGGAATATCACCATACATCTGAGTAAGAAGGAGGGTATAGAAGCCACGCATAAAGAATGCCTCACCAAGAAGCTGGTTACGCTGTGACCTATTATCGTCAGTCCAAGGCACGTTATCAATGGTCTCAATCATGGTGTTTGCACGTGAAACGCCACCATAAAGGAGATTCCAGTCGTATTCGTACTGATTTGGATCAGACATTGTAAAATGATGCAGAGACTTTGCCACATAGTCCTGAAGACCGCCACTGCCGTAGCAATCGTCAGACATAAGTGACCACCAGTAGTAAGGGTTATTCAATAACTGACTATTATCTCCACCACCCATAGTATTCATGATACTGTAGGTAGCAGCATTCAAGGCTTCTACATCCGCAGGCTTACCCGGGAATGTAGCTGCGGTCATCTCTGTAGGACGCGGATCTGTGTCCAGCATATCGTTACAGGATGTGAACAAAGTTGCTGAACCAACAACTAATGCTGATAAAATATATTTTTTCATACAAATTGTCGAATTAGAATTTAATACTTGCACCTACCATATATGTACGGGCAGTTGGGTAAAGACCGAGGTCAATGCCTGACTCCCATGAGCTACCACCACCGGCACTACCAACCTCAGGATCGAGACCTGTATAACCAGTAAATGTGTAGAGGTTCTGAGCCTGAACATAAAGACGGAGCTGCTGGAATGGACAAGACTTCCAGATATGCTTGAAGTCGTAACCAAGAGTTACAGCCTTAATCTTGAAGTAGTCTGCATCTTCCATATAACGTGTAGAAATCCAAACAGTATTAGCATGACCATTACCTGAGATACGTGGCACTGAATTTGATGTGCCCTCACCATGCCAACGGTTAAAGATTGTGGTGTCGTAGTTCTCATCAGGGTCATCACCGAATGAACGGTAAGAACGTATAATCTGATGACCGAATGCACCAGCACCGTTAACAGAGAAGTCGAATCCCTTCCATGAGCAACCAAGGTTGATACCAAGCATAACATCAGGGTTAGGATTACCTATCTCGTGCTTATCTGTACTAGCACCTTCTCCCTTACCAACGATTACGCCATCACCGTTCCAGTCGTCCCAGATGCAGTCACCAGGCTGTGCATCATCAAGAACTGCCTTACCAGCCTGACGTGCAGCTTCAATCTGCTCCTGATTCTGCCAGATACCACTATATGACATACCATAGAAGTAACCAATTGCATAGCCTTCCTCTGCACGAGACACATAGTCTGTACCCTGTGAGATAAGATTGCCAGTACCTGCAACATAGTGATTCTCATTGTCGATACGTGTTACCTTGTTCTTGTTGGTAGCAAGGTTAACACCAACGTTGTAGTTAAAGTCTTTACCAATCTTGTCGTTCCAAGTAAGAGCAAGTTCAATACCTGTATTCTCAACGTCACCACCATTTACATAAGCAGGGCTTGTACCCTGAATACCTATTCTGCGGCCGACAATCAACCAGTCCTTAGTAGTCTTCTTATACCAGTCGAAGTTTACGCCCAAACGGCTGTCAAGGAAACGGGCATCGAAACCTAAGTCGAGCTGCTCTGATGTTTCCCAAGTCAAATCATAATTAGGTACGATGTTTGCGTAAGCACCGACATTAGGAATACCGCTTGTAGAAGTTAACATATCAGAACCGAACTTGTAACCGCTATCGTTATACTCTCCAGACAGAGCAATAGTAGCAAGATACTGATATTTTGGGATTCGGTTATTACCGTTCTGACCCCAAGAAGCACGAATCTTCAAGAAATCCAACCAGTTCTTTGTGCTCTCCATAAAGTTTTCGTTACTCATTACCCAACCTGCAGATACAGATGGGAATGTACCCCAACGATGACCATCGGCAAAGATACTTGAACCATCAGTACGCAAAGTAACAGTAGCCATATATGTCTCTTTCCAGTCCCAGTTCAAACGACCGAACCAAGAAGCAAGATACTCTTCATCATTAGGTTTACCTGTAAGAGAAGCAACAGTTACATCTGCCAATTTTACATTTGAAAGGTAAGCAGTATCCCAACCCTTCAGAGTTGCGAGCTGGCTTCCATAAGCAACACTATTAGAACCACCTACATTAGTGCTCCAACCTGTACTCTGGAATGACTGACCAACCATTGCACCAATCTTATGACCATTAATTACAGGGAGATCATAAGTAAGGGTATTCTCAATAGAGAAATTAGAGTTCAACCAAGCATTCTGGCTTACGCTATATACCTTTGATACATTTGTACCCTCACCGGCAGCACGTGGCTCATTATAGCCGCGGTATGCACCTGAACCCCAGTTATAGTTGAACTGTGAACGTAATTTCAATCCCTTGATAGGCTGAATAACCAAGAAAGCAGTAGCGCTGGCATTGATGCTGCGGCTTTCTGCCATAGAGTTCCAACCACCAGTTGAAAGGTTCTCCCATGGGTTGTAGAACATAGATGGGTTCCAGCCCTTACCATAAGTAACATTACCGTTTATGTCTTGATAATTATAAATATCGCCGTTCTCTGCATACTGTGGCAAAACAGGAGTTGTCTGCAACAAGCTATGTATATAGCTCCAGTACATACCATCCTCAGCCAAGTCGTGATTCTTGCTATAGCCAATAGATATGTTTTCACCAACTGTAATCGCATCGAAATCCTTAACTCTCAAGAGCACATGGTCGCTGTTGATACGGATTGTATGACGATTATAGAAAGAAGCCTTGTCTGCACCCATGATACCTTCATTATCAGTATAGGTGTAAGACATTGCAAACTTAGAACGGTTAGAACCACCTGTAACTGTTACAGAATGATTCTGCTGCATGGCGTTCTTGTTCTCGAATTTGCCCCACCAGTCAGTACCAGTCCAACCGCTCTGTACCTTAGTGATTATATCCTGAGGGATATAAGCACTCCAATCGATCACATCGCCAGAAGCGTTAAGATTGTACTCGCTAAAGATTGCCATATACTGCTGAGCATTAAGAAGCTGTGGACGCTTGTAGGCGTTAGACCAACCCATAGCACCGTTATATGTGATTTCCAACTTACCAGCCTTACCCTGCTTTGTTGTAACGAGGATAACGCCGTTGGCTGCACGAGAACCATAGATTGCTGCAGAAGCGGCATCCTTCAAGATATCAATACTCTCGATATCGTTAGGGTTGATACCATCGAGGTTACCACCTGCAACACCGTCAATAACGTAAAGAGGAGCACTATCACCTGTGGTTCCGACACCACGGATATATACTTTATATCCCTTACCTGGCTGTGAAGAAGACTGTGTAATCTGCACACCCGGAGTCTGGCTCTGCATAGCCTCGAGTGCATTAGTTGTGTTCAACTTGGCGATATCATCACCCTTTACCTGAACAGTTGCACCGGTAACCAGTTTTTTCTTCATTGTACCGTAACCAACTACTACAACCTCTTCGAGACTCTTAGAGTCCTCAGCGAGCTGAATTGTCAACTTGTCGCCGGTGACTTTCACTTCCTGCTGAACATAGCCAATGTAAGAGACAACCAGAATTGCTCCACTTGGCGCTTCAATAGTAAAGCGTCCGTCAAAATCTGTAATTGTACCATTTCGGGTACCTTTTACCAGCACGTTTGCGCCGATAATTGGATCGCCACTCTGATCAACTACTGTTCCTACGACTTTCTGTGTCGGTGCGCTTGCTTCTACAGGTGCTGTAGCATTAGAGGCGAATACTTGCACAGGAGTACCGCCCAACAGGAAAGCAATACATGCCCCTGCCATTAGCGCTTGTTTTCTAGTAATTAAATCCATATATACTGTTGTACTAAATTAAAGGCTTTTAACCTTTTGTTAATCTCTTGTTAGGATATTAAATTAAAGGCTTGCACCTTTTTGTTGTTATTCTCTGGTTATTAAATTAACGGCTATTCTTTATCACCTTGGGGGGTTAATCTCGTGTTAGGTCATTAAAGCAATGTTTTTTCTTTCATCACCTTATTCGAAGTTAAACTCATGTTAGGTTATTAAAGTAATGGCTTTCCTCTTTTTTACTTCGTCACAAAAATAGAAATATAGAACATCAAAAAATGATATTTTTTTATCTAATTTTGATACAAATTCTATTTTAAGAAATTTTAACACTTCAATTTTGGGAATATGCAAAGTACATGTTACAAATTAAGGGTAGTTAGATTCCAATCCGTTTTAATTCATCTTTGTACTGTTAACGATAACACTAATATATATGGATTTTGTCGATTTTATTTCCGAAAGGAAAACGTTGAAAACCCGAACGTATCCCGAACGAAACCCGAGAAAATTCGCGCCCGTTTTTTTCCTGCCACGCATTATTTACGCGAATTCGGGATAAATTATACATTCCCTACTTATGCAAGGCATAGTTTGTTGTTTTTCGTAAGACATCACAGAGCTGATTATCTGTGTATTATACTCATTACAGACGCTGAAGGCGTCTCCGCCTAGTAACCGTAGGTCGGAACGACCTGCGGAATAAGTAACTATAGGTGGCAAGCACTCTGAAAGAGTGCCCCATCTTTCGCAACGGGCGACCGCTTTCAGGGTCGAAAATATCCATATCATTTCTGTCCGCAGATCCTACGGATGCTGCGGTTACTGAGAGGTGACGCTTTCAGCGTCATTCCGAATAATCATTTCCTAAAATAGGAGAAGGAAGTTTCTTATCCCGAACTCACACACTATTTTATAGTAACCACTTGCCGTTTATCAGAATAAACTTCTTCGTAGGCTTTTCTGACATCAAAATCTACACGCGATTTCGTAAAATCAGGCACGTTATAACTGAACAGCGACTCGTGATAGAACTTCTGCGGATTGCGCTGCGGCAGAAGGAACGGCTTGGTGACATTGCCATTGTCGTCGATGCACGCTATGTAGAGCAAACCGTAAAGCGTATCCTCGCGGCGGCTTGCCGTTACAAACCAATGCGAATTTGAGCTCCAGTTATGAAAACTCTCCGACTGCGGAGAATTGACATTCTTCAGTTCAATGCTCTCGTTTGTTCTCATATCGAGCATCCACAAGTCAGCCTCGGCATGGTTTATCGGGAAGTTGCCGAAATCGCTCAGACAATACATCAGATACTTGCCGTCGTAGGAAGGGCGTGGAAACGTTACGCTCTTGTTCATCTTCTCGGCATTTATCACCGTATCGACCTTGTTGCCAAAAACGCCTTTATCAGGGTCGAAACTTATTTT
>JAEEGI010020339.1_pt1 | contig 13306 bp, 12 predicted proteins | sample 8958751 | NCBI WGS metagenome assembly JAEEGI01 (sample SAMN16246545, study PRJNA631951) | gut metagenome | biome: gut microbiome; feature: rumen; material: KS-attached | host: Bos | place: Iran: Karaj | collected 2018-10
ATAATAATAAATATAAAGGAGTAAAATTTTTTTTTCTTATAACAGAATTTATAAATGAAGTTGTATATACTAAATATCTTCTTCTATTATAATCAAATTTATATTCTTTTTTTCTAAAATAAATTATTGGAGTATTCCCATAATTACACATTGAAATAAATTTATATATATTTGGAATATTATTTGAAAAAAAATTTCTTATTTTTTCAATTATAACTTTTGTTTTTTCATTTTCTGTTTGAAAATATTTATTCCTTTTATTAAAAAATATTATTATTTTATCACATGATTCATTCCATTTTGTTTTATATTTCTCCATCATTATTAAATATATAATTTTTATTATATAAAAATTTTATTTAAAATTCATCTGTAATAATTTATTATATATGATTCATAATTGTTTTTAATGAAGAAAAAGAAAAATTAATTGAAGATCATCAAAATATTTGAAAAATATTTTCTTCTAAACGAAAAAGCAAAACAATAAAATTGAATTAAGTAAATTAATATTAGAAATTGATGAATAACAATTATATAATATTTTATGTGATAAATAATATAAACACTTGAATCCATATAATATAATTGTATTTATGTTTAGTGAGAATTCTACAATTTGTGTAAATGACATTAAACAAATATAATAAATATATTTAATTATTTACAAAGAAAATTACTTCAAATAAAAATCTTAATACAACTGTCAATGATATTAATTAATTAGAATAAAGAAAATAGATTTTCAAAAATGAGAAATATTTTAAATATAAATATTAACATAATTTTTTTATTTTTATAATTGATTTAAAAAATGTCACTTGATACCAAATTTAATATACTTGATAAATTTAGTCAAATAAATAATCTTCTTAATTTACATTTATCTGAGAATAAATTTATCACAAGTTTTCACTTATCTCAATTATTTAATTTAACTCCAATAGAATGTACATATATACTTAATCAATATATTATAAAATCAAATAATTTAAATAATATAATAATAATATTTTCAGCAGAACAAATTGATAATAAAGGAAATTTAAGTAAATTTTTAATTCCTTCATATTCAAAAGATTTAAAAAAAATTGTAAATGATAATAAAAATTTAATATCATTTAATGTATATGCAATATGTAATAAAATAGATAATTTTGAATTAAATGATTATACTTATCTTTTAGGAGAAGAAGAAATTATTACTAGATATGATTTAGGAAAAAAAATAATTGTTGAAACAAAGAAAAAAAATAACGAAAAGGAAAAAATAGATTATTCAAAAAATATTTTTGATGAAAATGCAGAAGAAAATTATTATGGCGGTTTTAAAGCAAAAGAACAAAATGAAAAAATTATAAATGAAGATATAAAAAAGAAAAATAATAATAATCAAGATAATTTATTAAAAAGAAAAATCCATGAAAAAAAACAAAAAATAAATGACAAAAAATCAAAAGAAACAATTGTAATTCATTCATCTTATGAAGAAAAATCTTTAAGTGAAAAAAATGAAGATAATAAAAATAATGAAGATATAGAAATGAAAGAAGATAATAATGAAGAATTTGAAAAAGTTTTAAGAAAAAAAAAAGTAAAAAAAACTGTTACAATGGTAAATGAAGAAGGTTATTTAGTTACAAAAGATGAAATGGTTGAAGAAGAATTTTATGAAGATGTTAAAAAAAATAAAAATATTAATAATATTAATCAAAATATTAAACCTGTTCAACCACAAAAAAAAAGTAAAAAATTACCTACAGGACAAACTTCTTTATTTTCTTTTTTAAATAAATAAAAAATATTAAATAATATTTTATTCAAATATCACTTCATATAATTCTAATATAAAATAATTAAAACAAAATTCATATGAAATTTTCATTCATACAAATCACAATAAGATTTATTATTTATTCAAAATAATAATTATAAGAAATCAGGAAAAAAATAAATTTATTAAATTATTTAAATAACAAATTTTTTTCTTATGATATTTTTAAAAAACAAAAAAAATAATTATTTTAGGATATTTAAGGGCAATATTTTTTAAGTTCTTAATTTCTTTATATTACAAAAACATCTTAGTTTTATTTGTTTTATGCAATTAATAACCAAAATTATTTTAATAATATTATAATTTTTTTTTAAAGTTGAAAAATGATTTTCGGAATTATCAATTTTTTTTTTAAAAACTCCTGTAAAATGAAAATTTTTATTTTTGTCAATAAAAATTGAAAATCATTGAAATAAAACAAATAAAAGGAAAAATTAAATTTAATTTCAGGAAAATTCTATTTAAGGGAAAAACAAGAAAAAATATTGTAAAAAACATATATTTTATTGATTTATTATTATATAAATTAAAATTTAAAAAATATTTTTAATTATCTAAAATGAGTGATTCACTTGAAACAATTGATTTTAAAAATGAAAGAAATAACTTAAAAAGTGAAAGAAAAAAATACAATAGAATAAATTTAGATTATAAACAATTAACAAAGTCCATTGATACTGTAAGAAATTTTATAAAAAAAGACAAAAAAATTCAAAAAAATAATATTTTATCTCCTAATAAAATATATAATAATGAGCAAAATCAATCTCAAAATTATTCTTTAATGACAACAATATTATCAACAAATGATTTTTTATCTAGAAATGAATTAAAAGGTTTAAAAATTAAAATGGATAATTTACAAAAAGAAAAAAATAAAATTATTGAAAATGAAAAAAAAGTGAATAACGATATTTTAAATTTAGAAAAACAATTATCAGAAATTATTATTAAAAAAGATAAGATGAATAAAGAATTAGAAGATAATTTATCCAATAAAGAATCTTTAGAAGAAATTATAAAGAATAATATTAATGAAATTAACAATGGTTCTTTAAGTTTAAGATTAAGTAATATTGAAATTCAAATAAATGAAATTAAAATAACAGATAAAATAAAATTTCAAGATTCATTAATTAATTTACTTGAAAATTTGGGTGTGAAAGTTCAAAATAAAATAAAAGAAAAAATTAAAGAAGTTTTAGATAAAGTTTATAAAAATAATCAAGAAAATAAAATTCATGTTCTAAGTAGTTTTTTAAACCCAATTAATGACTTTTTTTATGATATTTTATATGATAAATTTAAAGAAGAGGAAACAATAAAATATTTAATAAAATATATTTTAAAAATTCAAATAATAAACGCGAAAATAGAACAAAATATATATTTTATAAAAAGAGAATATAAGCAACAGAAATATAATATTAAATTAAAAAAGGAGGATTTACAAAAATATCTTTTAGAATTAGAAAGAAATAAAAGTATATTAAATGAACAAATAAATGAAATAAATAAAAAAAAGGAATTAATAAATAAAAAGATATTTAATTCTATAACTAAAAAAAATATAGAAAAAGAAATTGATGATGAATTAGAAAAACAAATATCAAATAATAATACATCAAATAAAAAAACAAATATTTCAATGAATAAATCAGAATCCGTTGTTGATATAAGTACAATAAGTTTAAATACAACTTGTAGAAAAAATATTTTTTCATGTTCAAATAATTATTCTTTAAGAAAATCTAAAAGTAACGCAAGTTTTTTTTCTCCAAAAAATAATAATAAAAAATTTGATTATTCTTTATATGATAATTATTCTAATGATTCAAATGTAATTTTAAAATGTGACAATTCAAAAAAAATTGAAACTTTTTGTTATTTTAGATTAATTAAAATTGGAGAAGTTATTTTTGATCCTTTAAATCATTATGATATTTCTCCTGAAAAATTAGGTTATTTACAAGGATTTATTTCTATAAATTTTGAAAATAATTTATTAGTATTTAAACCTAAAATTAATCAAAATGAAATTAATATGAAAATAATTGAAGAAGAACTAAAGATTGATTTAAAAAAAAATAAATAATGTTATATGTGATATGAAAGATATTATTCAAATTCATCAAATTTATTTAAAGAATAATGAAAAATCTAAAATAGTTGAAAATAAAGATTCTAAAAATGAAATTTATAATATTTTAAATTTAAATAAATTAATTAATCAAAGAGAAATAAGAAAAATTAAAATGAATAATACTGATAAAATAAAAGCAGCTTTATCTCATTATTTTATCATATCTATTATTTTTAATTATGTTAAAAGAATTGAATGTATATTTATAAATTATGATGATTTTATTAAATGGCTTCAAGAAATTTTAAATATAGTTGAAGAAAATAAAAAAAATAAACAATTCGAAAGTTTTAGAGAAAATAAATTTTATAAAATTATCAAAAAATCAAATAAAACACAAAGAACAAAAAGTTTCAATCCAAGAACTCCTAAAAGTAACTTAAATGGTAAAAGGAAAACAAAACAAGTATAAATGTTTATATAAAATTATTTTTAATTCAAATTTTTTTAGGATTTAATTAAAAAATAATATATATTTACTTTAAAAAATCATATTTGTTAAACATATTGTTTTATAATTTATTCAAAAATAATAATATTTTTAATAAATTATTTGAAATTTTACATGTCACTAACTGAAAATAGAAGTCATTCAGAAAACAAAAATCACTTTAAAAAATTTAAAATCATTCAATCAAAATCTAATCAAAGTATTATCAAAGAGAGAAATTCAAGAGAAGAGTCAAAATTAAAAATTGGATTTAATCATTTATTGAAATCAAATAAGAATTTAACAATAGAAACATTAAATGATAAACCTTCAAAAATAAAAACAAATATAATATTCATTAGACAATTTAATTCTTTAAGAAATAATAATAGATTCTATCTTGAAAAAGTTAATAACATTAATATTCCCAATAAAAAAGAATTTAATAATATTTTAACTGATCCACAAAATAATCCAACAATATCTTTATTTAATTCAAATTTTAAACCTATTGAATTTTCAAATAAAAATTTATTAAGAAATAAAGGAATTTTTTTAGAGAATAAAATATTAAAAATAAATAATAAATATAAAGATTTTGATAATTCATCAAATAATATAATAAAAAAAGTATTTAATGAAAAAATACCAATTAAAATTAATAATAATAAATATAAAAATATAAAAATTCCAAAAGAAAAATTAACATCAACTCAATCGAATTTTTATTATAATAAACCTCAAATTTTATCTGGCTATAAAGAATTTTTAACTAAATATAAAGTTAGTAATTTACCAACTTTAGTTAATTCTATTTCAAATACTAATGTAAATCAAACTGAAAATAATCTAGATGATGAAAAAATAAAATATAATAAGATAAGTGAAACTTTTTTAAAAATTAAATGTTTATTAAGTTTAGATTGTGAACCTGGAAATGAAAGAAAATATATAAAAAATTTCTTTTTAAGATTTGGTTATAATAATAATGAAATTTCAGAAGATAAAATTACTAATTTTTTAAATTTTTTAAATGTTGAACCTTTTCAAATAAATCCTTCGAAATCTTTAAAAGAAAATATAATACTTGCAATGAATAATAAAATAGAAGAAAATGAATCGTGTGATTATTAAATAAAATTCTTATGTTTAAAATAATTAAAAGAATTATATAATATAAAAACATTTATTTTCATTTATTTTATAATAATTCAAATCTATTTTGAAGAAAAGATGATAAAACATATATTTTTCTCATAAAAACAAATTTAATTAAAAATAAAACCTGAAATATTATTAAAAGGGAATAATAATATTTTTAATTAGATGATTTTTTAAATTTCATGAAATATTGACAAATTTACTATTATATGTTTATTTATTTTGTAAAATTTAATGAAATAATAGAAATAAGAAATTATGATTTAATTTTCTTATAATGAGTATTAATTTTTATATAGTTTATTTTTAATATAAGGATTTAATATAACCTTTCAATCAAAAAAATTAAAAAAAATTAATTTTATTTAAATAAATTTAATTTTTATAATAAACAAGATTATGCTTATTAAAAATATTTTCTCCAGATTTAAATCCATTTAAATTTAATTTATTATATATTAAATTTTTATATAGATATTTTTCAGATGAATTATCATTCAACCTTTTTTTCATATAATTAATATTTTTATTATCATTATAGATATTTTTATTATAATTTAGATTAGTAAAATAATTATTAAGATTAACATTATTAGAATTATGATTAATAATAAAATTATTTTGATAAATTCTTTGATTGTGGTTCATTGTTCTATGAAATAAAATTTGATAATTTGAATTATTATTATTTCCATTTGTAACAGTTAAAACATTATTTTTTTTTTCACTAGTTCTTAAATAATTCATTGAATTTTTATTTCTAGATTTAGAATCAATGAAATTATTATATTTTATATAATATTCAGGAGATTTATTATTTTCTAAACTAATATTTTTATGATGAGGAATTTGATGTTTATTTTTTATATTATTTGCAATTTGCATTCTTAAAGATAAAATTAAATTATTAGTATAATTTAAACTATCAGTACTTTTTTGATAATTCATTACATTTGAACTTTTATTTCTACTTACATTATTATTACTATTATTTGAAGCATATGAATTATTTCTCAAATAATCTTTATTTATTGGAATAGATGAAATATTATTTATTTTATTTATCTTTTGATAAGTTTCAATATTAGGATTTATATTTATATTTAAATTTTTATATTCTGATTTTTTTCTAAATTTATCTATATCACTTATTGTTCGATTAAAATTTGTAATTTGAGTGTTTGGATTATTAAAATAATTTTTATTAATATTTCTTGTATGAATTATATTTTTAATTGGTTTTTCCTCAATATTATATTTACCAAATTGATTATAATAGTAATTTTCATTATTATTATTTCTAATATTTTCATTGTTATTAATTTCTCTTTCAAGCAACTCTAATCTTTTATATAAATCAGAATATTTAAAATGTGCCCCACCTTCAAAAAATTTTTGAGGTTTTGATTCACCATAATATATTCCTTTATATTCCATTTTTTTTAAAATTTAAAAATAAAACTTTCAATTAAAATATGAGTTTTTCATTTATATACTTTTAATTTATAAAAATTTAATTAATGTTTATCCATTAAAATAATGTTAATTACAATTCTTAAAACAAACATGTAAAATAATTTTTTTTCTTTTTTTTTAAACCACAACAATTATTAATTGTTAAAAATTAATAATTTTAGATTAAAAAACAATTAAAAATTGAAAAAATTAATTTAAAAAAATAAAGAAATCTTATTTAAAATCATAGAATACATTTTATTATTAGATAATCTAAAAAAATTTTCAGAATTAATTTAATAAAAATCAAAATTGATAAAGATGAAATTATTGAATAATTAAATTTTATTAAAATTTATGAAAAAATTAAAAATGGCTCAAAAGATTTATTTATTGAAAATATAAAGATTAGAGGAAAAAAAATATTGAAGACTTAAAAAATATAGTCAATTAAAATAAAAAATATCAAAATAAAATAAGAATCATTTATTGTATTTAAATTAAAGAATATCTGAATTCATTGATTTTCATTATTATATTAATTATTTATTTATTTTATTTTAATTATTATTCTTCATTTCTGATTATATTTTGAAAAAAATAAATAAAATAAATTTGATAAATTTGATAAATTTCAATCCTTAATTTTTAAATTAAAATAACCTTCATTAATTTTTTCATTTGTTAAACCTAAGAATCTTATAGTAAATTTCAAAACAAAAAAAATTAATATTCCTTTTAAAGTTCTATAAAATAAAGGTAATGAAAAGATTAAATTAATATAACTAGAACAATCTAAAAAATCAATATTAGTAGGAATGGTTAATGTTAAATAATAGTCAATAAAACAAAATAATAAAAATCTAAAAAGTGAAACATCTCTTTTAGTATGATTAAACATTTCAATTCCATTTATATTAACTTCTTTAATATTATATTTATCAAATAAAATATCATTAGATTTAAAATTAATAAGATATTCTGATAACATTCCAATATAATAACCTAAAAATTCAAAAAGCATAGTTTGACTAAGATAATTTTGGTTAATAAAATTATTAGATTTATTTTTTAAAAAAGGTTTAGTAATAACGAATTGGAAAAAAGTATTAAAGCCAAAAAGTAAAATAGTACAAAAAATAACAGTAAATTTATAATCTAAAAAAATTTTTAATTGATTAAAATCCATTAAATTAACTTTTAAAATATGAAAGAAAATATAATAAATAACATATCCAATAAATAAACCAAAAATAACTTGATTTAAATATAAAGTATTTTGAAGCATTCTAACTAAAGAAGAATAAATAACAACAATAGTCCATAATAAACCACAATAAAATTTATAACTAATAATATTATATTTTTGAGTCATTCCTTTATAAAAAACTCCAAATAAAATAAACATTGAACTTGCTGTTGAAGAAGGAGTTCCAAAAGAAGAAAAAGTTAAACAAGATGGAAATTCAGGATGTTTTAAAGAAGGCTTTACTTCTTGATAAATGATTTTTAAATTTGATATTATAAATGTTGATAATGTTTCCATAAATATCATAAACATCGATGAATATAAATTTATATAGTTTAATGATAAATAATACATGAAATATTTTATTCCTTGCTCTATATAATCTGAATATATAAAATATTCACATCGACTTTTGTCTTTTGAAAAAAAAAATTTCATTGATATTGATTTAAAATAATCTTTTGTAAAAAAATCAAATGTTAAGTATGAGATAAAGAGTATTGTTATATAATATATTTTCTTATTGGAATTAATATTTTCCATTAATTATTTGTTTTTTTCAATTTTGAAATTATATTAATAAATAATATAGTTTATTAAGAGTTATACATAAAAAAATAAATAATCAAAATCAAATTATATTAACTCTACAATTCCCCACACTTTTTTTTACATAAAATATTTTGATAATATTTTTAAGATACATTGAAAAAAACAAAAAACCGATTGTTTTATTAAAAAAGCAAATTTTTCAAAAATAAATTTTTTTTCTTCATTATTTCTATTATAATTTTTGATTGAATATTTAAGAAAAGGATAATTACTTTTAAATATATTTAAAAATTTATTAGGAAAACAAATTTTAGTTAATAGATTAGGAGTAGGAAAAATTAAAGGTCTTTTGGCTTCACTTCCAAAAGATAAAACTTTTCCTTTTTCAGAATGATTAATTAATTCCTTTTTACCTTGAAATTTAGAATATAATAATTCACATATTTTTTTCACTATTAAATCTCTTCCATTTTTTTCCTCTATAAGTATCATAAAATTCTATTATATAAATAGATACAAAATTTATAAATGCAAAACCTAAATTACATTTATTTCAATAATCTATAGGTAAATAAAATATATCATATTTATTTTTAAAATATATTTATTTCTTCTAAAAAAGTATTTATTGTAGATTTATTTGGAATATTTTTTATCAATAATGCTGTTCTATTATCAAAATTATATTTTTAATTTCAATTTTATTTTTTTCTTCTTCTTGATTTATTTTCTTATTTTTATTCGGACTTTTAATCATATTTAAATTAATTTTCGTGTTGTATATTTGAAAGAATATTTTTATTTGAATTTTTTTTACATTTATTAATTTTACTCTGTTTAATTATTATCATATCATTTACCATTTGTTCATCATTATTTTCATTATTAGAATTTAAGTTATTAATATGAACAGAATGAAAAAAATCTTTTTATTATCATTATTATTAATTAGAAATTAAAATTTGAGTAATTTTTATTAATAAAAGGATTAAATAAAGTTATTGGTGAATAAAATTGATGTTCATTAAATATTTATACAATTAAAATTTGGTTTTCCAAAATATCGATTATTTATTATTTTATTATTTATCATTTGATTTTGATATAAATTTCCTTTTGGAATAATTGGATACATTCCATAATAATTTTTAACATTATTATTTATGAAATTATTCATAATATAAACATTATTATTTCTATTTATATTATTTTGGTTCATTTGATTTAATGTTTATATTGTATTTAAATTTAATTTATTTAATAAATCTTTTTTATTTTTAAAATTCATTTTTTGATTATTTAATTATTGACATGTAATTTCCTGTTTTTATTTATTATCAATGATTTTTGGTAGTCTTCAGTTTCTTTTTATTTGAGAATTATTTTGCTATTTCTTCACTTATTTCAGTAAAATCATTTTCCATTATAGAATTTTGTTCTGATTTAATTTCTTTTCCTATAAATTTTTTATTGTTTATTTCTTGTTCATTTATAAATGACATTTTTTGTTTATTATTGAAAAATTCTTGATTTATATTTTATTTGATTTTCTTTTTAAATAAATTTATTTATCTAGCAGGAAAAAATTTTAAAAAAAAGAAAAGGAGAGTCTAAAAATTTTATATTAACTTGATATTTTTTTTCTAATATAAAATAATTGATATAAACAATAAAAAAAATTAATTATTTTTTAGATTTTTCTTTTTTCTTTTCATAATCATTAAACCTTAATAATTGTGTATATAACCAAGAAGGAATATTAATAGTAGGTGAAATTTTCATAAGATAACCAATTGAAAATTCAATGGACCATTTTTTATATTTCATAAGAAAAGCAATAGCTGAAGCGATACTTCCTGATTGTCCTGAAAAACAATATATTAAAATAGGTATATTATTATTACTTATTTCTTCAGATATAAAATCATATATTTCATTATAATCTATTTCATCATGATTTGATTCTTCATGTTTAAAATTTCTATAATTACTTCCTAATAAATCTCCTAATTCTTTATCTGGTTCTTTCATTAATGATATTATTGTTTTAAATTTAAGAAGAGATAATGTTTTTTTATTTTTGGAATTTATAAAATTTCCTATATATAATATATTATTTAATACACATAAAGGTAAATGAATATTATCTAAATTATTTATATTTAAATATGGATAATCTTTTAAAAATAAATCATAATCAGAATTTATTATATGATATAATCCTTTTGATATATTATCATTTTCTTTTATTTTTTCACTTATTTCTTTTAAATTATCTGAATTTTTTAAATTTTCATTATCATTTAATATTAAAATAAGTCTTGAATTTTGTTTTATTTCTGGAAAATTTTTTAAATTTTCTTTATTTCTACAATCAAAAATTACTGTTTCTATTGAATCATTGATATAATTATATAACATCATTTTTTTAATTTGCCGAGAATCTAAATTCATTCTTTGTTTAGTTTGTTGATACATTTCTTTCATATTTATTTCTGAGAAAGAATTCATTTTAAAATAAAATTTATTAATTCTTGATATTAAGCAATTTTAATAATTAAGAATAAAAAATAAAATCTTTGAATTCAAGTTAAAAGATTAATACTTAAAAACATTAAATCTATAAAACAATGTTAATGATATTTTTCTCTAAATAATTTAACTTTTAAAAATTTATTTTCAATCCTTAAATATTTTTTAAAAGCATCTAGATTTATATAATAATTTTGTAGAACATTATTTTTTAATAATATATAAATCATATCAATATTTTATTTTTGATGCATTCATGATTTTGATTATTTAATTATAAATAAAAATATAAAAAATTGTTATTTTCATTTTTATTTTCTAAGTAATTTTCTTTTTTGAATATTTTTAAATTTTTATAGATATTATGAAGACTAATATTTATTTCTTTTTAATTAAATTATTTTTGAAATGAAAGTTAAAAATCAAAATTTTGTAAATGAATTTTTATATGATTTTTATAAAAGAAATAAAGTTAATAAAAGTAATACCTTAAAAAATGATTTTATTAAATATTCTAGTCAAGATCTTAGTTCAAAAAATAAGAATCCAATTAAATTAAACAAAAAAAATCAAAAATTAAAGGAAATTACATTTGATTTATATAATAATGCCAATCCACATCTTCCTCAAATTGAGTTAAATTTAAATTCTCATATTTCAAAATCTTTAAAATTGTTAAATGAAAAAAATAAATTATCAAAAGATAAAAAAAAGAAATATATTAAAAATATGAGAAAAATAAAGAAATCACATTCTAATAATTCTATAAATGTACCTATGAATAATAATATTAATGAGAATAATATAAATGAAAATAATATAATTGATAAGAATAACAATAATGATATAAATGATATTAATTATAATTTAGAAAATGAAAATGAAAATGAAGTTAAAAATGAAAAAGAAGAAAAAATTAAAAGATTTACAAATTCTCAAATTGAATTAAAGAATAATATATTTATTCCAGGAATAATCCAAGAAAGAGAAAAATCAAATCCTACAAAAAAAATTTATAAGATAACTTCTATTCTTCCTTCTAATAATTTTATGTTTATAGAAAATAAAAATCAAATTTCTCAAATTAAAAATCAATCAAATGACAATAATTATAGATTAAAAGACCTTCAATCAATGTTTAATTATATAAATAATTTAAATTCAAATTTTTATTGATTTTTAAAAGTTTTTTCTACAATAAATATTTTTGATTTAATTATTTAAAAACATAAAAAGAAATATAACCAATAATCAAAAATAATTGTAATTATTGTTTTATAATAATTTTAAATATTTTTTTATTGTGCAATAATTGTTTATTAAAATTTGTATTTGACATTATCTTATTTTCATTATATGAATTTTTATTCTTTGAAATTTATTGTAATATTTTATCTTTATTTATTTCATTTTTTCATCAATATTTTGTTAGTATAATTTTGTTATTAAATATATATTCATTGTTTTATTATTTGAAAATGAATGATTTAAATGTTAATTTATCTGATTTTATATAATGATATTATATCTAAAAAGTAATTAATTATTATCTAAATTTAATTTATTCTTCTTTACAAAAAAAAGGAACCTTAAAAATAATATTAATAATTAATTTAAAAATTATTATAAAAATATTTGAATAGAAAAATCAAAAAAAAATGAATAAAAAATTAACCCCTCAAAAGCAAAATGAATTTAAGACAAAATCCTCAAAAATTTCAATAATAAGTTCAAAAATAAACCCTTTGAAAGTGAATAAAAAAAAAAATGAAAATATATTAAAAAAAACAACGACTGAAAAAGAAAATGAAATAAAAAAAGGAAAAGAAAAAGAATTATTAAAATTTATGAAATTAGGATTAAATAAAAGGAATAAAGAGGATAATCATAAACTATCAAATAGTCTAAACAGTCAAAAAACACTTCCTTTACAAGGGAATATGATAA
>JAEEGI010020345.1_pt1 | contig 13304 bp, 7 predicted proteins | sample 8958751 | NCBI WGS metagenome assembly JAEEGI01 (sample SAMN16246545, study PRJNA631951) | gut metagenome | biome: gut microbiome; feature: rumen; material: KS-attached | host: Bos | place: Iran: Karaj | collected 2018-10
ATGCGCCGTAAGGAAGACGCACAGCTGCCTGAGTGCGACGAGATGACCGTTGTCAGGCATTACACCAATCTCTCTGCCAATAACTTCGGCGTGGACAACGGTTTCTATCCGCTGGGTTCCTGCACGATGAAGTATAACCCTAAGATCAACGAGGAAATGGCTGCGCTGCCGCAGTTTGCTTCACTCCATCCTCTGCAGCCTGCAGAGACGGTGCAGGGAGCCGAGGCTGTCTGCACACTGCTCTGCCGCTCCCTCTGCGAGCTGACGGGCCTCTATGCCTTCACCCTGAAGCCCTTTGCTGGTGCTCATGGTGAGCTGACAGGACTGATGGTCATCAAGGGCTATCACGAGAGTCGTCATGACGATGCGCGCAAGTTGGTCATTGTGCCCGACTCTGCTCATGGCACCAACCCTGCCTCTGCTGCTGTCTGTGGCCTTGAAATCGTCGAGGTGAAGTCGCTCAGCGACGGAACGGTCGACGTCGATGCTCTTCGCGAGCTGATAGCCGCTCATGGACAGGAGATCGCTGCGATGATGATGACCAATCCCAATACCCTCGGACTCTTCGAGCGGCAGATTCCTGTCATCGAGAAGATGGTGCATGAGGCTGGTGGCCTGATGTACTACGATGGTGCCAACCTCAACCCGATGCTGGGTGCTGCACGCCCTGGTGATATGGGCTTCGACGTGATGCACATCAACTTGCACAAGACGTTCTCTACGCCTCATGGCGGTGGCGGTCCTGGTGCAGGTCCTGTGGGTGTGCGCAAGGGATTGGAGTCGTTCTTCCCAGAGGTGTCGCCCTATCATGGCAATTTCGCTGTGGCCATGCGTGCCTATGCCTATATTCTCTCGCTCGGACGTGAGCATATCAAGGAGGTAGGACCTCTGGCAACACTCAACGCCAACTATATCAAGGAGAGCCTGAAGGATGTCTACGAGTTGCCTATCGACGGTCTCTGCAAGCATGAGTTCGTCTTCGATGGCTTGAAGGATAAGTCGACGGGGGTCACCACGATGGACGTAGCCAAGCGTCTGCTGGACTACGGCTATCATGCTCCCACCATCTACTTCCCGCTGCTGTTCCATGAGAGTCTGATGATAGAGCCTACTGAGAATGAGTCGAAGGAGACCATCGACGGTTTTATCCAGGTGATGCGCCAGATAGCCCTGGAGGCTAAGGAGAATCCTGACGAGGTGAAGTCGGCTCCCCATCTGACGCCTATCGGTCGTGTCGACGACGTGCTGGCTGCCAAGCATCCCATTGTTACTTATAAACAGTTGGTAAATGACAAAGACTGATCTGATTATTATCGGCGCGGGGCCTGGAGGCTACCGCGCCGCTTCCTACGCAGCCCAGAAGGGACTGAAGGTCATTATCTTCGAAAAGGCTCATGTAGGTGGTACCTGCCTTAACGAGGGGTGCATCCCCACGAAGGCCTATGCCCGCAATGCCGAGGCCGTCAGCATGATGAAGGAGGCAGAGCAGTTTGGCATCTACTATGATGGGCCTTTCAATTTCTCCCTGGAGAAAGCCAGAAGCCGCAAGGACGAGGTCATTGCTTCGCTCCGCAGTGGCATCGAGACGCTGTTGTCACATCCCAATATCACCCTTGTGCCTGCAGAGGCTCATTTCGTCGATGCACATACTGTAGAGGTGGCTTCCTCTTCGTCTTATGAGGGGGAAAAAGTATTCACAGCCCCCAACATTATAGTGGCCACGGGTTCAGTTCCTAAGACCCTCCGGCTGAAGGAGCCCGCCTCACGTCCTGTGCTCGACAGCAGCGACCTCTTGCAGCTCGACCGCTTGCCTGAGAGTCTCTGCATCGTGGGTGCCGGCGTCATTGGTATGGAGTTTGCCAGCATCTTCTCCACATTCGGCACGAAGGTGACGGTGGTGGAGTTTCTCAAGGAGTGTCTGCCTGCTCTCGACAGCGATATTGCCAAGCGTCTGCGCAAAGTGCTTGAGAAAAGGGGCGTAGATTTCTGCCTGCAGAGTGCCGTCACTGCCATCACTGCCGGTGGCGTTGTCTTTACTGACAAGAAAGGACATGAGCAGACCGTTGAGGCTGAGCAGGTGCTGATGGCTGTAGGACGTGCTCCACGCGTCTTCGATCATTTCCGTCAAGCCGGCTTTGAGTACGACGAGCGCATGGGCATCCATGTTGATGAGCATTGCCAGACCACAGTGAAAGGCATCTATGCCATTGGCGATGTCAACGGTCGCCAGATGCTGGCCCACGCTGCCGAGATGCAGGGCATCCACGTGGTGAATCAGGTGATGGGCGTCGACGATGATATCGACCTCAGCATCATGCCTGCTGCCATCTTCACTGCCCCTGAGGCTGCCTGCGTGGGCAAGACGGAAGACCAGTTGAAAGCCGAAGGCATCGTCTACGAGTGTCGCAAGGCTTTCCATCGTGCCAATGGCAAGGCTCTGGCCATGAACGAGACTGAGGGCATGCTCAAAGTGCTCAGCGAGCCCGATGCAGGGCGCATCCTCGGATGTCATGCCTATGGTGCCCACAGCGCCGACCTTATCCAGGAGGCGAGTGTACTGATGTGTCGCGACACCACTGTGGCACAGCTTCGCCACATGGTGCACATCCATCCCACCCTATCCGAGATTCTTCTTGCTGCCGCTGAGTCTTAAAGGGCGACAATACGAAAAAGCCGCCGCGACTCTCGAACATGAGGTCGCGGCGGCTTTCGCATTCTTTTCTCTTAGAAGATGACATCACGTTCCTCTGCCGTGAACGAGCAGAAACGTGCCGTCGCATCAATGATGTAGAGGGTCGACATATTGTCATCGTCAGCCTTGTACATCGACTTCAGATGTGGGTTGCGGTCGAGGAACGTCTCTTTCACCGACAACGTCTCATCGTTCACCAGTGTGCCGTAGAGGCGCATCCATTCGCTGCCCGATGCCTTCAGCGCGCAGATCTCCACCTTTCCGTTCTTTGCAATCTGCTTGTAAACGTCCTTCACCTTGCCAGTACAGAGATAGAGCTTTCCGTCTATAATCTCCGATACGCCGAAGGGGCGCACACGAGGCTGATCGCCATCGACAGTGGCGATGAAGAAGGCACCGCACTCCTTCAGGTAAGCCTGCACTTCCTCCATGTTTGCCTTGCGTTCCTCGTCGCTGATGTCAGGACGCTCGGCGTCTTTGCCGTTCTCAGTCTCTACGACCTCTGCTGCGACGGCGGCAGGGGTGGCATCGTTCTTGTTTGCGCAGGCTGTCAGTGCCAGCAGCACTGCAATTGTCATCAATGTCTTTTTCATTTTAGGCAATGTTTATAAGTAGTTAAAACGTGAAAATACTGATGTGCGCCTGACAGGACTCGAACCTGCACATCGTGAGATACTAGATCCTAAGTCTAGCGCGTCTACCAATTCCGCCACAGGCGCATCATGTGTGAAAAAAGCCCTTCCTTCCGAAAAGAGCGGTGCAAAGGTACGATATTTCCCTGAAACCACCAAATTTTTTCCAAGAAATGTTATTCTCTCAGCAACTGCCGCGCAAACTCGATGATGGTGTCGCGGCCTTTCAGCACGTCTTCATCGCTGAGGCTGACATAGTAGTCGGGATCAATGCCGAATTCAGTCGACTGCCGCTGTGCATCGTAGGTGGGTATGGCCGAGAAGCGCACCACCCATCCATTGGGCAACGATGAGCTGAAGGGCATGCCTGCTCCTCCTCCTGTGTGGTCGCCCACCACCTTCACCATCGGCATTGCCTTCATGTACATCGTGAATTCGTTGGCAGCCGAGAACACCTGGCGGTTGGTGAGCACGACGACGGGCTTCGTCCATCTGATGTTGCCCGATGGCTCGATATACTGCGGCTCGAGGCTGGAGAAGTCCGAGTGCCCCTTGCCTGTCTTGTGCTGAGTGTATCCTACGAGGGTCTTCTCCTTGCAGAAGCGAGCAGCGAGAAGCTCTGCGTAGGTCAGGTCGCCACCACCATTGCCACGAATGTCGATGATGAGTCCCTGACAAAGCATCATGTACATCAGTGCTTCGTCGATGTTTCCCTCTCCGATGGGCGAGGAGAAACTCTCATAACGCAAATATCCGATGTTATCGTCGAGGATGCGGTAGCGCAGTCCTGACGCAATCTTGTAGTCAGTGCCCATATATCGGCGCAGCAATGTGTCGCTCACGTTGGCAGGATAGTTCTCGAACCACGACCAGTAGCGTCCGTAGTCATAGGAGGTGGAGAGATTCACATGTCCGTCGCGCAGCTCGCCCAGCATCTGAGTGAGTACTTCGAAGAGTTGCAGATCAGTGAGCTGTCCTTGAACGCGCACGCAATACTTATTATAAACCTGCTGCCAGTCCAGCCCGTACTCATGCTGCTTATAGTCGAGGAAGCAGTAGTGCTCGTCAATGATTTTCCACAAAGCCTCGAAATTGCCCTGTGGTGTGTCGTCGTATTCATCCTCGTCGACGCAGGCCGCCATCAGCGGCAGCAGGAGGATCAGGAAGAGATAAGTGAGCCTGTTCATGGTGTGAGGTATTTGATGCCGAAGCGCTTCACCACTCCCAGCATCAGCCGGTGGGTGTAGACATGCTGCTTCAGGTTGTTCACTTGCAACTGCTGGTAGTCGCCCAGATATCCCAGCGAGAGGGTTGTGGTGCGGCTCACATTGTAAGCCAGTGTCAACTGCTGTCGGAAGTTGGGTGCCGAGATGAAGGTAGTGGGCACGATGTTATGGTCGTAGTTGCCTTTTGCGAAGATCTCGTAGTACGACTGTCCGTAGTTGGGACTGAAGGCCAGTCCCAGCAGTGGCAGGTCAAGCTCGTATCGGAATGTGGTCTTTCTGTGGAAAAGCTGGAAGTGCTTGGTGGCTATGGCCGACGGCATGATCTGCAGCCCCACCCTTGCCTGGGCAGGGTTGTTCGAGTTGCGGGTGTCGTAGATGAATCCTATGCCGGCATGGGCCAGTCCTCCCAGTTGCAGGGTGATGCCCGTATTGGCGAGAAGGCTCCTGTAGTAGCGTCCCAGATAGAGGTCGTAGCTGCCCTCCAACACAGATTCGTTGCCGGCACGGTCGTCGCCCATAGAGAGGTTCACCTGATTCTGCATCATGCTGTTCCATCGTTCCGAGTACCACCGCTCACTGGTGGTGAGCAGGGTGAGCCCTGCGCCGCTGAACTTCTCCTGCGAGAGGTAGGTGTCGAGAATGTCTGTCGAGCCTAAGCCCAGCTGGTAGGTCGTGGTCGTGGTCTGCGCCCCTGCCGGGTGACAGACAAGCAGCGACCAGAGTAGTGCGAGCAGTCCTGTTCTAGTCTTCATCAGGGAATAGTCTTAGTTGTCCGGTCATTTCGTCGATAATCTGCTGGCGGCTCTTGCCTGCATCAGGGTCGAGGTTCTCAAAGGCATCGCCTACAGCCTGTGGAGCCTCATTCTGCTCTTCATCGCCAGGTTCTGGCTCCTCCGGCCATCTCACGGGCTCCAGCTCTTCGATGGTCTCTATCTCGTAGGTGGCGATGCGCTTGCCCTTGGCCTTGAATCCCTTGACGGCGATGAACTGCTCAGCGTCGATGTCCTCGCTGCCGCGGAAGGCATCCTTGCCGCCGTAAGTCACACGTATCAGCGGATACACCTGGTCGCTCAGCAGCACGAGTTTCGAGGCGCTGTTCTCGCCTATGAAGTTCATCTTTCGTTTCGAGGCATCCATCGTGAAGCGCTTCAGATAGGGATATCCCTGGTTGTCGGCATCGAAGAGCACGGCCGTCCACACCTTGTCGGCCCTGTATTTCTCGATGCGCAGGATGTTGTCCTCGTAGTGGTTGTTGGCATCGAAGTTGGTGAGGTAGAAGTCGCCGTTGTCCAGCACCACGAGAATCTGGTCGTCGTCGTAGAACTCGCCCAGTAGATATCCGTGCTCGTCGTAGTTCAGACGGTTGATGTCGGGGTCGAACCACACCTTCCGTCCTCCCAGCGTGGAGTGTCCCAAGCTCTTGAGCGTGATACGATGCACAGGATATTTCGTCAGAATGTTGCCCTTCGACGTGCGCCCCTTGATGTCGATGCTGGCAAAGGAACGCTCTATGAAGAGGTTCATACGCGGGTGTGCTACTTGTACTGAAGCGTCGAGGGTGGCCTTGATCACCTCTGCCTCGCCATTGGGGTTGGCAGTGAAGTAGAGGATGCGTGAGCCGGGCTTGCCCTGTGTGACGTCGTTCTCGCGGTCGCGGGTGATGCCCGTGATGTTGAAGCGTTTCATGTAGCAGGGGCCACTCTTGCCGTCACGATAGATGACGTTGTAGATAGTGCGCTTGTCGCTCTTCTTGAACACGCCGAGCCACAGCACATTCTTGCCCACGAACAGTTTCTCGGCTACGCGCACCACTTTATACTTGCCGTCACGATAGAAGATGATGATGTCGTCGAGGTCGGAGCAGTTGCACACGAACTCGTCTTTCTTCAGTCCCGTGCCGATGAAGCCCTCCTGACGGTTGACGTAGAGTTTCTGATTGGCCTCAGCCACTTTCGAGGCTTCAATCGTGTCGAAGTTCCTGATTTCCGTCAGTCGCGGATAGCTCTTGCCATACTTGTCCTTGAGGAACTGGAACCAGGCAGCGGTGACCTCAGTGAGGTTGGCCAGGTCGCGGTCGATATCGTCAATCTCGGCCTTGATGCGGGCCATCAGCTCGTCGGCTTTCTCCTTGTTGAACTTCAGGATGCGCTGCATCTTGATCTCCAGCAGCTTCAGTATGTCGTCCTTCGTCACCTCACGCACCAGAGTGGGATAGTAAGGTGTCAGGCGGTCGTCGATGTGCTCGCATACCTTGTCCACATTGGGTGCTTCCTCGAACTTGCGGTCTTTGTAGATGCGCTCCTCGATGAAGATCTTCTCCAGCGACTGGAAGTGCAGCTGCTCCAGCAGTTCGTTCTTGCGTATCAGCAGCTCCTGACGGATGAGGTCCTTCGTGCGATCCGTGCTGTGTCTGAGGACGTCGCTGATGGTGAGGAACTGCGGCTTGTCGTCCTTGATGACGCAGCAGTTGGGCGAGATATTGATCTCGCAGTCAGTGAAGGCATAGAGGGCATCGATGGTCTTGTCCGACGATACGCCAGGTGACAGGTGCACCAGTATCTCCACCTGTGCCGAGGTGAGGTCGTCTACACGGCGGGCCTTGATCTTCTGTTTCTCGATGGCCTTCGTGATGCTCTCGCAGAGGGTGCTGACAGTCTTGGTGAACGGTAGCTCACGGATGACGAGCGTCTTCTGGTCGAGCTTCTCAATCTTGGCGCGCACCTTGATCAGGCCGCCGCGCTGGCCGTCGTTATATTTCGACACGTCGATGCTGCCGCCCGTCTGGAAGTCGGGAAAGAGCTGGAACGGCTCACCATGCAGGTAGCTGATGGCGGCATCGCAGATCTCACAGAAGTTGTGGGGCATGATCTTCGTCGACAGTCCCACGGCGATGCCTTCGGCGCCCTGTGCCAACAGCAGCGGGTACTTCACAGGCAGGGTGATGGGCTCCTTGTTGCGACCGTCGTAGCTCAGCTGCCACTCGGTGGTCTTGGGGTTGAACACCGTGTCGAGCGCAAACTTCGACAGGCGTGCCTCGATGTATCGTGGTGCGGCAGCCTTGTCACCCGTCAGTATGTTGCCCCAATTGCCCTGTGTATCCACGAGCAGGTTCTTCTGCCCCAGCTGCACCAGTGCATCGCCGATGGATGCATCGCCATGAGGGTGAAACTGCATGGTGTGTCCCACAATGTTGGCCACCTTGTTGTAGCGGCCGTCGTCCATGCGCTTCATCGAGTGCATGATGCGTCGCTGCACAGGCTTGAAGCCGTCCTCAATATGAGGGATGGCGCGGTCGAGTATCGAGTAGCTGGCATAGTCCAGGAACCAGTTCTGGTACATGCCGCTCAGATGATGCACGGCGGCAGCATCGAAACGGTTCACAGGCTTATAGTCCGAATGCCCCTGCGCCGAGTCTTCGCTCTCCTCGTTGTTGATCCCGTTTTCCTCAGGGATATCGTCTCTTATTTCGTCGTCCATTCACTAGAAGGTTTTTCAGTTTGACTGCAAAGGTAATAAATTTTGGGAAAAAGACCAAATATTTCGATTTTTTTGTGTAAGTTTGCAGTCGAAAAGCGAAAGACTGAGATAATTCTTCATTCCAAGATGATGACAACCGACAAGATAATCGTTCGCGGAGCACGCGAGAACAACCTGAAGAGTGTGTCGCTGGAGATTCCCAAGCACCGCATCACCATCTTCACGGGCGTCTCCGGATCGGGCAAGAGCTCGCTCGTGCTCGACACGATTGCCGCGAAGTCGCGCCGCGAGCTCAACGACACGTTCCCCACCTTCGTCCAGCAGTATCTGCCCAAGTATGGCCGTCCCCATGTCGATGCCATCGAGGGCCTGCCCATCGCCATTGTCATCGACCAGAAGAAGCCTGCTTCCAACTCGCGCTCCACAGTGGGCACCTATACCGACATCTACGCCCTCATCCGCCTGCTCTTCTCCCGAGTGGGCAAGCCCTTCGTAGGCTATGCCGAGTCGTTCAGCTTCAATCATCCCGAAGGCAGCTGTCCGCGCTGCTCAGGCCTGGGCGAGATACGTGAGCTCGACATCCACAAACTGGTAGACTTCGACAAGAGCCTCAACGACGAGGACACCATCCACTACATCGCCTTCGGCAAGGGCGGATGGCGCTGGATACGCTATGCCCACAGCGGACTGTTCGACCTCGACAAGAAGATTCGCGACTACTCGCCCGAGGAGCTCGACCTCTTCCTCAACAGCCCGCAGATCAGGCTCAAGAACCCTCCTGCCAACTGGCCTAAGACGGCCAAGTACGAGGGACTGATACCCCGCATGTACCGCAGCATCATTAATTCCGAGGAAGGGCTGCTCCACAGCTCCGTGCTCAACCCCATGCTCACCATGGGCACCTGTCCCGACTGCCACGGCACCCGCCTCAACCCGCGTGTCCTCTCCTGCAGGATTGAGGGCATGAACATCGCCGAGGTTTGCACCCTCTCTATCACGAAGCTCAACGAGTGGATACGCTCGCTCACCGATCCTCTGGCCGTCGACCTCAAGCGTGCCATCGGCGACCGCCTCACGGCCCTTGAGGAGATAGGGCTGGGCTACCTCAGCCTCGACCGGGGCGTGGGCACCCTCTCAGGTGGCGAGGCGCAGCGCTGCAAGATTGCCAAGTACATCAATTCCTCGCTGTCCGACGTGCTCTACATCCTCGATGAGCCTAGCACCGGCCTCCATCATCACGACATCGAGCTGATGAAGCACTCCGTCCGCCGGCTGCGTGACCACGGCAACACCGTCCTCCTGGTCGAGCATCACAAGGAAATGATACGCATGGCTGACTATATCGTCGACATGGGACCTGGACCAGGCATCGACGGCGGGCACATCGTCTTTCAGGGCACCTACGACGAACTGCTCCGCAGCGGCACCAGCACAGGCGATGCCCTCAATGAGACGGGAGCCTTCAAGGCAGCTCCTCGACAGCCTCAGAGCACCTTCGAGCTCACGCATGCCTCGCTCCACAACCTCCGCGATGTCAGCGTAGCCTTCCCCCTGGGCATCTTCGGCGTGGTGGCAGGTGTGGCTGGCTCAGGCAAGAGCTCGCTCATGGAGTGCTTCCGTCGCAGCTTTCCTCATCCTGATCAGATCGTGCATATATCCCAGAAGAATATCGGTGTGAGCCTGCGCTCCACGCCTGCCACCTATATGGATGTGGCTGCCGACATCAGGAAGGTCTTCGCACGCAAGCATCACATGAAGGAGGCCTACTTCGCCTTCAACGGCAAGGGTGCCTGCCCTGTCTGTGGAGGCAAGGGCGTCATCGTCTCAGAGATGGCATTCATGGACAGCATCGAGACCACCTGCGAGGCCTGTGGCGGCCTGCGCTACTCCGACGAGGCCCTCGCCTATACCGTCAGCGGCGAGAAGCTCGATGAGGGCAAGGACGTTGATCTTAACATCGCCCAGGTCTTCGACCTCTCAGTCCGCCTGGCCAGCACCTTCTTCCAGGGCACTGTCATCCAGCAGAAGCTGCGCCCCATGATGGACGTCGGACTAGGCTATCTGCATCTCAACCAGGCGCTCTCCACCCTCTCCGGCGGTGAGCTGCAGCGGCTGAAGATGGCCTCCTCGCTGGGTGAGAAGGGCAAGGTGTTCATCATCGACGAGCCCACCGACGGTCTGCACCTCAAGGATGTGCGCCACCTCATCCTTCTCTTTGAGAAGATGGTCGACGAGGGCAACACCGTCTATGTCGTCGAGCACAACACCGATGTCATCAAGGCTGCCGACTATGTCATCGAACTAGGACCCGGAGCCGGCGACGAGGGCGGCACCATCCTCTATGCCGGCAGCCCTCACGGCATGCTCAGCTGCCCCTCGTCTGTCACAGCACATTATTTAACTTAATACCAACTTACCACTATGCTACAACATCACAAAACTAACCGAACGACACGAGGCCTCATCATCATGGTCCTCAGCCTGGCAGCCCTCACGGCACAGGCACAACCCACGTCGCCCGTCAACGGACAACTGTGGCCCGACACCGACGGACAGCACATCAACGCCCACGGCGGCAATATCATCCGCCACGAAGGCACCTGGTACTGGTACGGTGAGCACCGTCCCGTGCGAGGATTCTCGATGGATGCGGGCGTGGCAGCCTATTCATCCTCAGACCTCATCCACTGGAAGAATGAGGGTGTGGTGCTCAGCGTCAGCCACGAGCCGGGCAGCGACATCGAGAGCGGGTGCATCATGGAGCGGCCCAAGGTGATCTACAACAAGAAGACCAAGAAATTCGTCATGCTCTTCCACCTCGAACTGAAGGGGCAGGGCTATGCTGCGGCACGCGTCGCCTTCGCCGTGAGCGACAGTCCCACAGGTCCCTTCCGTTTCATCCGCAGCACCCGTCTGCATGCTGGCAAGTGGCCCTTCGACATGAACCGCAAAGCCATCGAGGCTGCCCGTCAGACCAACCCCTCGGCCTGGAAAGAGTGGTGGACGCCTGAGTGGCGGCGAGAGGTGGAGAAAGGCATGTATCTCTGGCAGGACTTTGAGAAAGGGCAGATGAGCCGCGATATGACCGTCTATGTCGACGACGACGGGCACGCCTATCACATCACCTCCTCGCAGGAGAACCTCACCCTGCTCGTCAGCGAGCTCACCGACGACTACCTCGACTTCACTGGACGCTACAACATGATTGCTCCCGGCGGACAGAATGAGGCACCCTGCATCTTCAAGCGAGGCAAGGACTACTGGCTCATCTGCTCCGGATGCACGGGCTGGGCACCCAACGAAGCCCGCATGTTCCACTCGCGCAGCATCTGGGGACCCTGGCAGCAGCTGCCCTCGCCCTTCGTAGGCACTGCCACGGGCTATCAGGACATGCCTGCCAACAAGACCTTCGGCGCACAGGGCACTTATATCCTCCCTCTGGGCGACCAGTGGATGTTCATGGCCGACATCTGGAATCCCCGCCGACTGGCCCAGAGTCTCCATCTCTGGCTCCCCATCCAGTTCGACGATAAGGGCACGCCCGTCATCAAGTGGGTCGACGTTCCTCCCATTCCCTCCTCGTTGCCCTGATGAGCGGTGGTGGAACTCTCTTCTGCCCCCTACCCATCTCCTCCGCACGTGACTTGATAAAGTAAAACAACTTGTTTTACCTTCGCAAGTGGCATACTTAGGTATAGGAAACATGCCACTTTGAAAGGTAAAACAAGTTGTTTTACTTTTGCGGAAAGCCGACTTACAAGTACCGAGACGCTTCTTTTCATATATAAGGAGGCTGTCAGAGTAGTTCAATAGTGGCATGTTTGGTTGGCAATACACATCTATTGATTTTTCAAAAGCTAATATCACAAATATCACCAACACCCTATTATACTACTATACAAATAGTTAGAGTGTGATATTATGGGTGATATTGTGATATTAGAAATGATATTTTAACAAAAATTACCAGTAATTCTGAGCATTTTTGCTACTTTACGACTGCATTTCGACACGATTTAGGCATACAAAAGGTGAGTGGTGGATGGATAGCTCCCTTCACCACTCACCTTCACCATTCGCCAATCTACTTATTCAGTATCTCATCCACGATGATGACAGCGTCGGAGATACTCACCTGGCCGTCACCATTCATGTCGCCCTTCACATCGGAAGGAGCCTCCACGACCTTCTTGACCACAGGCGTGCCTTCGTCGTCCTCTCCAATCCAGCCAGCTTCAAAGTATGCTTGCTTCATTCCAAAGGGAACCACGACCACACAGTTCTTTATATTTACGCTACCGAACCTTCTTGCATCATATGCAATGGCCGCATCCTTCTTCTTGAATACCAACGTATCAAAGGCATTATTATAGAATGCAAAGTCGCCAATCAATCCAATGTTTTCAGGAAGCACCATTTTTTTCAGGCCACGACCATCGAATGCACTATAACCAATATCTATTATTTCGTTATTCGGGATGATCGTAGACTTACAACCAGCAATTAGTCGAGCAGCCGTGCTCCCCACTTTCTTTTTGATGATGGCATTGCAGTGGTCGCGTGAATCGAAGGTCTGATTATTCTCATCCACTTCTATGCTGACCAGATGATCACAATTAGTGAAGGCACTTAAGATGCTATTCACATTTTGGGGAATGAAAATCTGTTTGATGGCTGTGCTGGAGAATGAGTTAAAACCAATTATGTTCAGACTCTGTGGCAGTATGACATTCTCCAGACTTGTGGCACCAATAAATGCATTTTCGGCAATCTCGGTCACACCTTCTGGAATATGGATGTTTTTGAGGTGCGTGTGCCAAAATGCATTAGCTTCAACCTTTGTAATCGTACTTGGCAGGACAACAGATGTTAGATAGGAAGCATAGAACGCAGAGTTTTCTATCGTGGTCAACCCCGTAAAGTTCTGGAATTCGTCAAACGAGGTGATGTTGGTTTTGCCTTTGAACACAGGATCACCATAAGTACCATCGGCATTTTTCTTCTTCAGTGTCGTCACAGCCGCAGCCTCAGTCTTCGACAGTTTTCCGTCGTGGTCGGCATCCCAGTTCTCCACGCAGATGGCCTCGACGTTGGGATCGGCAAACGCGATGATGTCAGGATTATTGAAGCCACCCGTCTGCTTCATGGAAAGAACGATGTTGCAAGGGGCGACAATGTTCTCTAATGTGAAGGGCTCGAAGGTCGTCGTTCCATTTGTAGCCTCGGTCTTTGCCAGAACTCTGACGACACCATCGATGAAGAGGAGTGCTTCGTAAT
>JAEEGI010020347.1_pt1 | contig 13303 bp, 16 predicted proteins | sample 8958751 | NCBI WGS metagenome assembly JAEEGI01 (sample SAMN16246545, study PRJNA631951) | gut metagenome | biome: gut microbiome; feature: rumen; material: KS-attached | host: Bos | place: Iran: Karaj | collected 2018-10
TACTATAGCATCTGTTATTTTAGAATCAGAATAAGACTCATCACCATATATAGTATTACTATTAACAGTATATTTAATTTTAATTTTAGGCATAGTATCACCCTTTTTCTTAAAATAGTATATCATAATTTATCATTATTTTTACTAGAAGTCTATTTATTTTTACTTATTTTTGTTATACTTAATAATAGAGGTGAAACATAATGACTATTGAAATTATAATTGGAATTGTAGTTGTAATTAGTTTTTTATCTTTACTTATAGTTATTTGTAACAATAGAATTGTTTTTTCTAAGACTAAGATAGATGAAGCTGAATCTAATATAGATGTATATTTAAATAAGAAAAAAGATTTGTTAGATAGAGCTAGACCAATATTAAAGAAAGAATTAAAAATTGAAGATGTATTAGTAAATATTGATGAACTAGAGAAGAATAATTTTAATCATTTTAAAGTAAATTTATTATTACATAATAGTTATTTAGAATTGCTTAGTATTGTTGATGAGAATGAGAAATTATTAAAAAGTAAGACTATTATTGGAATACTAGAAGATTTGGAAAATAATGAAGAAGATAGAATTGGATGTATTAAATTTTATAATGACTCTGTTAGTACTTATAATAATTTAGTTTGTGGTTTTCCTACTAATATAATTGCATTTTTTTCTAAGAATAAGAAAATGGATTATTATAGTGATGATGAAAAAGAAATGTTTCAAATATTAGAGGATGAAGAGGAGAATGAAGATGGCAGTGATAGAGAAGATAATACAGAGAGTAAAGAAGAATAAAAAAACTATAGTTCTTCCTGAATCTATGGATGAAAGAGTTCTTAAAGCAGCTAATAAAATAATAAAAGATGATATTGCGAATATTATACTTATAGGAAATAAAGAAAGCGTAGAAAAGAAAAATAAGGATATAAATATTTCTGAAGTTACTTTTATTGATCCTAATAATTGTAGTTTAACTAATATATTTATTGATAAGTTGTTTGAATTAAGAAAAGAAAAAGGAATGACTAAGGAAGAAGCAAAGAAGTTATTAACTGAAGATTATATGTATTTTGCATGTATGTTGGTTAAAGAAGGAATGGCTGATGGTGTTGTGAGTGGTGCATGTCATTCTAGTAGTAATACTTTAAGACCAGCATTACAAATTATTAAAACGAAAAAAGATTGTAAATTAGTATCTGCTTTCTTCTTTATGGAAGTTCCAAATTGTAATTATGGAGAAGATGGTTCTTTTGTATTTGCTGATTGTGGTTTAGTACAAGATCCTATTTCAGAAGAATTAGCATATATTGCAAAGTCATCTAGTGAGAGTTTTGAATTATTAACTGATAAGAAAGCTAAAATTGCTTTGTTATCTCATAGTAGTAAAGGTAGTGCTAAACATGAATTAGTTGATAAAGTAATAGATGCAGTTAAGATTGCTCATAAAAAGTTCCCTGAGTTACAGTTAGATGGGGAATTACAATTAGATGCAGCAATTGTGCCTGAAATTGGAAAAAGTAAGGCTCCAGAATCTAAAATAGCTGGTAAAGCAAATACTTTAATATTTCCAAATTTAGATGCTGGAAATATTGGATATAAATTGGTAGAAAGATTAGGAAAGGCAAAAGCTTATGGACCAATTACTCAAGGAATTGCTGCTCCTATAAATGATTTAAGTAGAGGTTGTAGTGTAGATGATATAGTTGGAGTTGTTGCAATAACTGCTCTTCAAGCACAAAAAAAATAGCACTTCTTATGAAGTGCTTATTCTATGCTCCAATTTATTTGTCTAATATTGTTCTTTTTTAGAAAGTTGTTTGTTTTAGAAAATGGTTTACTACCAAAGAATCCCCTACTTGCAGATAATGGAGATGGATGAGCTGATTCAATTATAAAGTGATTTTTATTTGTGATTAGATTCTTTTTGCTTCTAGCAAAGTTGCCCCATAGTATGAATACTATTGGGTCTTTTCTTTCATTAAGTTTTTTTATCACATTATCTGTGAATATCTCCCACCCTTTTTTAGAGTGTGATGCAGGTTTATGTTCTTCTACTGTCAGTATTGCATTTAGTAATAACACTCCCTCTTTTGCCCATGGTTTTAGGCTGTTATGTTCCGGAAATGGTATTCCTAAATCATTTTCTAGTTCTTTAAAAATGTTTTGTAATGACGGTGGTTTTAATACTTCGTTTGATACTGAGAACGATAATCCTTCAGCTTGATTAGGTTCATGATAAGGATCTTGTCCTAAGATTACTACTTTTACATCATCAAAGTTAGTATATCTAAATGCATTAAATATTTCGTTTTGAGCTGGATATATAGTTTTATTTTTGTATTCAGATTTTATGAACTCTATAAGTTCCTGAAAATACTCTTTTGATATTTCTTCATTTAATACATTATCCCAATCATTACCTATCATATTACCACCTACTTATGATATGTTTCATTATTTAATATTTTAAAACTTCTATATATTTGTTCTAAAAGTATTATTCTAAACAATTGATGTGGAAAAGTCATTTTAGAAAAAGATAATTTATAATTAGATAATCTTTTAATATTATCAGATAATCCATAACTTCCACCTATTATGAAGTCTATATTAGAATTAGTTTGTAGAATATTATCAATTTTATTAGAAAAGTCTATTGAAGATAATTCTTCTCCTTCTATTTCTAGTGTTATTACATAGTCTTTTTCTTTTATATATTTTAATATTTCTTCTTCTTCTAATTTAAGACATTTATCTATTTCGTTTATAGAATAATCTTTTAGTTCTATTATTTCTAATTTTGTATATTTAGATAGTCTTTTACTATACTCTTCAATAGCTTCTTTTAAATATTTTTCTTTTATTGATCCTATACATATTATTTTTATCATCTTAAACCTCTATTACTTCTGTTCCTTTTGATTGTGATGCGATTATTATGTCTTTATCATTTATACTATCTTTTATTGTAGATAAAGCTATATCTGGAGTATTGTTTTTTTCGCTTAGATGGGCTAAAACTATATATTTTGTTTTTTCTCCAATGATTTTTTTTAAATAAAGAGATGTTGTTTTATTTGATAAATGTCCTCTATCACTTATTACTCTTTCTTTTAAAAATCTTGGATATGGTCCATCCATTAACATTTTTTCATCATGATTTGATTCTATTATATAAATATCTTTATTTTTCATTTTATTAAGATATTTTCTATTTATATAGCCAGTATCTGTGACATAACATAATTCTTTATTTTTATAAGTGATGTTATAACCTACTGAGAATGGGGCATCATGTGATGTATGAATTAATTCTGTTTCTACTGGACCAATTTTATCTATTTCATCTATAAATATACAGTTATCTTCTTTTAGCGTTTTTATTTCTTCTTTTAACGATGGGTATAATTCTTTAGGAATAAATACTTTTATGTTAGTATTCTTAATAAAAGTATCTATTCCTTTTATATGGTCTTTATGATTATGAGTTACTAATAGACCTGTTATCTCATTAATATCTACATTTAGTTCTTGTAGAGCTTCTAATAGTTGCTTATATGAAATTCCTAAATCTATTAATAACTTTGTATTATCGCAGATTACTAAGGTACAATTGCCTTTTGATCCGCTTTGTATTACTTTTATTTTCATATTAATAATAATTCATGGCGTTAACAGGTCTACCACCTCTATATGGATATCCTGTCCACATACCGAAGTGTAAGTGTACTCCTGTAGCCGCTCCTGTTTTACCCATTGCACCAATTACTTGTCCTTTAGATACTACATCACCTGCTTTAACATATCTAGCTGATAAGTGAGCATATATTGTGTAATATCCATTATCATGTTCTATTGTGATATAGTGACCATTTGGATATGCCATATATTCTGATTGAACTACTTTACCTGATTGAGCTGCAAAAATCTTAGAACCATATCCACATCCATAGATATCTGTACCATCATGTAGTGTTCCCCAACGATAACCAAATGGACTAGAAATAGTTGAACATGTTGCTGGCCATCCCCATGTTCCTTTTGTTTTAATTAAATCTCCATAGGCTTCACCAGTATAACTTCCACTTTCTCCGCTTTGTCTTTTTCTAGTACCTTTAATAACTATTTCTTTAATTGGTTCTTTTACTACTTCTGTATTTATAGTAGTGGCATTTGTTGTTTCTCCATTAACTTTTTGTACTTTTTGAGTAACAATATTTTGTCCATCTACTCCTTTTTGTTTAACTTTTTCGTAATCAGTATATTTATTTTTATCTTTTTTTACTTCTGTAGTATAGTGGTTTACTTCTTTTTTTACTACATAATCTTCTTCTACTATTGATACTTGCGGAGAAATAATTCCTACTTTTAATATTTGTCCTGGATATAATAGAACATTTTCATCTATTATCTCTGGGTTAGCAATCATAACTTCTTCTATAGACATTTTATTTTTAAAGGCAACATTTTCTAATGTATCTCCTGTTTTTACTTTGTAATTTTTTTGTTCTTTTGTAGTACCAAACACTAAGTATTTACTTAATTCTTCTGAATTTGTATAAATATTTTTATCTATTGGAATATTATCTCTTTTAATAGTTACTTTGTTTTGTATATATATTTTTTCTATTAGTTGACCTGTACCTTTTATTTCTTTTTGTGTTTTATTAGCAAAATTATTATAACCTTCCTCTGTTACAAAAGATTTTGCAGTGTTTACCATAGATTCTTCAAATACTTTTCTATCTAACACATAAATATATTGCGTATCTGTGGTTTTTTCTCCTTGGTCGTTTAATATTTTTTCAATTCCATTTATTTTTATTACATATCCTTTAATAGTAAATGGAGAGATATTTTTAATTTTATTATATATTTCATCTATACTATCTAAATTATCATTAAATGTGTATTCTTTTATTACTTTTAAATCTGTTGGGGCATATACTTTTTTAACATGATATTTTGTCTTTATTATTTTATTTTGTTTATCTATATACTCATTTAATTCTTTTTTAGATTTAATTAATCCTAATGATTGTCCTTTTAAATAAACTCTATATACTTTTTGAGGTGCTGTTAAATCTGTTTTAGTAAATCCAAAAATAAATGGGATAAATAACACTAATAACACTAATAATACTTTTTTATTCATTATTATCATCATTCCTTTTTGCTTCTTTTCTTAAATTTAAAAATGTAGATGTATTTTTCTTAAATAATAGTTCTATTGTACCTGTTGGCCCATTACGATGTTTTCCTATTATTAATTCACTTATACTATTATTATCATTTGTTTTAGCTTCTTTATTATAATAATCATCTCTATATAAGAATCCTACTATATCTGCATCTTGCTCAATTGATCCTGATTCTCTTAAATCAGACATAACCGGTCTTTTATCTTCTCTAGTTTCTACTGAACGTGATAATTGAGATAACGCTATTATTGGAACATTTAATTCTAAAGCCAATGTTTTTAAACTTCTAGATATATCTGATACTTCTTGTTGTCTATTTGAACCATAATTTTTATCTGATGAGATTAATTGTAGATAATCGATAACTATTAGACTTAGTCCTGTATCTGATGAGGCTAATCTTCTACATTTTGCTCTTATATCACCTATTGTAATACCTGGTGTATCATCTAACATCATATTAGTATTAGATAATTGAGATATTGCTTCATTTACTCTTTTCCAATCATCGTTTACTAATTGTCCTGTTCTTAACTTAAATGAATCTATTTGACCAAGTGATGATAGAATTCTTGCTGCTAATTGTTCTGCTGGCATTTCTAAGTTGAATACTGCAACTGCTTTATCTTGTGTCTTAGCAACATGTGTTGCAATATTTAAAGCAAATGCTGTTTTACCCATAGCAGGACGCGCTGCTATAATTATAAATTCACTTGGATGTAATCCAGTAGTTAATCTATCTAAATCATATAATCCTGTAGCTAGCCCTGTTATTTCATTCTTATTCTCAGCTAATATTTCTAAATTGCTTTCTGTTTTAGCCAAAACTTCCTTTATAGTTCTAAATTCTGTAGATTTTCTATTTTTTATAATATTTAATATTTTCTTTTCAGAAGAATCTAATACTTCATTTATTGATTCATTTGTTTCATAACCATTTGAAGCAATATCTTCTGCTGTTACAATTAAATTTCTTAAAATTGAAGAATCTTCTACCGTTTTAATATAATAATCTATATTAGATGCAGTTGGAACAAAATTAACAATCTCAGTTAAATATTCTACTCCACCTACTTCTTTTAATATTTTATCTTTTTTTAATTTTGAAGTTACTGTAGTTAAATCTAGAGGTGTCCCTTCTTCCATTAAATCTATTATTGCAGAAAATATTTTACTGTTTTTTTCATCATAAAAAGATTCAGGGCTTAAGCTTTCTGTTGCTTTTTGTAAGGCATATTTAGATAAAAAACAAGCTCCTAATACTGATTCTTCTGCTTCTAAATTACTTGGTAATGTCCTTAATGGCATATTATCACCTCTATTTAATTAGATGTACTTTTAGTTTTGCTACTATTTTAGGATATAGTTCTATTTCTACATTATGAAATCCTAAACTAGATAATGATTCATCTAATTTAATCATATTTTTTTCTACTTTTATATTTTCCTTTGCTAGTTCATCTTTTATTTGTTTAGTACTTACACTTCCAAATACTTTATCCCCTTGTCCTGTTTTAACTTTAAAATCTAAAGTTATTTTTTCTATTTTTTCTTTTAATTCTTTTGCTTCTTGCATATTTTGTGCTTTAAGATTTTCTTTTTCTTTTTGTTCTTTTTTTAATTGAGCTAAAGACTCAGATGTTTTTAATACAGCATATCCTTTTTTTATTAAAAAGTTTTCTCCATAACCATCTTTAACTGTTTTAATATCTCCTTTTTTACCTTGCCCTCTAAGGTCTTTTATGAATATTACTTCCATAAAAACTAACCCTCCTTTTGAATTATCTCCTTTAATTCCTCATGTACTTTACTTATTTTTGTTTCTTTTACTGTTGCGGCTCCATGATATGAGTCTCCCCCACCTTTAAAGTTAGATAATATTTCATTTATATCATATTCACCTAAGCTTCTTGCACTTATTCCTATTTCATCTTTTGATATTTTGCCTATTACAAATGAAGCTTCTATATTATTGAAGAATAACAATGTATCAGCACATTTTGCTAGTTCCTCTTTTCTATATATTGAATAAGGACTTGCTTTAGTAATAGCTATTTTATTGTTAATAGTTTCTATATTTGTTAATATTTTTTCTCTTTCTTTATATTCTTCAATATCTTGTTTTAATAAATATTGTACTTTAGATGCACTTGCTCCTAAACAAGATAAATAATATGCTGAATAATATGTTTCTTTACTTGTTTTTAAAGTGAAATTATTAGTATCTAATACTATACCTGCTAAAATAACAGTAGCATAATATGGGTCTAATTCTATATCATTTAATTCTATTATTTCTGTTAGTATTTCACACGTACTAGATACTTCTGGTTTGATTAATCTATCGGCTTTTTTCATTGTTGTATTGCCAATATTATGGTGATCTATTATTATTTGTCTATCAATTAATTCTAATGCTTTTTCACTTTGTACTAATTCTCTTTTATTAGTATCAAGTATAATTAATAGATTTTTCTTTTCTCTTGGATATTTATAATCTTCGATTTCAGAACTTTTAATAATATTTAGGCACCCCGTTAATTCTTTTAATACTTTCTCTACTCCAGACTCATGACTTTTTTCATCGATTATAATATAACAATTTTTTCTCTTTTTTCTTATTATTTCGTAGAACCCTATTATGCTTCCTAAAGCATCTAAATCTAATTGTTTATGTGCCATTAAGAATATTGTTTTAGAGTTCCTTATATATTTCATTATTGATTTATTATTGATGTTTTTCATAGATAATCCCTTTCATTTCATCTCTTTTTTATTTTACTATAATTTTGATGAATATACAATTACAGGAACAAAAAAAGAAGATTTCTCTTCTTATTATTTAGTATATGGTAATTCAGCTAAGGCACGAGCTCTTTTTACTTCACGAGCTACTACTCTTTGATGAAGTGCACAAGTACCAGTAACTCTTCTTGGTACTATTTTACCACGTTCATTGATGTATTTCTTTAAAGATTCTGGATCTTTATAATCTATAGTTTTACCAGCGCATAACTGACATACTTTCTTTTTTCTACGGTTAAATTCTGCCATAGTTTACCTCCTTATTAAAATGGTAATTCATCATCACTGATTTCGATACTTTGACCAAAATCTTCGAATGGATTCTTCTCAACATTAGTTCCTTTTGAATTATCTTCTTCTTTAAAATCATAAGGTGTTGGTTCAGAATCTTGTGAATTACTTGATGTGTTATTTGAATTTTTTGATCCTAAAAATTCTACATTACTAGCATATACTTCTGTAATATATCTTTTTTGACCGTTTTGATCATCATAACTTCTTGTTTGTATTCTTCCTTCTACAGCTACTTGAGAACCTTTTGATAAATAGTTCTTAACATTTTCAGCTTGTTTATTCCATACTACTACAGGAATAAAATCTGCTTCTCTTGTACCTGTATTTGGATTTGTTGGTCTATCTACTGCGATTGAAAAATTACATACTGCAGTATTAGTATTTGAAGTATATCTTAATTCTGGATCTCTAGTTAATCTACCAATTAATACAACTTTATTCATTATATTACCTCTCTTATTCTCCTGCTTTTACTATTAAATGACGAAGAACATTTTCATTTATTCTTACAACACGATTAAATTCGTTAATTGCATCACTATTAGCTTCTACTTCAAAATAATAATAGAATCCTGTATTGAATTTTTTAATTTCATAAGCTAATTCTTTTTGACCGATAGCTTTTTCAGAAACTACTTTTGCTTTTTCTGATTCTAAAACTTTCTTTAATTCTTCTGCTGTTTTAGTAATTTCTTTTTCTTCCATATCTGGTCTAATAATAAATGTAATTTCATATTTTGTCACAATTACACCTCCTTTTGGACATTTGGTCTATTTATAAATAGACAAGGAGTACTTAATTAATACTCGGATGTATTATAACAAATATTATTTTAATTGTCTAGTTTTTGAATTTCTTTCTAATAAAAATATTAGTTGAATATTTTTCTATTATGATGTAATTTAATTGTAGGGTGATGATTATGAAATTAATTGAAAAAAAATGTCCTAATTGTGGAGCTAGTTTAGAATTTAGTGAAAATGATAAAAACTGTACCTGCAGCTATTGTCATAGAAGTTTTGAAATTGAAAGAGATCAAAATGATTTAAATGAATATATTTTAAATATAATAAGTTCTGAAGATGCGAAAAAATTTGCGAAAACTGGTCTAAATATTTTTGCGACTACATCAATAATGTCTATTGTAGTATCTATATTTATATTTATTATCGCGATTGGATTGTTTGGCTTTATATTTTTTAGTGCTTTTAAAGAAATGAATAAAAAGGAAGAGAAAGAAAAAATAGAAGTTAAAAATCCTGTCACTGAAATTTCTCAATTAAATAATACAGATTTAAAAATATTTAGTGATAGTTCTTATAGTTTTATGAGTGTTAAAGGTGAAAATAGTAATAAATATTCTTATCACGATGAAGATCATGAAGTATATAAATATATATTAGCTAGTAAAGATAAAAAGAATTATTTATATGTAGTTAGTGAAGTTTTATATATTAATTTCTTTAATACTAAAGATAAAATGACTGTTTATATTCCTGTAAGATTTGAAAATGTTGTGAGTAAAATGGATTATTTTGATGATTCATATAAAGAAATAATTAATAGTAAGATGGTTGATGCACCTAAATTATATTTAAATAAAGAGAAAAGTTCATATATCTCTGGTGGATATTCTAAATATGATTCTTTTGTAAAAGAGAAAATTGATCCATTAAAGAATGATGGGTATAAAATAACTGAAAAATAAAAGAAACATTCATTAATTTGAATGTTTTTATTTATAATAAAATCCTACTATATTTTGTCCTAGTTTGGATTTATCTCCATGAAATGCCTTGTAATGAGATGCATAGTTATTACTAGATGCGGTATCTATATTACTTATATTTATTTCTTTTAAATTAAATTCATTTATTTGATTTAATATTGCTTTAGATAAATCTATATGATAGCCATCTTCTTTGTGGATAATTGCATCTTTCCAAATATCTTTATTAGTTGCTTTTGAAGGATAAGATTCATATACATATGATTCTTTTTTTATATGACTACCTATATATAGATAAAGATTTTCTGGCTTACTATGACAATTATTAATCATTGATTTTATAAACTCTTTGGGTAATCCCCTATTTATATGGTATATACCACAATGAACAATAGCAGTATATCCTTCTTTTCTATCTTCTAGAATAAGAACTGGACAGTCTGCCATTCTATGACATAAAGCAACTCCTTTATACTTATTATTTATAATTAATATGTCTGAATATATTTTTTCTTTAAAATAATCATCTTTTTGTAGATATTTATCATCAATTATTACTACTTTATTGTCTTTATAAGAGTCGTTATCTTCCATTTTTTGTATTGCTTGGATCATTTTAAGGCCTGAAAAATTGTGTTTGTTACCTAATTTAATTCTTGATTCTTTTATTTTATTAAATATTTCTTTTTCAGTAGCTGTTTCTTTATAGAATTTTCTATCTTTAGAAAAGATTCCATCTTCTTGGTTACCTTCAAATATAACTATTTGTGATTTCATTATACATTAAACCTAAATAAACAAATATCTCCATCTTGCATTAGATAGTCTTTTCCTTCAATACGTAATTTTCCTGATTCTTTTACTTTTAATTCAGAACCATATTTTATTAAATCTTCATATGACATTACTTCTGCTTTTATAAAACCTTTTTCAAAGTCAGTATGAATGATACCTGCACATTTTTTAGCATTCATTCCATCTTTAAATGTCCATGCTCTTACTTCATCTTTTCCAACAGTAAAGAATGTTTTTAAACCTAATATCTTGTATGTTGCTTGTACTAATTTATCTAATCCTGATGAATCTAATCCTAACATTTCTAACATTTCTTGCTTTTCTTCATCATCTAATTCTGATAAATCTTCTTCTACTTTGGCGCATAGAGTTACTACTTGTGATCCTTCTTTATCAGCGTATTCTTTTACTGTTTTTACATATTCGTTATCTTCTTTATCTATTTCTTCTTCTGAAATATTTGCTAAATAAATAATTGGTTTTAATGTTAAAAATGAAAATGATTTTATGCTTGTTAATTCATCATCGGTAAAATCTACTTGTCTTAGAGATTTTCCTTTTTCTAATGCTTCTTTTGCTTTTTCTAATGCTTCTACTTCTAATAAATCGTTTTTATCTTTTGATGTTCTTGCTTTTTTAGCAACTTTTTCTAATCTGTTATTAACTATATCTAAGTCTGCTATAGCTAATTCTAAGTTAATAGTTTCAATATCTCTTACTGGATCAATATTTCCTTCTACGTGGATTATTTTCCCATTATCAAAACATCTTACTACTTCAACTATTGCATCTGTTTCTCTAATATGAGATAGGAATTTATTACCTAATCCTTCTCCTTGAGATGCTCCTTTTACTAGTCCTGCTATATCAGTAAATTCATATGCTGTTGGTATAAACTTCTTAGGATTATACATATCTCTTAATTTAAACATTCTTTCATCATTTACTGTTACTACTCCAACATTTGGTTCAATTGTTGCAAAAGGATAATTCTCAGCTAATATTTTTTGATTAGTTATAGCATTAAATAAAGTGGATTTTCCAACATTTGGTAATCCTACTATTCCAGCTGTTAAACTCATAGTATCACTTCTTTCGTATGTATTATATCAAATATTATTATTTATTTAAAGAATATCAATGTTTTTTATAAGTTTTTTAAAAAAAATAGAGACGTTTTCTTTTCATTATTTGTTTGTTATAATTGGATTATAATTGAAGGAGTGATTTTATAATGAATAAAGATAAGTTGTTTGTTAGATGTATTATATATATATTATTTTTATTGTTATTATTAGTTCTTGAATATATTATTACCGGACAAAAAATTGTTGTTGGTAGTGGTAATGGATCTTGTATACATGATGATTTAGCTGTTAAAGTATTTGATATTGGTCGTTATATTTCTATGGTATCTATTGTTCTATTATGTATACTGATACTTATTTTTAGAAAGAAATCCAGTAATTTTTTTACAGTATTATTCATTATATTTGGAGTGTTGATTTTTGTTGTACCATATGGTTTCAGTATAGCTAGTAGTAATATTAGAGATAACGATATCTGTAAGATAGATAAATGGGATTCCAAATATTGTCAAAAAAAGAATGGAAAGTGTATAGAATATATTGAAGATATATCTGATTATGAGTAATAAAAAAGAAAGGAAAACCTTTCTTTTTTGTTATTATAATGTTGGGAACACTCCTCCACCAATAGGTGCACCAATAATATACCATCCTACTATTAATAATAACCAAGTTAATGCCATTATTAAGAAATATGGTCTGATTAATGTTAATGTTTTACCTATAGTATATGGTCTTTTCTTATTTAAATTATATATATTTAAGAAACCTATTAATAAAGTGAAGTTAGCAAGTAATATTGTTACTCCATTAGTCATAGATAAACCACTACGCATTACTACTTGAGCAAATTCTGGAGATATATTTGCTTGCATAAACATTGGTACAACTACTGGTGATAAAATCATCCATTTTTGAGTTGGTGATGTTAAGAATAAACTTGTGATTGCAACTATTAATAGTGTTACTATTATTAGAGTTATTCCAGTTAAATTCATTGATCCTAATAAATTTGTTAACCAAGTAGTTATTATTAAACCTATATTTGATTTTTTATAAATACTTACAAATTGACTTACAACAAATAATAATATAAATAAACTACCCATATCTTTGAATTTTAAACTAGATTCACTTATTAATTCTTTATCACTTTTTATTGTTTTAGCAGCTATACCGTATGTTAATCCTGTAATTATAAAGTATAGTGCTACCATAAATGTGAAACTAGATTGAAAATATGCATTATCTCCAAATAATTGATCTACATATGTTTTAGCATTTGTATCTAATAATATTCCTGATTGAGGTAATCCTGGAATTAAAGCATATATGTAACAAATTATTACTATGGTACCTATTATAAATGACCATCTTAAACCTTTTTTCTC
>JAEEGI010020351.1_pt1 | contig 13302 bp, 9 predicted proteins | sample 8958751 | NCBI WGS metagenome assembly JAEEGI01 (sample SAMN16246545, study PRJNA631951) | gut metagenome | biome: gut microbiome; feature: rumen; material: KS-attached | host: Bos | place: Iran: Karaj | collected 2018-10
CAAACGCCATACTGTGGCGGCGGTGCGTTGTCGAACCAATTATTGGTATGCGTTGGCGACCGTTTTGACGTTCGGCCTCTGGGCACCTATGGACATTGAATGGGAGGAGAACGATGATTAGGAATCTTTGTGTTTTCATCGACGGCACGAACCAGAATCGCTCCAAGGCGGAATGCGCGACGGATTCAAATGTCGTAAGGCTATACTACGCATCGCCGAATGTGAAGGAAGGCGATGTCCAGCAGCGTTGCTACTATCGGAAAGGCGTCGGCACACGGTCTCATGAGACGATTACCGGAGCGGCGTTGGGCTTTGGATTGGATGAACGTATCACGGAGGCGAAACGGTGGTTGGATGACGAATGCGAAATCGCGCGGGAAGACGGCTGCGAGTCGCGCATCTATCTGTTCGGTTTTTCGCGCGGCGCTTTCGCCGTTCGCGTTTTGGCGACGTTTCTTAAATACGATGTCGAGATGATTGGCGTATGGGATACGGTGAAGGCGACGCCAGGAAACGATTTCGGCATCGCGGATCTTCCTCCATACGTGAAACATGCGTATCACGCCATGGCAATCGACGAACGCCGCAGTATTTTCGATGTCTTCCGTTTCAATCCGCTGGATACGATTACAGAACGGTGGTTCGCAGGCTCCCACACGGATGTCGGCGGCGGTTATGCGAACCATGAATTGGCGGATATTGCCTTGCGGTGGATGGCGCAGAAGGCAGTTGATAACGGCCTTGTCATTGATCGCATGAAGATTGACACGGATAAGCCAATCGACCTGACGATCAAACCAATTGTACATGACGAAAACAATATCGGCTGGGGCCTGACGAATGTGTTCAAGAAGAGCAAAGCCGTTGTTGAACGTCTTATTGGAACAGCGGATGTATTGGACGATACGGTGCTGTTCATCCGCGATAACTGGGACGGACTGCTTCACAATTCAACCCTGTCCGACAACCAGATGTTCATGGGCGTCGATTATTCAGGCGATGTGATTGTGTAAAAGCCGCCTTGCGGCGGCGTTTATGGCTCATAAAAAAATAGGGGACGAAAATGCATCATATTTGCATTCGTCCCCTGCATTTTCCGCTAAGTTTACTGATTACTTTTTCGGAAACATAATCGCATCCATTTTATAGACTGGCGATTCAAGCCGTCCTTCCCAGAATTTATATCTCCCGTCATGCGTTGAGAAAATTTCGAATCTTAACTCTTCTATGTCCTCCAGTTCATCTTCAGAGATAAACGTTTCATAGGTGATTATGGTCGCTTCGCCAGACCGGAGTTCCACGACATCGAAATAGGATTCGGAACGGACAAGCGGAACCCGTTGTCTTGATGAAGGGATGAAACATGTTCTAATTTTGTTTATGTTCAAGATGAAACGGTATAAATCTTCTCCGCTGGTATGAGTTTTTCCAAGACTGTCGATTTTCGTAGGAAACAGGCAAGTTTTTTGGCTTTTGTTCATGACATATAGAGTAATCGTCATATTGTAGCCTTTGAGTTCGTTGCCATTTCGCATCATGGTGACCGGTTTATCCTTTACAACAGTCAAACTGGCATTGACGAACTCCAACTCCGCCTTTTCAAGAGGGTTTTCGGTGGCATCCCGTTGCTTGGTGATATTCTGCGCAGACAGCGGCATCGCAAGACATGAGGCAAAACACAGAAACATGCAGATTGATTGAAGACTGGACAGTTTCATGGACATCTCCTTTGTGTTGCTTTTTTACATTATACAAGAGGAAAAAAAACTAATGCTAATATAAGCAGATGCCTTAAGAGTGTCAAACGTTTTTTGGGGGGGTTTTGTAAAAAATCAGAATAATATAATGAAAAGTTATCGCTGACGATATTTAGCGGATATTTGTTATTGTTTATGAGACTGCCTTCTTCTGTCGGTTGGGGAAAGCCATTCTCCGACATAGTACCTTTCATGTTGCGTTATTTGTTCATGATTGTTACATATCCACAAAACCTTAGCTCATCATCATGATTTCACATGTGCGCGGCGGCGGATGATGTCGTCCTGGATGGACGGATCGAGCCGGGTGAAATAAGCGGAGAAACCGCTGACGCGGACGACCAGCGAGCCGTATTTCTCCGGATGTTCGCGGGCGTCCTGTAGATCGGCGTTGTCCGTCACATTGAATTGCATTTCATGGCCGCGGCCGCGGACGAATTCCTTCAGCAACGCGCAGAAATGGCCGATGCCGTCCTCTCCTTTAAAGAAATCCGGCGAGAAGCGGAGGTTGACGACGGTGCAGTTCTGCTGCGTGTAGTCGGGCTTGCAGATGGATTTGATGAACGCGGTCGGGCCCTTGCGGTCGTAGCCCGCGTTGGGGGAGGCGGCGTCCGACAGGGCGGTGTGGGCGAGACGTCCGTCCGGCGTAGCGCCGACCATGCGGCCGGCCGGAATGTTGCTGATGTTCGTGGCCATGCAACTGAAGAACTGGCCGCCATCCAACGTCTTGTGCGGACGCCACATCTCGCCGAAACGACGGACGAGATCGACCGCGATGGAATCGGCATAATCATCGTCGTTGCCGTACTTTGGCGTGGCATTGATGAACATCTGCCGCAAGGCTTCATGGCCTTCGAAATTAGCCTCCAACGCAGCCATGACCTCTTTCTTCTCGACACGTTTCTCTTCGAAGACAAGCTTCTTAAGGACGGACAGGCTGTCGGTAATCGTGCCGATGCCCATCATGCCGACGCCGTGGAAACGACGGTAGATGGAACCGCCGTCGTTGAGATCGAGGGCGCGGGCGATGCAGTCCTGCGTGAAGGCGGAAAGCACGGGATCGGGCAGCCGTTCGGGCGAATAGCAGGCCAGATTCGTGTTGTAATTATCGACGTAGGCCTGAATGCGTTTCGCGATTTCGGCCAACAGATCGTTGTAAAGGTCTTCGTACGTTTCGTATGTGTCCAGTCGTTTGAGGACGGTTTCGAAGCAGAGCTGTGTGTCAAACCGTCCGTCACTCCAAGCCTGCTGACGGCCGGCGACGAGAGTCTCGACGCAGCCGACCATGCAGTAATCCCTTGCGTGTTCGGTCTTTACGCCGACTTGTTCCAACATGGGAATGGTCACTTCGTCATTGAAAACGGCAGGGAAACCGATGCCTGTGGAGATGAGTTTCGCGCAGGCTTGATAGAATTCGTCTGGCGTGCGGTCATGGAAACGCGCGGAGAGATTTGTGGAGGGGGACTTGACGAGACCCGTGGCCTCCAATGCGAGATAACTGAGTTCGTTCGTGGCGTCTTCGCCGTCCGGCGTGATGCCCGCGATGGCGATATTCGTCGTGTCATGGACGCCTTCGACCTTTGTCCAGATGTGGCAAAGCATATCCAACGCGTCATCGCGCGTCAACGTGCCGTCGGCGATGTCGCGGCGGTAGAAATCGATAAGATATTGATCGATACGGCCGAGTGCGTCATGATTACGGCCTTGGCTTTGGAGCACGATGAAAAGGAGCCATGTCAGTTGCAACGCGTCGAAGAACGATGTCGGAGCGGGGCCTGCGATGCGCGTCAGACAGGCGGAAAGCTCTGGATCCGTTTCCTTTAGCGATTCTGCAAATCGCAATGAGAATGCCTTAATGGCGTTGATGCCGATTTCCATGGCTTCAAGATTCGCAAGCGATTTTGCATCCGTATGATAGCGACGCGAATCGGCAATATGGTCGAGAATGCCGTCGAGGCCGATGGAGAGAACGGTGCGGTAGTCTGGAACGGTGTGATCGTTGCCGACGGTGAAATTGCGGCAACCGCGACCCGCATTGGCGCCAATGCAGACAGCATAGTCGTTTTTGAGTTCTTCGGGAACTTCCATGACTTGATACGTTTCCATGCCGCATGCGAAACGCTGCCGTGGATCAAACGTAAGTGGCAGATGTTCAAGCGTATAGGCAAACGCTTTGGCGCGGAAGACGGCCTCGCTTGGATCCGCGCGGAAGCTAAGATAATACTTGCCCCGCCAATAGGCTCCAAGATTCACATTGCGGCCGCAGCCCTGCACATAGATAGTTCGTGACGCGATGCGTTCGGTTTCAAGGATGGCTTGCCAGTTCTTTTCCATGATGGATTTTACCATATATAATAAAGAGAAAGGACGATGAAATGATAGTTGTTTCTTATGATAACTTGAAAAACGGCAGTTTCAAGAGAAATTAAAGAAAAGAGTGACATTTATCATCATGAAAACAACTTTTTTTGCAGGAACATTATGAATCTCAACGCACCAGCCATTCGTCAGTTGATTGATTTAGCTGAAGCCAACCAAGACGTGTTCATCGAAAACGGAAAGAAATTCTGGGGCATGCCCGAACTTGGCTACCGGGAAGTGAAGACGAGCACGTATGCGGCGGATTGTCTGGAAAGTTATGGGCTGAAAGTGAAACGCGGCCTGTCCATCACAGGCTTCCGGGCGGATTTGGATACGGGGCGGCCTGGCCCGACGGTCGCGCTCATGGGCGAATTGGACGCGTTGCATATTCCGACGCATCCCGAAGCGGTAGACGGCTGCGTCCATGCCTGCGGTCATCATACGCATATCAATTCGTTGGTTGGTGCGGCGTGGCTGTTTACACATTGTCCGAACATTCTGGACGGATTGTGCGGCAAGATCGCCTTCATCGCGACGCCGGCGGAAGAAGGCTTCGAGTTCGATTTGGCTCGCCAACTCATAGCGGAAGGCAAGATCAAGGCCATTAGCGGAAAGGTTTCGCTGTATCGCGAAGGTGTTCTGGACGATGTGGATGTGGCGTTCATGAGCCATTGTGGCGGCAAATATGGCTGTTCGCAGAATGGCGGCAACGTCAAGAAGCGCGTCGTGTTCCATGGGAAGAGCTGCCATGCGTCCGTGCCGTCCAGCGGCAACAATGCGATGAACCAGCTGACGCTTGCGCAGTGCGCCATCGGCCTGTTACGGGAGCGGATGTCATCGACCATGCGCATCCACGGTATCATCACGGAAGGCGGTCAGGCTGCCAATGTCATTCCGGACACGGCGGCGATGAACTACTACGTCCGCGGAGCGACTGTGAGTGAGATGTCGAAAGCGGCGAAGATGTTCGACGACGCGGTCACGCATTCGGCGTTGGCGTTGGGCGGTTCCGCCGATGTTTTCAATATCCAAGGCTCGTTGCCTGTCAGAAAGAATGAAACGCTCGGCAACGTGCATCGGGAAGTCGCGAAACTGCTTGTTCCGGGGATGGTGGACAGCGATTTCAACTGGTTCAACCGCTCGGCCGGTTGCACGGACATGGGCGACATTACGAACATCATGCCCGCTATTCACGGAGGTGTTCCAGGCGGCAAGGGAACGGCCCATGGCATCGATTTCTGCACGCCGGACGGATATGTTGCATTCGTTCAAGCCGCCAAGCATGCGGCCATCATGCTGTATGCGTTGCTGATGGACGACGCGGCAGAGGCGAAGGCCGCCATGGCGGAATTCGGCCCCAAGCTGACGCATGAGCAGTATGAAGAGCTGGTGGCGGAATTCAAATAAGCTAAAAGCAAATAAATCGCTCCGTGAAACATATCGTTTCACGGAGCGATTTGCAATAAATGCCGTCAGTATCGTCGGATGCGTTGGCAACGGCGAGGACGCCGTCGTTACCCAAGCTATTCCAGTACGTCGTAAGTGCCGCTGGTGATGAATGGTTCGCAGCCGTTTCGGCCGTCATTGGAGGGGATGACATTGTAGCGCCATGTCGTCTTGGAGCCGTCGATGACGATGTGGCCGAGCGAGTCGATCGTGACGATGGCGCTGAGCGGATCGGTGAAGAACCATGTGTTTTTGGCCTGCCCTAATTCTGTCAGATTGCGCTGCCGCGTGGAGGTCGGTTTGCCGTCTTGATCGTAGTCGATGAATTCGTACGTCATGCCGTCGGCATAGTGGTGTTCCTTTTGTCTTCCCTGCCAGTCGCCGTTGTAGGTGGTGTTGACGTCAAAGAAAAGGATGTTGTCGATGATTTTCACATGATTCGTGTGGAGATGGCCATTGACGGCCATGAGGACGGTAGCTTGACGGGACGCATTCGCTTTTTGGAAAATCTCGCGGACTTTCTTCGTGTCCGGAGCGGAGCTCCATTCGGCGGAATAGCCGACGTGGCTGAAAACAATGCAGGGGATGCTTTTATCGGCGGCATCCAAAAGGACGTTTTCAAGCCATTCCAACTGCTTGGGGCCGAGTGAGTTGCCAGATGAATTGCCTTTGGGCGGACCATAGCTGGCCTCCGTGTTGTGCTGCCATTCTTTCTTTTCTGGATTCCATGAATAGTTCGTGTCCAGGCAGATGATGCGGAAGCCGTTGGCCTCGAAATAGTAATGGCCGATGAAACCGTCGCTGATCTTGCCGTCGGGCGTGCCCCAGACGACGCTGTCCGGACGGTTGGTCAATCGTGGCGTAACAAGCGGCATGACATTGCCGCGCGATTCAAGTTCATGGTTGCCGTAAACACCATAGGCGGGGAGATTTCGGTTGTTTTTCAGATAGGTGTTCATCAGCTCGGGAGAGCCTTTGTAGTCGTTGCAGAAATCGCCGCCATGGATCATGAAGGCAACGTTGGCTTGCGCGGCGCGATCGACAATGGCCTGCATGCCGGCGATGGGGGAAGCATACATACCTTTCTTATAATGGAAATCGGAGAAGACGGCGAACGTCAGTTTTTTGACGTTCGCGCCTTGATAGCCTTTGACATTTTTGAATACGGTGTCCATGTTTGCTTTCTGGCCCTCGTTTAATTGGCTATAGGTTTTATTGGCGATCATGACGGGATTGATCTTCCATTGCTTCGTAGAGTGGAGGACTGGCCGTCCTGATGACGTATAGGAAAGACATGCACGGACGACATACGTGCGGGAAAGATCATCACCGCGCAGTTTTGGGAATTTCAGTAGTTCGATTTTGGATTTATTGTCTTGTGAAATGGCGCTACTTTCATAGAAACGGGCAGTCAATTTCGCGTCTTCCAACTGGTCTTCCAAATTTATAAGAAGAAGCGGAGAGGAGAGAATGCCGTCCGTGAGATTTTTGTCCGTCTTGTCAAGTGTGACGGGAACTAGCAGTGTGCAGGCATCGCCGTCGCATTCGAGATATGGATTGCCGAGGGAGATTGCAGTCGTCAACCCTCTCTCCAGCAACGTCTTGGGAAGAAGCTTGCGGACGGTGACGGATGAGACCAGAAAACTGCCGCCGCAACTGTACATCCCGATACGTGTGCGGGGGGCGTCTGAAATGCGTTTACTGTCCGCTAGTTGAGAGACGAATTTGCCGTTGCAATAGAAATAGGAGACGCCTTCCAGATGATAGACCGTGAAGTTGACATCTGTATTCAAGTCCGGCAGGGGGCCTGCGAAATAACCAGTGGAGCAGTCGATGTTCTGCCGGCCGATATCGCCGTTGCCTTGCTTGCGGACGAACTGCGCAAACTCGCCGTTTTTGACTTCATATGGATACATCATGCTATTCGTTGCATAAGAACAGTTCACATAGTCGTCGGCGATGTCTGTTTCAAGCCCGAAGGAGCCGTATCTACCGATAAATTGGAACGTCGCTGAAAAGACGTAGTTTTCCGTACCGAGAGGCGGCAGGGCGATGATGTGGGCGCCTTTGTCCGAACGAATGGCGAGCTTGTGATTTTGGACGGAAACGACATCGCCGTTCAGACCAGTCGCTTTATCCGCCGCCCATAGGAAATTGAACGGATGGTTTTTGATCCATCCTTCCGGCATGCCGCCGTTGTCGATTTTTGAGAAATCCTCTTGGAGAATGATTTCTCCAAGACGCGCATTTGCAAGAATTTGGGATTCCACCGTATTTTCTTGCGCTGTTTGTGCGAGAATGGCGGACGGAAACGCACCGACGAGCAACATCGTGGAAAGAACAGCACCGATACGATATGAAGAAGTGTGATTCATAAGTGTTCTGGATGTTCTGGATGTTCTGGATGTTCTGGATAGTCTGGCGAAAAAGCCAATAAATTAATCATTAAAAAGCTATTCTGGTTTAAACGTGAAAGTATGCTTGTCATTCCAGTTGACGGATGTGGCGTTGCCGTCGGCATCCGTGAATGTCGCTTGCTTATCGTCCGCGCCTTGGAATGTGACTTTGTCGCATATGACCGTTCCTTTTTTACAGACAAGACGGTTTTCCTTCTTTTCTGGATCCGTGACGATTAGCATGGCGAGCGATTCACCGCGCACATCGACATAGAAGCCGCGATAGGCGATGGTGAAAACGATGTCTGGTTTGGGCGGTGGTGGTGGCGGTTCTTCCGCTTTCGCAGGCTCTGGATTTTCCGCAGGTTTCTCTGGTTCAGCGGGTTGCGCGGCAGCGGCAGGCTGTTCAGGCTCCGTCTTCGGCGTTTCTGCCGTGGGCGGCGTTTCTGCTGGCTTTTCTTCTTTGGGCTTTTCCGGTTCCGCAGGTTTTGGTGGTTCCGGTGGTGCCGAGAGATTGATAAGTGTATGCGCAAATGGATTGGCGGCAGTTACTTCCGGAACCGTGACGCTGAAGAATGAACGGTTCTGCCACGGCAGGATGGAAACAGCGGCTGGCTGATGGCCGATTTCGTCCTGTTCTTCCGGAGCGGCCGTGAAGTAGTGCGTCGCCAATGTGCACAACGTCAGGCAGGCGAGAAGTGCGATCAAAAACAGCGCCTTTTCCCAACAGCGAATGAAGAATGTGGTCAGTGACGCGAACATCAGTTTTCCTTCGTCCCTCCTTCGACGTTAAGCAGAGTGTTGGACGACGGCGCGGGGAAGAAAGCGGAGAAACTCGCGCGGAAATGCAGCTGTGAGACGTCGATTTTTGCGCCTGGCGGCAGTTCCTTCGGCGGTTCCGAATAGATGCGTATGTTCTTGAGAGGAAGATACAAATCGTTTTCCTGCAATGATTTGATGAATTTTAGGAAATTTTCCATCGTTCCTGTGAGATGGATGGAAACTGGAAATTCCAGAAGGTACGGTTTAGCGTTGTCGCTGCCGATGGCGTAGGCCAGCGTGCGGGTGGCGGAGATTTTTGCTTCACCGTTCTCCTCTGCTTCAACTTCCAGCGAGTTGTTTAGCGCGTTATGGAGGAGGATGCGAATGGTCCAGAGCTTCAGCATCAGATGGAAGACGGGTTCGGTCGTGTCGCTTTCAAAACGCTTTTCCGTAATAATGATGTTCTTTTCTTTGAATTCGGATTTGATGCGGTCTGAAAGATCCTTGTAGTCGATACGGGTGGAATTGTAAACGAACTGGTCTTCCGGGCTGAGACCATGTGGTTCGTCGCTCGGATAGACATTGTGGATTTCGTTGCGGAACGTCATGGCGGCGCGGGAGAGCGTGTCGTCCGCGGCTTTCACGAGACCTTCGGTGGTCTGGTTGCCGTTGAGTGTGTCGTTGCATTCTTCTATATGCTTTTTCAACATATCGGGATCCAGAAGGACGCCATTTTTCTCAAGTTTCGCGCGTTTTTGTTCATTTTGAGCACGGAGCGATTCGAGATTGCGCCATCTGGGGAAGACGCCAAGCCATAGCGCGGCCAGCGCCACCGCCATCAAAATGATGGAGTAGTGCAGCAGTCTGTGGTAGCCTTTCGGCCAGTCCTTGTAGGATGGCTTGAACATGGGTTAGTATCGTTTCGTGGTGGATGGAGCGGTGAGAAGACTGGATTGGATAAGCTCTTCCTTGAAAGGAAGTTGCATAAAGAATGTCGTGAATTCGCCGCCGAGCGCCGCCGTGTTTGCCTGCAGGAAGGTGCGCCATGGCGTGAAATACGTGTCGCTGAAATTTTGTGTGATGAAATCCGTATGGTCGTCGACATTGACATAGATGCCGGATTCGACCAGTTGCGTCTGCATGTCCTTCACGACCTTATAGCGTGTTTTGCCGAGCGGCGCGATACCGCCGATGTAGATGCTGTTGAGAATCTTCAACGTGTTGACGTTGATGGTCTTGGGAGAATATGTCACGACGGGTTGCTCCTGCGTCTTGTTTTCCTCTGAGAAGAGATCCATGTAGGTGCTTGGCGAGCGGATGGGTTGCGGGCGGGTTGGAACTTCCTCCTCTTGTTTTTCTTTGTTGGCGCGTTCGAAGGAGACTTCATCCGCTAGATAGATGCCCCAACAACGTTCGGATGGGTCGCCTGTGTCCTGCGCGGCCTGCCAGCGTTGAAGGGCTTCCATGTAACGCATGGTACGGTAGCCTGCCTCAGCGACGGGCAACATCCGTTTCTGCTGGTAGGCCATTCGTTCGTGCATTTTTTCCATTTGCGGGATGAGAACGGAGCATTGATTCAGCGTATGGTGTTCTGCATCAGCGATTTTCAAGGCAGAATTGATATGGTAGAACGCGCCGGCGAACCACGCCAGCAGGCCTATGAGCAGTAGCGCAAAAGCCAAGGCGAGATACGGATATTCATTCTTTTTGTGCTCAAGCCATTTCTGACGCTCCGGCAGGAGAGAAATCTTGACGGGCGATTCGTCCAAGGCGAACAACGCGAGGCCGAAGAGCACGGTGAGGTCGGTATGGAGCAACGTATCCGGTTGCGGCATCATGTCTCCAGGAACACCGAACATCTGGATGGAAGCTTCCGGCTGAATAGCACCAAGCATATCGACGAACTGCGAGATATTTTCGCTTTCGCCTGTGGCCCAGATGTTTGGCAACGGCGTCAATGCGAGTTCGGGAGGAAGCGTCTCCCGCCAGCGGGAAACGGCGTTCTCGAATTCTTCGCGTAGCATCTGCAGCCCCGTTGCGTGGGGGATGTTGTGGATGCCAAAGAGAAGCAAACTTGTGCAGATGACACCGCCATTGCAGACGATCGCCATAATGGTCGAATCTTCTTCCAAATTTAGAATTACTTGCGGTGTCGTGAGATAGGCGGCATCCGGATGCAAGGCGCAGAATGCGGAGACGACCGCCAGAACATGGGAGGTGACCTTTTGCTTCTTCAGTGGTTTGATGTCGCTGAGAAAGTCGCAACATCCAGTGACGGACTCTTCGCGGGCGATGCTCAGAAGGATGTTCCGTTTTTCCGGATCCAGGCCGCGCATGAGCTGGTAGTCGTAGATGAGATTCTCTTCTGCAAGACTGCCGATGGAGCGGACTTGGACTTGGACGAAGTTCTCCAATGCACTATCCGGCAACGTGTTCGGAATGTCATGGATCGTCTCGTTGGAGCCGAGCGACGTCAAAGAGATGCCTGCGTAGTGGACACCTTCGGTCTTGACATGGCGTTTCAATGTGGTCGGAAAGACAGTCGCGGCACCATCCGCGTCCTGTTCATAGGGGAAGGAGGAGACGTCCGTAATGCGCAAATGACCACCTTTCCGCTCCAGACTGATGGTCTGGGCGGAATCTGGCGTGAAGTCGATGCCGATGCCCTTCGCCGCGCCTCTGTTGATGGACTTAAGGTTTGGCAATGACGTATTCTCCGTTTTCGTCGATGATGGTGGCGGTCACGAAAATGAGCAGATTCGTCGGCTCGTTTGTTTGGGATGTGTGGGTGAAGAGACGGCCGATGAACGGGATGTCGCCCAAGAACGGGATCTTGTGGATTTCGTTGGTTTCGCGGTTTTCGACCATGCCGCCGAGGATGACGGTTTCGCCGCTGTTGATGGAGACGGCGGTGGCGATAGTCTGTTCATGTGTGCGTGGGAGGAGGATGTTCGTGTCAACGATGGAGGTCACTTTGTTTTCTGTGACGGTTTTGGTGGCGGCATAATCTTCCCACTGGACGAAATTGACGATTTCCGGCTTGATGCCGAGGAGAATCGTGCGATTGTCCTCTCCGACGCTTGGAATGACATCGAAGGTGATACCGAGGGGGAGGGCGGTCGGCTTGCCGGAGGGGACGAGAACTTGGTCTTTCCCTTGCTCGCCACGGTCAACAGTCTGAAGGCCATATTCTTCGAAATAAACCATTTTATCACCTTTACGGATACGGGCCGTGCGGTTGTTGAGGGCCGTAATGCGCGGTGCGCTCAATGTGACGGTGGAGGCTTTCTTCTCCAAAGCGCTGATGAGCACGTCAAAACTGCGGTTGCCGAGAATGCCGCTGACGGTAAGGGCGCCGAGGCCTTCGGCATTATCCGCTGTCAGAATACCGAGCTTCGTGAAGAAGTCGCTGAGATTGCCATTCTCTTGATTCTTGGCGGGGATGTTCTTGCCGGTCTTGCCGCCGTTGTAGTGAGTCAGTTCGACACCGACGTCATGCAAATCTGCTTCACTGACAGTGATGAATTTCGCCTCAATGAGCACTTGTTTGGGCGGCTTGCTGAACGTCGCGACGATTTTCTCTACTTCGCGGATGTTCGAAAGCGTGTCGCGGACAAGCAGAACGTTACGTTGCGGGAAGAGGTTGTAGGAGCCGCCAGTGGTGGATTTTTCAAAGAACGCCTTAAGGGCGGTGTCAAGATCCGTGTCGGTTTCCTTTGCGCTTTCGAAAGCGGCTTTCGCAGCGGCGGCGACACCCATACCTTCAGGGATGATTGGAATGACGCCTTGACGGAGCGGGATGATTTTGGTCATGAGCTGTGGCCCTTCTGCGGGCTTTGCGAGTTTGGTGATCCAAATGATGTTTTCACGGATATTGAAATCGACGGCTAGCGTGTGGGAGAGGTAGTCGAAAATTTCGCGGAGGGGGACGTCTTTGAAATTGGCGGAGAATGTCGCGCCTTTGAGAACTTCGTCATTGAAAATGACGTTGACAGGATCGGCCATGTTAAGGCCTTCCAAATCGCGCAACTGCATGGTGAATTCAGCGAGCGACATGCCGGTCACTTTCATGGAGATGGTCTTGTCCAGTAGTTTTTCAAGGGAGTTCACATCGTCTTGCTGTTCTTCATGGTTGATTTCACGGATCTTGTTGTAACTTTTGGGTAGCTGGAGGCCCGTGAGCGATTCGTTAAGGATGGTTTTTTGGTCGATGGCAAGATCCGTTTTGCTGAGAGTAAGCTTTCGGGCCAAATCGATTAGTTCCTGCAAATCGTCCAATTCGGTCTTGTATTCCGTGAATTGACGCAATTGGTCAAGATAATTTTCCGCTTCGACAAATTTGTGTTCGCCGACGAGCGTGCGGATATTTTCAAACGCCTTCAGGATTTCCTCCCGTAACTGGCGTTTGTTTGCTTCTTTCTGAAGGCGTTCCAATTCCGTGAGATTGCGGAGCGTCATTTCATCTTCCAGGAGGGTGGTGCGGTGGAAGAGGGAGCATGACGCCAGCAAGAAGCAGCATATCGCCGCCATGAATGTCGTTTTTGCTATTTTCCTGATATTTTCCATTTTATTCCACCTTG
>JAEEGI010020352.1_pt1 | contig 13302 bp, 14 predicted proteins | sample 8958751 | NCBI WGS metagenome assembly JAEEGI01 (sample SAMN16246545, study PRJNA631951) | gut metagenome | biome: gut microbiome; feature: rumen; material: KS-attached | host: Bos | place: Iran: Karaj | collected 2018-10
GAGCACTTGTCGTTCATCGCGAAGTTCTTCACCGTGCCGTCCGTATCCACGCTGATGCCCTTGACGTCCTGGCCGCCGATGTCGATGATGGCCTTGACCGTCGGGTCGGTCACGTGCACGCCCATCGCGTGGCAGGAGATCTCGGAGATGTTCTCATCCGCGAAGGGGACCTTGTTGCGGCCGTAGCCGGTACCGATCAGGTACGCCAGATCCTCGGATTTTTCCAGTCCGACCTGCTTTAAGACCTCTGCCATGGCGAGTTTGGCGGATTCTTCCGCGTTGATCTTGCTCTTTAAGGTGGTATCCGCCACGATCTTGCCGTTTTCGTCTACGATCACTGCTTTGGTGTAGGTGGAGCCTACGTCGCAGCCGCCGAAGTATTTCATATGATTTGTTTCTCCTTTATGTGATTATGATTGTGTATGAAAGGGGGTTTAAGCGGCGTGCCCTGCGGCACGGGGCTTACCAGCTGGCGTCGTCCTCGAAGTCGACCAGCGACGGATCGATGGGCTCCTCGCGCATGACGGTTCGCATGTATTCGTTCACCTTCGAGCGCATATCCTTGCGGGAAACGGTACGCGGATCCATCAGGTCGTGCTCGATCCAGATGAGGCGTACGCCGTGCTCTCTCGCCTGGTCGTCAAACAGCCCGTTCAAGGTGGACATGTTCTTGCAGGAAACGTGCTGGTACATGATGACGAGATCCGGCTTCCAGATCTCGACCTGGCGCCAGAGCTCGGTCAGCACGTGGTCGTAGCCGCCGTTCGTGTGGCGCCGCATGACCATGCGCTCGTAGAGGCGCGCCATATCCTTCAAGGCTTCCTCGGGGTCCTCGGTCTCCAGCGGCTTCGTGAAGTTTAAGCTCTCCATCTCCACCAGGACGTTGATGCCCCAGCAGTTGGCCAGCCAGTTGGAGAAGTTGGCGTAGTAGTGCGCCGGCACGCTCCAGACGATGGCCCGGTGGCGCATCTTGCCGCGCCAAGGCTCCTCTTTGCCTTCGTAGGCCTTCATCATCAGCCGGTCGACTTTGCTGAAGGTCTTCAGGATGCGGGGATCCAGGCCGCCGTCCATCTCGTAATTCCACTTGCGGAACAGCTCGTAGCAGGGACCGATCAGCTGCGGGAACGGGGTCTGGTTGACTTCCCACTTCTGCAGCTCGTACTGGGTCTCCAGGTTGAAGCGCTTCATGGCTGCGAAATAGGCTTCCCAGCTCCACTTGGCGCCGGTCTGCTCTTCTATGAACTTGATGCAGCCCTTGATATCGGCCACGGCCGCCTGCATGGAGGATTCGTCCTCATAGCGGACCGGGAAGCACAGATGATAGGTCGGCAGATCCTTGAATCGTCTGCTGGTATAGGACGAAGCCATGACGGAGCCGTCGCAGGGCATCGAGCTCGAAATGAAGCAGGCGCCCAGATGCGGCAGGGCGTCGATGACGCAGGCGCCGCACTCGGAGGTCGGCACCGGGCAGGTATCGGACGGCAGGCCGTAGCTTTCGACCGCGTCGATGTACGGCATGCAGGCCAGCTGGTCGATCTCGGAAAGCAGGAACACGGGCATCAGCTGGTAGGGGATGCCCACCAGATCCGGGAAGCCGGCCATGATCTGCGCCATGGTCATTTCATCCAGCAGCACGATCTTCTTGGACAGATCCGTCGAGTTGCCGCCCTTTTCGTCGCCCTTCATGAGGAGCACCAGGTTTTCGGCCACGTAGCGGAAGATCGCGTAGATGAGCTCGTGGTGCATCTTCAGGGCTTTGCCGCGCAGGCCCAGGGTGTTCTTGTCCATGAAGGAGTGGCAGCAGAAATAGGATATCATCCAGCGGTAGTGCAGGGCGCCGTTTAAGGACGGGATCAGGTCCTTGCTGAACGTCGAAAGCAGCATGCCCCACATGCGCATCCACTCGTAAAAGTCCACGCCGGTATCTTTCAGGCCCCGCCACTCGCGGCGGACGGTCGCCATCTTGCCGCTGCGGTAGAGCTTGCCCAGCTGCTTTTCACCGTTCAGGAGCCAGTCGATGCGTTCCTTGTTCGACATGTCCTTGAACAGGCCGGCTTCCATCTTGGCGCGTTTGCCGAAAGCCTTTGCATCCTTCACGATGGCCTGGCCGACGCCCTTCCAGTCGGTCTCCTTGAGCATGCCGGCCACGATGCCGCCGAATTCCTTCAGGTTTTCGCCCTGAAGCTTTATGTTCATATGATCCTTCATGCGGAAGAATTTCGGGTTCGGATATTTGACTTTACTCATTTTTTCTCCTCCTCCGCGTGGATTCTCTTGATCTCCAGCGCCTCCACAAAGGCCTGGAAACGGGTCCGGAGCTGTCCGGAGTTGCGCACGTTGTAAGGACGGTCGATGGACAGCACCGGCCAGCCGTATTCATCGTGCAGGATGTGGCTCGCCAGCGGCCGCTCGAAGGCCCAGAAATCGCAGAACTTCATCTGCTCGTAGACGATGCCCTCCGCCCCGTTTTCGCGGGCGATGCGGTCCGCGGTCTTCCGGCGCTGCGTGATCTTATCCTCGCTCATGTAGCGGGCGCATTCGGAGGTCAGCATGTAGTGGCGGACGATCTGCGTTAAGATATCCTCGCCCTCTTTGATCACGATCTCCTCGCGGCCGGGCGTGGAACCGTAGCAGTAGCGGTCCGCAACGACCATGGCGCCGGCGTCTTCTAAGAGGCGCGTAAAGTCCAGATCGTCGATCTCGGAGCCGACCACCGCGACTTTCGCGCGGAACCACGGCTTCTCATCCGTCTCGCGGGCTTTGATCTCCTCCAGCGTCTCCCTGAGCATCGGCAGGATCAGCCTCTTCGGGCAGCAGTAGCTCACCAGGTTCAGCACGTGATACTCGTAGCCGGTGACGGGCGGGTTCGGGAGCTTGCGGAGGTTCCCGATCTCGGTCAGGATGCGGCAGACCTCGTTGTGCTCCTCGACCGCGGCCAGAAGCGCCTCGTCCGAAGTGTCCACGCCGTAGCGCGCGCTCAGCTCGTCCAGAAGATGCAGGCGCATCTGCGTGCGCATCATCTCCACCGTATGCGGCTCCACCTTGTACGGGATGTCGCAGTGGCTCACGAAGAACTTCGGCTTGACGTTGCAGTTTAAGATCTCCATGTGCTCGTAGCAGCGGTTCATGGCGGAGCAGGCGTCGACGCCGGCCAGGGCATCCAGGAACTGGTAGCCGCCTTCGATGGCCCTCTCCAGCAGGGAGCGGGCGTACTCACAGGTGTAGTTGGACATGTAGTAGGTGGCGATGTCGATGCTGGCCGTGCGCGGGGCGCGGATGCGGACGGAGAAGCAGTTTCCCACGTTGCAGAGCACCTCGGGCATATGGTAGCAGGTGTAGCCGATCGCCAGTCCTCCTTCTTCCTGTGCCTGCCGGACGAGGGCGTTGTCGGCGTCCTCCAGCAGGTTTTCAAATTCAATCAGGTATTTGAGATCTTTCATAGGACCTCCTTCCTAAATTAGTTGCGGTGTATTATTGTATCGCTCGCCGCCGGGACGAAAACTTTCTCGGCGTAGGACGCTTCGCTTTATACGCCTCGAAAGTATTGTCCGGCCGGCTCGCTCCGAAAAGTATTGTCCGGCTCGCGTCGCTCTTCATGAGCGCCTGTTTCGGCCCGGTCCTCTGAAAGTGGCGGGCAGCAGCCCGCCGGGGGCGGCGTTCAGATGACTCCCATCTTCTTTAAAATTTCGCGGGCTCCGTTCAGGATGGTGCTGGCGGAGGGCAGGTCGAAGACGCTGCGGCCTTCGATATCGTTCTCCGCGTGCGCGGGATCCGGCGGGATCACGGCCAGGAGCGGCACGCCGCCGATGCTTTCTTCCGTGATGCGCTCCGGCAGCAGCACGCGGTTTAAGACCGCCCCGACCTGATCGGCCGCGACCAGCGTCCGGGCGACGTCGTTGATGGTCGATATGATCTGGATCCCCTTGCGGCTCTGGTCCGAAACGCAGATCAGGTGCGTGACCTTCTCCATGACGCGGCGGTTGATCTGCTCGATGCCCGCCTCGCCGTCGATGACCACGTAGTCGAATTCATTCACCAGCAGGCTGATGACCTGCCGCAGGTAGGTGTTGATGGCGCAGTAGCAGCCGGCGGCCTCCGGCCGCCCGATCGCCAGGAACGCAAAGCCCTTCTGCTCCTGCATGGCTTCGAAGAGGCGGAACTTCGCCTCGGCTAAAATATCCTGCGTCTCGCTCAGGCCTTCGGTCACGTTTTTCGCGACGCGCAGGCGGATATCGTCCAGCGTCTCCTTCACGTCCACGCCGAGCGCGACGGAAAGACCGACCGCCGGATCGGCGTCGATCGCCAGGATTTTCGCATCAGGTTTTTCTTCTGTCAGGATCCGTAAGATTGCGGCAGAAAGAGAGGTTTTTCCGACACCTCCCTTGCCTGTCAGCGCGATCACACATGAATGGCCCATTCTTTCCTCCATACACGCCACACGCACTATATTTCGAATAATACTATATCATTTTGCCGCCCATCTCACAAGGACTTTTTGCGGCAGAAGCAGAAAAAAGAATCAATCTTTACTCAGTCAAACACATTCAGCTGCAGCAGATGCGACAGGTGCTCCAGCGCAGCGATGCCGCCGCAGCTGTTGCCCTTTTTGTTGAGCGCCGGGCCGTACGTACCGATGCCCCAGCGGCCTGAAACAGCGGCGGCGATGCCGCCGCCGACGCCGCTCTTGGAAGGGATCCCGACTCGGACGCCGTACTCTCCGGACTCGTCATACAAACCGCAGGTGAACATCAGGCTCTGGATGGTGCGCATATAGCCGGGATGGATGATATGCTCCCCGGTAAAGGGATTCTGCCCTTTATTGGCAATCATAAGCCCCATGTTTGCCAACGTTTTCGCGTTTACGTTCAGCGAGCACATCTTAAAATACAGGTCCAGCGTCACGGCCGGATCGCCCTGCAGGACGCCCTTGCTTTGCAGCAGATAGACGATGGCACGGTTCCGGTCGCCCGTCTCCGCCTCGGAGCGGTAGACCGCCTCGTTCAAGACGATCCCTTCATCCATGCAGAAGGCTCTGGCGAATTCCAGCAGCTCATCAAACCCCATGATATTGGACAGCATGCTCATCACCTGAATGGCGCCGGCATTGATCATGGGATTAAAAGGCAGATCGCTGGTCATATCGAGCTTTAAGATGGAGTTGAACGCATCGCCGGACGGCTCCATCATGACGTGGGAAAAGGTTTCGCGGAAACCGAGGAATTTGAGCGCTGCGGCCAGATTGATCACCTTGCTGATACTTTGAATCGAAAAGCGTTTTTCCGTCTCGCCGAAGGAGGCGGTCTCGCCGCTCATGCTTCGCACGCAAAGCCCGAAATCATCCGGATCCGCCTTTGCCAGCTCCGGAATATAGTCCGCGACTTTTCCGGCGCGGCAGTTTTCGCAGCCGTTGTGATAGGCCTCCTCGAGGACGCGGAGGATCTCTTTGGGATCGTTTATGTCAAAATCCGGCTGTTCGTAGGTGAAAAACATAACGAAACTCCTTCTGTTCTTTTTATCGCTTAACGCTTTCTTCTGCAGGACGGTTTTCGCTTATTATACCGAAAAGGATTGCCGTTTTCAAGACGGAAAGCCGGGCTTCCTGCCGCCCCCTCCCGCTCCGCAAGAGAGTCCCGCCTCGGAAAGAGGAAGACCATCTCTTTTCTTTCTTTTTTCTTTTCTTTCCCCTTTATCTTTCTTCTCTCTTATGCTAAACTACCCATCAGAAAGAGACGGGAACATCTGTCTTTGTTCGTGTGATTAAAATTCCCCCAAAGGAAAAAGGAGGACTTTTTGTGCGGGATCTGAAACACATTATTGAGTTTGAGCAGCTTCTCGAAGAGGCCAACAACGACCTGGTCCGCCAGGCCAAGGCCGAAGGGAAGCGTGCTCTGGGCTACACCTGTTATTTTATGCCGGAAGTTCTGCTGGATCTGCCCGGTTGCTTCTCCGTGCGCCTGCGGGCCCCGAGGAGCTCGTCGCCGGACATGGCCACCTACTATATGTCCAACCGGACCTGCATGTACGGCCGCTGCCTTCTGGAGCGGGCTATCGAGGGCGGCTTCAACTTCCTGGACGCCGAGATGGCCACCGAGACCTGCACGGTCACCTGCCGTTTCCAGGAGCACCTGCAGATGATGGACATCATCCAGAATCCGGACTTTTTCTGCGAGTTCACCGACGTTCCCTTCAAGAAGAACGAAAACTCCGTGGAGCACTACGTCGGCCAGCTGAAGGCACACGTCCTGGAGCCTCTGCACGAACGCTTCGGCATCGACATCTCCGACGCGGCGCTGCTGAAGGCGATCGAGGAACACAACGAGGTCTGCCGCCTCATCAACGAGATCGGCAGCTACCGGAAGCTGGATATTCCGACCATTACCGGCCGGGAATTCCAGATTATCCAGCTGGTCTCCCTGACCTGTCCGAAGTATCTCATTATCGACAAGCTGCGTGAGATCGCGGAGGACTTAAAGCACCGCCGGCCGGATAAAAAGCCCGCCTGGCGCTGCAAGGTGGTCCTGGCCGGCTCCGAAGACGACGATCCGGACTTCACCAAACTGATCGAGGAGTGCGGCGCGCTGGTCGTGGCGGACCGTCACTGCTACGGATCGCTGCCGGGCCGCGAAGAGATCAAAGTCGCGGAAGGCGAGGATCCGCTCCATGCCATCGCCCGCCATTACCTGAATACCAGCGAGTGCCCGCGCTTCATGGAGCAGCACACCATGCGGGCGCGCAAGCAGAGCCTGGCCGATACGGTAAAGGAATACAAGGCGGACGGCATCATCATCGAACAGATGAAGTTCTGCGAGTACTGGAGCTACGAACGGACCATCGACACCATCATCCTGCAGCGCGATTACGGAATCCCGGTCTGCTCCATCGAGAAGGAGTACGTCAACAACGCCGTTGGGCAGCTGCGGACCCGCTTCCAGGCCTTCGTGGAGAGCATCGAGATCAAGCGGATCGCGCAGACGCAGGCGGCCGGAACGGATAAGGCGGAGGAACAGGCATGATTTTCAAAACATTCGAAGCGAAAGAGATCGAGCTGAAGCCGAAGGAGCTCTTAAAGGCTCTGGGGCAGAAGCTGAAAAACACCGATTACAAGGCAAAGGCCGCCGGGATCAGGGAAAAAGCCCTGGCGGCCGCCGAAAAGATCCGGGGCCTTAAGGACCTGGACACGAAAAAGCTGGCCTCCGATTTCTGGAACGGCAAGCCGCACGAGGAGCGCCGGCTCGGCGATCTGTACATCCCCGGAACGGGTCTGTACAAGCACCGCGAATGGCGCGGCGTGAAGGACACGCTGTACTATTTCAACATGATCTGGCTGTACAACTACGTCCACATGGTGACCGACATCATGAAGTACGGCAACCTGCCGGATTTCATTAAGGGAACCCTGCGCTACCGCTGGATGGGCCAGACGTATCTGACCGTTATGCACTGGTTCGACCGCGGCATGGAAGGCATGCGCGGCCCGGCCCTTAGGGCTTCCGCCTGGCACTACCGCGGCATGACGAGCGAGACGATCCGCCAGTTCCAGGCCATGTTTGCCTCCGATAAGAAGCTGCACGGCGGCGAAGCGAACGAGCTCTGGAAGAAGCACATCGCCCACAACGAGACCGTTTCGGGCTGCATCTTCTACCCCTGGCGCGACGTGCTGGACGACGTGCCGTTGGAGATGATCCCCTACTTCGTCACCTGTCACGTCAACAACCACACGGTGCTGAACTATATCGACGCGGCGCAGTCGATCGGCCTGCCGGCCGACCCCTGCCCGATGTGCCAGGCCGAATACGGCATTTTCGTACTGGACGATTATCCGGACTACGCACCGATCATGATCACCTCCAACGAGGCCTGCGACGGATCCGTGGCGACCTCCGTCCTTCAGGACTGGTTCTTAAACCGCCCGCTGTTCGCCATGCCGCAGCCCATGCGCTACGACGATCCGCTGGTGCAGAAGCACTGCCAGAAGGAGATCGAAGCCTGCTGGAAGTTCGTCGAAGAGCAGATGGGCGTTCCCTTCAGCTGGGATCAGTACGTCAAATATGCGGAAAGCTTCAATAAGCTGACCATCTTCGAGCATGAGAAGTGGGACGTGGCGGCCAATACGCCGTATTACCCCGTAAACGGCGTCGCCCAAGCCCTGTACCGCATCTACTACTCGCAGGACGGCGACCGGCCGATCTGGCACGAGGTGGACGCCCACGTGAAGAAGATCATGGAGACCGCCATCGAGAAGAAGATCAATTCCTTCCCCAAGACGCGCCACCGCGTGATCGCCTGGAGCTGCGCGCCGCTTTACTATTCCAACTGGTGCACCTGGGCCTACAACTGCTGGGGCCTCAACTGCGTCATCAACATGGACTCCCTGATGTTCGACCAGATGCTGCGCACCGACACCTACGAGCACGCTTTGGAAGACCTGGCCTGGTTCAACGAGAAAGCCCCCATGCGCGCCATGGCGGTCGGCGGCCACGAGCACATCTTCCAGCTGTGGCAGTACATGGAGCGCTTCCACTGCGACATGGTGGTCATGTACGACCAGCTGCAGTGCAAGGGCATGCAGGGCATCCACGGTATGTTCGAGGACGAGTTCCGGAAGCGAAACATCCACGCGATCTGGGTCCCGCACGCCCTGCCTGACAAGAGGACCGTCTCCCGCCGGGAGATCCGCCAGATCATCAACGATTACATGACCACGGTCATGCACGAGGAACCGCTGGATCCCACCCTGGTCGACTTCGAGGACGGCGATTCGTGGTAAAAACCTTCCCCTTGAGGAGAAGGTGGCGCGAAGCGCCGGATGAGGTGTCTCAAATACAATACACTGAAAGGATTGTTCCCTTATGAAAGTTATAAAGTTCCTCTTCAAGCTCCTCTGGCCCGTCCTAAAGATCGCGGGGATCGCCTACCTGATCCTCTTCATCGTCTTCTATTTCGATCTGGACGGCAAGCTCCTCTACACCGTGGTGGAACCGAACCTCGCACGCCGCTACGACAAGATGCCGCGCCCGGACAACACCCAGACGCCCTACGGAAAGACCGAGCCGTTTGAGAAGTAAAACAAAAACAGATATGACAAAAAACGCGCTGCCCGGATATCCGGTACAGCGCGTTTTCTTAACGGTCTTGTTTTTTTATTTCCAGTGGAAGGCCCGCGTCCAGCCGGTCTTTCCGTTGTAGGTGACCTTCACCTCGCATCTTTCGGAATATACAGATCGGCCGCCAGCGTAATGCCGTAACGGTTTACGAAAGTCACCTTGCCGTGATCGGCCTTGTCGCTTTTCGGGAAGGTCTTGTCCCATTCGTCCGTGAGTACGAGTTCTTCTTTTTTGATCATGGTCCTTGTCTCCTTTATTGTTGCGGGATCGCTTTTTCCGTGAGCCGAATCAGGTAATCCAGGCGGTCCACCCTGCGCTGGCTTTCATGAAGCTCTTCCATCCGGCTGCAGCGGCATTTCCGGAAGTACCGGATCAGCGCTCCGGTATCGCCGGCCTCGTAAAGCTGCTCTGCTTTCTGAAGCTCCCCGTCCGTGCATCCGGCGTCCGAAAGGTTCGTGAGGATCGTTTCCAGTTGTTCCTTCATGGCTTCCGCCGCTCCCTGTTTTTTTACTGCGGTCTCATTATAAGGCCTCGGCGTGCGCTTCGCTAATGGTTATATTGAATATCGTGATATTCGATTCCAGCATATCCCGGCCGGAAGAAGGCGTGCTTCTTTGGAACCGCTTCGGGACCGGCGGAAAAGATCTTATTACCGGGAAAGAAGAAACAAAAAAAACAGCGGAAAAGTACTTGACAGCCTCATTTATATATGATAAAACATATTTGTATCAAATATATCAGGGAGGGATCATGGAATACGACTTTCATGAGGCCATGAAACTGGCCAATCAGCTCTGTTTTCCGCTTTATGCAGCCGCGCGGGAGGTGACGAACCTCTACACGCCCTGGCTGAAGCCCCTGGGACTGACCTATACGCAGTATATCGTATTTCTGGTCCTGTGGGAAAAGGACGGCCTGTCCGTTACGGAGATCGGCGAAAAACTGATGCTGGACAACGGGACCCTCTCCCCTCTGCTGAAAAAGATGGAGCAGGCCGGATACGTGGAAAGACGCCGGTGCCGGGAGGACGACCGTGTCGTTGAGATCCGCTTAACGGAAGAGGGCAGGCAGCTGAAGGAGAAGGCAAAGGAGATCCCTGCCAAAGTGGCTGGCTGCATCCCCCTGCCAGAGGAAAAGGCGCGTCAGCTTTATTCTCTGCTGTACGAACTGCTGGAGAAACAGCGCGGCAAAAGCAAGTGAAAAACGGGAGGAGAAGCACAATGAAGACAGTTTATGATTTCACGGTGAAAGACAGACAGGACAACGACGTCAGCCTGTCCGCGTATCAGGGCAAAGTCCTGCTGATCGTCAATACGGCTACCGGCTGCGGTTTTACGCCGCACTACGACCCCCTGGAGGAGATGTACAGGGACCTGAAGGATCAGGGCTTTGAGATCCTGGACTTCCCCTGCAACCAGTTTGCGAATCAGGCTCCGGGCAGCGACGACGAGATCCACGAGTTCTGCACCGTCAAGTTCGGCACGGAGTTCCCGCAGTTTAAGAAGATCGACGTCAACGGCGAAACGGCCGATCCGCTCTTTGCCTGGCTGGCGTCGGAAAAGCCTTTTCAGGGCTTCGGAAAGGGGCTGAAGAACGCCGCTCTGAACAAGTTTGCCGCCATGAACAACAAGAAATACGGCGACAAGACTTATATCGGCTGGAATTTTACGAAGTTCCTGATCGACCGCGAAGGAAAGGTCGTTGCCAGATTTGAGCCCACGACGGACATGAAGGAAGTCAGGGACGCGGTTGCTGCCGCCTTATAAAACGGGCGGAAGGAAAGAGGAAGGAATAGATCCGGGGAGGTATTTATGAAGTACGGGGAATCGGCGTTTGACGTTCTGTATCTGCTGTTTGCGATCATCAGCGGCTGCATCCTGCTGCACAGGGCGAAAAGCAGAACCGAAAGGCTCATGGGGTTTGCGGCCCTGATCCTGGGCTGCGGAGATGCGTTCCATCTCGTTCCCCGCGTGCTGAACTATTTTGCCAAGGCGGATTTCACCGCCGCGCTGGGCATCGGCAAACTGGTGACGTCCGTCACCATGACGGTTTTCTATCTTCTCCTGTACTACGTCTGGCTGGAGCATTACCGGGAACCGGAAAAGCGGGGCCTCACGCGGCTGGTATGGATCCTGTCCGCCGTCCGCATCCTGCTGTGTCTTTTCCCGCAGAACGGCTGGCTCACGAACAGCAGCGATATGGCCTGGGGCATTATCCGGAACGTTCCCTTCGTTCTGCTCGGCGCCGCCGTTTGCCTCCTCTGGTATCAGAAGAGAAAAGCGGACCAGATCCTTGCGCCGGTGTGGCTGTATATCCTGCTTTCCTTCCTCTTTTATATCCCGGTGGCGGTGGGAGCCGGTCTCGCTCCGATGCTCGGCATGCTGATGCTGCCGAAAACCGTCTGCTATATTCTGCTGATCATCACTTTCCTGCGCTTTGCCGCAGAAGGAAAGACCGGCAAAGGCCATGCCGGGGAACTTTTATCATGAGGACGGAAAAGGAAGCAAACGACGCAATCGGGACTGAGGGGGCAGCTATGATATTGGAGACATTAAAAACGAGATTTCATGAGAACAGGTCGCTTCACGCCGGACTGGACTGGGCTTACGTAGAGAGGCGCTTACGGGAGGATCCGGAAAGCCTGAAGATCCTGCAGAAAATGGAGGAGAGCGGCGGCGAACCGGATACTATCGGTACGGATGAAGAATCGGGCAGACTGATCTTCTGCGACTGTGCGAAAGAATCGCCTTCCGGACGGAGAAGCCTGTGCTATGATGAAGAAGCCCTGCAAAAGCGCACCAAAAACCGTCCCGCCGGCAGTGCCCTGGGGATGGCGCAGGCCATGGGGGCTTCCCTGATGACGGAGGCCTTATATCGCAGGCTGCAGTGCCTGGGAGAATTTGACCTGAAAACTTCTTCCTGGGTGGAAACGCCGGAAGAAATCAGACAGAAAGGCGGTGCGATCTTCTGCGAACGAAGATACGGAACCGTGTTTACGTTTCATAACGGAGCGGATTCGTACTACTCTGTGCGGGGATTCCGGAGCTATATTCTGGTATGAGCTTTGGGATCGTGCGGTAAACGTCCACCCCGGAAGAATACAAAAAACCCGCTGCCGGGCTTGACGGCGGGCTTTTTTTTGTTCCGGCTCCCTTCCGAAGAAGGCGGTATCCGTCACTCCGCGCTTAAGCGGGCTCCCAGCCGGAAGGCCTTTTCCAGATCCTTCGGGAACTGCTCCTTCCGCATCTGCTGCTTATGCTCCGCGTCAAAGCCGGCCATGCTGAAGCGGCTGTAGTCAGCCACCTGCAGCGTGTCACAGCAGGGCAGGACCTCCACGCTTCCGTTCAGGGCGGAAAAGCTCCGGACCAGCTCCTGCGCTTTCCCCTGATACCAGCTGTCGTAAACAGCCCGGGGTGCGTTCATCGTCAGGACGATCCCCACGTTCACCTTCCCGGTAAAGTAATTCGAATAATCGTCGTAGGAAAGCGCGCAGAAATGCAGGCGCTCGATCAGGGCGTGTACCTGGCTGGTGACGTCCCCGAGGTAGATCGGCGAGCCTATGAGCAGCGCATCCGCCTGAAAGATCCGGTCGATCACCGGCGAAAGATCGTCCTTCCAGTAGCATTTGCAGCGGGCGGCCCCTTTCAGCTTACAGACAAGGCAGCTCCGGCAGCCGGTGTAGTTCAGGCCGTACAGATCAATATATTCCGTCTCTGCGCCGGCAAAGACCGCACCCCGCTGCGCTTCCTTGAGCATCATGGCGGTATTCCAGTTCCGGCGCGGACTTCCGTTCAGAATCATCGTTTTCATTATTATCACCCCGTTCGGGAAAGAATTCTTCTGTTATTTCAGCCCAGTATATCCAGCATTTCCGCTTCATCCACCCACGTCGGATCGTACCGGGATTTTGTCATGTGCCGGCCGCAGTGCGGACACTGTATATGCGGCTGGTCAAACCGTCTGCCGCAGGCAGAGCATATATACTCGTCTGCCCGCAGGAGATGCGTTTTTTGAATCCAGTATGCGGTTTTCTTCTGTTCAAACGTCATTCAGGCCTCCAGCGTGCAGATCATCTGCAGCAGATCCAGATAAAAGATGCGGACGTCATGTTTTCTCATCAGGCCGCCCTGCAGCGCCATATGATCGCCGTCGTAAGTGGGAAGGATATTCCATCTGCCCGGGCGGATATTCTCTTTAT
>JAEEGI010020355.1_pt1 | contig 13299 bp, 11 predicted proteins | sample 8958751 | NCBI WGS metagenome assembly JAEEGI01 (sample SAMN16246545, study PRJNA631951) | gut metagenome | biome: gut microbiome; feature: rumen; material: KS-attached | host: Bos | place: Iran: Karaj | collected 2018-10
AGCAAGACTTTCTAAACAAGCTTTAGCGGTCAGAGTTCATGGTTTAAATATTTATGAAGTCACCTGTTTATCTGTTGAAGATTTACTTAAATGGATTAACGAACTTCCGGAAGTTTTAAATAAGACTGAATTTGAAATTGCAAAGATGATTATTAATGAGATTCGTAATAGAGTCACATTCCTTTGTAATGTCGGATTAAATTATCTTACCTTAAGTAGAACCGCTATGACTCTTTCTGGTGGTGAAGCTCAAAGAATTAGACTTGCAACTCAAATTGGCTCTAGATTATCAGGAATTCTTTATGTTTTAGATGAACCATCTATTGGTTTACATCAAAGAGATAACGCTAAATTAATCGCAACCTTAAAAGACATGGTTTCGATTGGTAATACCTTGATTGTTGTCGAGCACGATGAAGAAACAATGAGATCTGCTGATTATATTGTTGATATTGGACCAGGTCCAGGTGTTCATGGTGGTGAAGTTGTCGCAGCAGGCACCCCAGAAGAAGTTGCTAAAATTGATGCCTCAATTACTGGTAGATATTTAGCAGGCAAAGAAAAGATTGAAGTTCCATCTTCTCGTAGAGAAGGAAATGGTAAATCTCTTATTGTTAGAGGTGCCCAGTGTAATAACTTGAAAAACATCGATGTTGAAATTCCTTTAGGAAAATTTGTTGCAGTCACTGGTGTTTCTGGTTCAGGAAAATCTTCCTTAGTTAACCAAACACTTTTCCCTGCTTTAAAACAACATTTAGATGGAACTGAAGATTTACTTATTGGTAAATATAAAGAAATCGAAGGTTTAGAAAATATAGATAAAGTAATCGATATTACCCAAGAACCAATTGGAAGAACCCCGCGTTCTAATCCAGCAACTTATGTTGGTGTTTTTGATGATATCCGTACTTTATTTGCCGAAACAGTTGAAGCAAGAGCAAAAGGATTTAATAAAGGTAGATTTTCCTTTAACGTTCCTGGTGGTCGTTGTGAAAACTGTGGTGGCGCAGGTGTTACTAGAATTCCAATGAACTTCCTCCCTGATGTTTACGTTAAATGTGACGAATGTAACGGTCATAGATATAACGAAGAAACTTTAGAAGTCACTTATAAAGGTAAAAATATTTACGACGTTTTAGAGATGACAATCGAAGATGCATGTAAATTCTTTGAAAATCGCCCGAAAATCCTGCATAAATTACAAGTTTTGAATGATGTTGGACTTGGCTATATTAAGCTTGGACAACAAGCCACAACTCTTTCTGGTGGTGAAGCCCAACGTGTTAAATTAGCAAATGAACTTCAACGTAGACCAACTGGAAAATCATTATTCATTTTAGATGAACCTACAACAGGTTTACATACAGATGATGTTAAACGTCTTATCGCAGTATTAAATAGAATCGTCGATCACGGTGATACAGTTTTAGTTATTGAACATAACTTAGATGTTATTAAAGTCGCCGATCACATTATAGATTTAGGACCTGAAGGTGGTAATGGAGGTGGCACAATTGTGGCAACCGGGACACCTGAAGAAGTCGCGAAAGTAAAAGAATCATATACAGGACAATACCTAAAAGGTATGTTGGAGAAATAATATGGGTATAGTTGCAATTATAATGTTAGTTTTAGGCTTAGCAGCATTTGGTTATTTCATTTTTAGAGTCATTAAGATTTCTAAGACTCATGAAATTGGACAAGAACAATACAAAATACAAGGCAAGGAGAGAATTGAACTTTTAGTTACTGCTGGACTTGCTGGAGTATTTTTCCTTGTAAGCGGAGTCTGCTTAGCAGATGCAAAAAAATGGACCCTTAAATTCCATGAAGGATTCTTTCTTGCGTTTGGTCCATTTTTAGTAGGTGTTGCTCTTTGCGTTGCCTTAGGTGCATTTATACTTTTCTACTACAAACTCGATTTAGATGAAAAGCAAAAGAAATTCGCTAAATTTGCTTTTCCTTTAGGATTTATAGTGGTTTTTCTTGGACTTTATTTATTTTCTCAAGGAATTGCCGCGCATATTAACTATCCGCTTCCAAATGGTTTCAGTACTGGAGATGGAATAACTTTTCCATATCAATCAAGCAATGGTTTATCTGTTAGATTCTATGGAATTTTAATCGTCTCGGGAGCCTTACTTTGCTATGCAATTACTGACCATATGATGTATCAAAAATACAAAAAACATGGTCTTATTGATACATTATTTATTCTTGCGTTCTTATTTGGAATTTTAGGCGCAAGACTTTGGTATTGTATCGTTCTTGAACCAGAATATTACTTTGGTGGAGAAGCGCCTCCTTTATATTTCCTTTATGGAATCGTTGATGGAGGTTTAGCAGTTCAAGGCGGAGCCTTACTTGGAATTATTGCCGGCGTTACTTACATGAGACTTTTCCGTAAGTATATTGATCTACGTTACATAATGGACGTAGCTATTCCTACCATTTTACTTGCTCAAGCAATAGGCAGATGGGGCAATTTCTTTAACCAAGAGGTTTATGGTGCCACAACAAGTGCAAATAATCTTTGGTTCTTACCATCTATTATTAAAAATAATATGTATATTGGTGGAGAATATAGAATCCCACTCTTCTATATTGAATCTTGCATGAATATTGCAGGTTATTTCTTCATTCGTTACTTCCTTGGTAAGGTTTGTAAACTTAATTGTGGTCTTGGTTTCCAAGCATCTTCATATGTTGCTTGGTATGGAATGACTCGTGCAATTCTAGAATTATTCCGTGATCCAGAATTTAGATATATGCAGTCATTTATTACTGCATTTGTAATGATGGGTATTGGTCTAGCGATGGCTGGTGGATTCTATGCATTCCATAAAATTCGCATGAAAAAAGGTATTGAGGATAAATTTGGTGAAAAAATATAAGCTCTATTTATTTGATTTAGATGGAACTTTACTCGATAGTGACCAAATGATTATCGAGACATTTCACTATTTATATAGAAAATATAAACCAGAAGATTTTGTTATAGATGAAAAGAAACTTCTTACTTTTTCTGGTCCTCCAATTCGGATTTCATTAAAACAGGAATTCCCAGAAATAGATCAAGATGAACTTCTTAAAGTTTGGAGAAGAGAATCAATTAAAAACTATCCAATCTTTACCAAGTTATTTCCAGGTAGTTTAGAAATACTCTCTACATTAGTAGAAAAGAAATATAACGTTGCAATTGTAACTAATAAACATAGAGTCGCTGCTGACGAGGCATTTCAATTATTTGGAATTGCTGATTTAGGCATTTGGTCAGTTAGTGGCGATGACATAAAAGAACAAAAACCAAGTCCAGAAGGCATCTTTTTAGCGATGGATCATTTTGGGATTAAAGATAAAAATGAAGTTGTTTATATCGGTGATTCTGTATACGATGCAAAAACTGCTGAAAATGCTGGCGTTGATTTTGCGCTAGTCTCCTGGACACCACGAAAACTACCGGAAAATTCCAAAATTAACTGGAAAATCGATAGTTTTTCAGAAATGGCGAGGTCTTTATAATGAAGAAAACTAATATTGTAATTATTGGATCTGGAATGGCTGGTATGAGTGCCGCTATTTATCTTAAGCGTGCCAACGCTGACTTTGTCATGCTTGAAGGAAATATGGCTGGCGGAACGCTTAATCAACTAAAATCAGTTGAAAACTATCCTGCTATGCCTAAAACAACTGGTCCTGAAATTTTAATGGCATTAATGGACCAACTTCGTTTTAATAACATTCCTGTTGTTTATGGCAATGTTCAAACAATTCTAAAAGAAGAAGATGGTTTTGAAGTAGTAACTGATGTTGAATCGTATGAAACAAAAGCAGTTATTGTCGCAACTGGTGTTGCTACATCTAGTAATTCAATTCCTGGAGAAGAAAAATTTGCAGGACAAGGCGTTAGTTATTGTGCAACATGCGACGGAAACTTCTTTAAAGGTGCTGATATCGCAGTAGTAGGAAATAATAACATTGCCATTGAAGAAGCAATTTACCTCGCAAATATTGTTAACAAAGTTTACTTTATTTGTCCTGATGAATCACTTCTAGGTGATATAAAACTAATTGAAAAAATCAATGAGTATCAAAATGTTGAGTTAGTTTTGAATACACAAGTACAAGAAATATTAGGAGATGATTTTGGTGTTACAGGAATTAAAGTGAATGAAAAAGTCATTAATGTAATGGGAGTTTTCCCATATGTAGGCAAAAAAACTACATCTCAAATCCTTAATAACCTTAAACCTGAAAAACAAGGAATTTTTCTTAAGGTTAATGAAGACATGCAAACAAATATTCCTGGACTTTATGCGGCAGGAGATGTTGTTGCGAAGAAATTAAAACAATTAGTAACAGCGGCAGGAGATGGTGCTGCAGCTGCAACAAGTGCTGATAACTATGTTAAATTATTGAAGTAGGGGGGTAAATAATGATTGATTTAGTAATCGTAACTGGTGCTTATGGAGCAGGAAAATCACTAGCCGCTCAAGCATTTGAAGAAGCAGGTTTTTATGTTACAGATAGAATCCCTTTGACTGTGGTTGATTCATATTTTGAAGAACTACTTAAAAATCCAAATATATATTCAAAAGTAGCACTAGTTGTTGAGAATGAAATTGCCCTTCAAACTTTCGAAAAAGCTAAGAATTATAAGGAATTTTCAGTTAGATTTATTGGAATTACGTGTGATGCTGCTAAATTAAATGAAAGATATCGCCTTTCAAGAAAGGTTCATCCAAAAGAACCAAAAGGTATGTCTTTAGATGAAGCAATTAATAGTGATCTGAAGAAAATGAGAGAACTTAGAGATTACTTTGATTTCTATATTGATACATCAAATCTTTCCATTTTAGATTTCAGAAGTCGTTTATATGACTATGTCATTGGAGCAGAAAAGAAGTTTGTAGTTTCTTTCGTTTCCTTTGGTTATAAAATCTCTGTTCCTCAAGATATTGAAACAGTTTTTGATGTTCGTTTACTTCCTAACCCATATTGGGTTCCTGCACTTAAACATAAGACAGGTTTAGATAAAGAAGTAAAGGATTATGTTTTAGATGATCCAAAAACAAAAGAATACTTAAAACACGTCATTGAATATTTAGACTTCTATTTAGAAGAATTAAAGAAAAACGATAGAAAACACGCTAAAATTGGATTTGCTTGCTCTGGTGGGCAACATCGATCAGTTGCAGTTGCCGAATATATTGCTGAGCATTATTCAAAGAAGTATTACGTCACTGTAACCCATAAGGATTTACCAAAAAACTAAAATGCAAGCTAAGGTATCATTCACCCAAAAAGTAAAAGAAGAGCTTTGCTCTATTCCGTTCTCAGATGAACATCTAAGAGCCTTTTTGGCAGCCTTTATTAAGGTGAATGGTCATTTAACTATTAGTAACGGAAAATCACTTATTGTTTGCAAAACTGAGAACGCGAAAATTGCGAAATTTATTTATCATTCAATTGATAGAATCTATGGAATAACACCAAGATTTTCCTACTCAAAGGAAATGAATTTTAAGAAGAGAGTCACTTACTCAGTCATTATTGAAGAAGGCGACTATATTATTGGAGATCTTGAAATTTCATTCCTTGATGGAAAAATTGCCAAAAACATAGTTTTAAATGATGATATGATTTCAGGTTATGTCTCTGGAGCGTTTTTAGCATCAGGTTCAGTTAACTCTCCAAAAAACTCAAATTATCACCTTGAAATTTCTCTAAATGATGAGTCATATGCAAAGTGGTTTTCTAAGCTCCTTTTAAAATATAAAGGAACAGAATTTACTCCTAAAGTGGTTCAAAGAAGAAACAACTTTGTCGTCTACATTAAGAAGGCTCAACAGGTTGCCGATTTCCTCTCTATGATAGGTTGCGTGGATAAGACTCTTGAATTTGAAAACATAAGAATTGATCGAGAGTTTTCATCTATCGGTAATCGACTTCAAAACCTTGATTCTGCTAACTATGAGAAGACAACTTTGGCAGCAGAAAAACAGATTAATGACATTAAAATTATCGATAAAGTTTTAGGAATCCAAAATGTCCAAAATAAGAAACATCAACTACTTATGAAACTTCGTCTAGAGAATGAAGATTTAACTTTATTTGAACTTAGCCAAAAAATGAGTGAAGAACTTGGTGAAGAAGTCTCGAAATCTAACATAAATCACATGTTTAGAGCCATCCACAATATGGCTGAAAAATACAAAGGAGCAGTGGAAAAATGAAAGCCCAAGAACAACTTGGAATGAGAATAAAATTTTTGCGCAAACAACTTCGCTGGTCTCAAGAAGATTTAGCATTAAATGCTAATATAAACAAAAATTACATCTCAGATTTGGAGAACGGAAGACGTAATCCAAGCCTCGATATTTTGGAAAGAATTGCAGTCGCCTTTGGTATTACACTTGCCGAACTTTTCAAAGGCGTTGAGACAATTCCAGGTATTTAATAAAGTCGCTTTAAAGCGAAAAAATAAATATTAAATAAAACGCTTTCAATGAAAAAGTGTTTTTTTCTTTTATTCTTATTAGTATAATAATCTTGGCAATTAAAAAAGGAGGACATATAAATGTCAGTTAAAGTTGCAATTAATGGCTTCGGTAGAATCGGCCGTTTAGCATTCAGACAAATGTTTGGTGCAGAAGGTTATGAAATCGTCGCAATTAATGATCTTACATCCCCAAAGATGTTAGCAAACCTCTTAAAGTACGATTCAGCACAAGGTGGTTATGCAGGACGTATCGGTGATGGTTTACACACCGTTTCATCAAAAGAACCAGAACTCGCAGAAGACGGAAAGACAGTCTTAAAACCAGGTTCAATCACAGTTGATGGAAAAGAAATTACTATTTATGCAAAAGCAAATGCAGCAGAACTCCCATGGAAAGAACTCAAAGTTGATGTCGTCTTAGAATGTACAGGTTTCTATTGTTCAAAAGAAAAATCAATGGCACACATCAATGCTGGTGCACGTAAAGTCGTTATTTCCGCTCCAGCAGGAAAAGATCTTCCAACAATCGTTTATAACGTTAACCATGAAACACTCACAAAAGATGACAACGTCATCTCCGCAGCTTCATGTACAACAAACTGCTTAGCACCAATGGCAAAAGCACTCAACGATTTAGCTCCAATTCAATCTGGTATCATGAGCACAATTCACGCTTACACAGGCGATCAAATGTTACTCGATGGTCCACATAGAAAAGGTGACTTACGTAGAGCACGTGCTGGTGCAGCAAACATTGTTCCTAACTCAACAGGTGCAGCAAAAGCTATCGGTTTAGTTATTCCAGAATTAAATGGAAAACTTATCGGTTCAGCACAACGTGTTCCAGTTACAACTGGTTCAACCACAATCCTTACAGCAGTCGTTAAATATGATGGCGAATTAACCGCAGAAGTTATTAACGCAGCTATGAAGGCAGCAGCAAATGAATCCTATGGATACAATGAAGATCCAATTGTCTCAAGCGATGTTATCGGTATGAGATTCGGTTCATTATTTGATGCAACTCAAACCATGGTTATAAGCCTTGGTGGTGGATTATATGAAGTTCAAGTCGTCGCTTGGTACGATAACGAAAACTCCTATACCTCACAAATGGTTCGTACCATTAAGTACTTCTCTGAAAAGTGCTAATTAAACAAATCTAATTTATATGAGGCCAATTTATTGGCCTCTTTATCTCTAAAAGGAGAAAAATATGTTAACAGTTAATGAATTAAAAAACATTAAAGGCAAAGTAGTTATTGTCCGCGTTGACTTCAACGTCCCACTAAAAGATGGAAAAGTCAGAGATGATAACCGTGTCCGCGCAGCTCTTCCAACAATTAAAAAACTTTTAGAAGAAGGCGCAAAAGTTGTTTTACTTTCCCACCTTGGCAAAGTTAAACACAAAGAAGCTCCAGAAGTAGTGGAAGCTCAAAAAGCTAAAAACAATATGGCAATTGTTGCCCCATGTTTAGCAGAACTTTTAGGAAAACCAGTCGCTTTCTCAGCCGCAACACGTGGTGAAGAATTTGAAAAAGCAGTCGCAGCACTTAAAGATGGTGATGTCTTACTTGTTCAAAACACACGTTATGAAAAAGGCGAAGAAAAGAATGATCCAGAACTTGCAGCAGCTTGGGCAAAAGTTGCAGATGCATATGTTATGGATGCATTTGGAAGCGCACATAGAGCACATGCCTCTACTTATGGAATTCCAGAAATCTTAAAAGGCGAAGGCAAACAAATCGCATGTGGTTACCTTGTTGAAAAGGAAATCGCAAACCTTATGAGATGTGTTGATGTTAAACCAGCAGATCGTCCATATGTTGCAATCTTAGGTGGCTTAAAAGTCTCAGATAAGATTAAAGTTATTGATTCACTTCTTAAGAAGTGTGATAAGGTCATCATTGGTGGTGCTATGGCTTACACATTCAAGAAAGCTCTTGGATTTGAAGTTGGTAATTCCCCATGTGAACTTGATCAATTAGATTACGCCAGAAAATGCTTAGAAGAAGGCAAAGGCAAAATCGTTCTTCCAGTTGATTCAGTCGTTACAGACGCATTTGAAGGCTGGACAAAGAAAGAAATTGTTAAAGATAACGTACCAGCAGGAATGCAAGGTATGGATATTGGACCAGAAACAGAAAAACTCTATGCTGAAGAAATTAGCAAAGCTAAGATGGTTTTCTGGAATGGACCAATGGGTGTTTTTGAACAAAAAGATTTCGCAAACGGAACAATTGCAATTTGTAAAGCAGTTGCTGGCTTAAAAGACGCATTCTCAGTTTGTGGTGGTGGAGATTCCGCAGCCGCAATTAAAGAATTTGGTTATAAAGAAAGCTTCTCACACGTTTCAACTGGTGGCGGTGCATCATTAGAAATGATTGAAAATGATGGACATCTCCCAGGTGTTGATATTCTTAAATAAGTTTTGAGGACTAATTTATGGCAAGAAGAAAATTACTTTTCGGCAACTGGAAAATGAATAAAACCATTGCTGAATCCCGTGAATTTGCAAAAGCAAGTAAAGAATTATTAGCCTTTGCAGATGCTAAAGGCGTTGATATTGGTGTTGCACCAGTTTATCTTTCACTTTCAGCAGTTAAAGAAGAAAACCCAAAACTCAATGTAGCAGCAGAAAACTGTCACTTTGAAGATCATGGGGCCTTCACAGGTGAAATTGCCATTCCAATGTTACAAGAAATCGGTATTGACTGGGTTATTATTGGTCACTCCGAAAGAAGAACTTACTTTGGCGAAACCGATGAAACCTGTAATAAAAAGCTTTTAGCTTTAGAAAAAGCAGGCATGACTCCAATCTTTTGCGTTGGTGAAACTCTTGAAGAATACGAAGCAGGAAGAACAAAAGAAGTTGTTAAACGTCAAACTTTAAAAGGTCTTGAAGGTCTTGGAAAGCAATTTGTTAATGATATGGTCATTGCTTATGAACCAGTTTGGTCCATTGGCACTGGCAAAAATGCATCAAAAGAAATTGCACAAGATATTTGCTCTTTCATTCGTGAACTTGTTAGAGAACAATATGGTGATGCAGCTGAAAACGTTCGTATTTTATACGGCGGTTCAGTTAAACCTGAAAATGTCCATGATTATTTACTTCAAAGCGATGTTGATGGTGCATTAGTTGGTGGCGCATCACTTAAAGTTGATTCATTCAAGGCTTTAATCGAGAATATTTAACGTTATGGCAAGACAAGAAACTTTGCAAAATAGTCGTGTTAGAGAAAATGAAGGTACCATTTTGAGCGGTACTAAGTTTATTGGTGCGACTTTCTTATACTTTGCACTTGCACTTTTAGTTACATTTGCAGTTGTCGCAGGTTTAGGACTACTTTTATCCGCAAACGGAGAAGCCATTACTTCCGAAGCTAATTTAAACACATTTTTGACAATATATATCGCAGCAATTATCGCATATATACCGATTTTGATTTGGGTTCATATAGCTGCTAGAAGAAACGGAAAATCTGTCGGTGTTGGTTTCTTTGTTTATAGCATTGTCTTAGGTGTAATTATTGCTCCAGCCGTACTTTTAGTACCTATTCAAGCAGTTTTAATTGCTTTTGGTTCAACCGTCTTAGCGTTCGCCATAATGGCGCTTATCGCTTGGACAAGTAAAAAAGATTTATCTGGCTTAGCAGTAGTTGGTTTCGGCTTAATAATTGGAGCATTTATACTTAGTATAACTAATCTTATTTTCTATTTTATTGTTGGTTTTGAACCACTTTATTGGTTAGTTTCATTCTTATTCTTTATCGCTATCATTTTATTTACACTTTTTGATCTTAAACGAGTTCAACAAATTGCATTGAATGGTGGTGCAGAACGTAGCGTTGCATTCGTATGCGCATTAAATCTTTATGTAGATTTTATCTACATCTTTATTAGATTACTTCGCATTGTTGCAATGATTATGGGAAATAGAAGATAACTAAATTTTACAATTCAATTTAACCAGTCCTTAATTGGGCTGGTTTTTTGTTCGTTGTTATTCTCACATTGATTTTATATAATAAAATAGAACAAAAAAAGGAAGGAGATAAAAAATGAAAGCCTTTTTTGGAAAAATTTGGGCTTGGGTGCTCGCTCATAAAGTGCTCGCTGCAATTATCGCTGGTGCTACAGTAGTCGTTTTAACCGTAGCTATCGTGGTACCTGTAAGTGTTAGCTCTGCAAAGAAGAGAAAAGCTGCTGAACAAGAAACTCAACAATCTGGTGGCGGTTCTCAACAAAACAATGATGGCGGTAAACAACAAGGTGGAGGCGATCAAGGTCATACACATAGCTATACTTTTGACAGCTTTGTTTGGACAACAACCGCTGGAAACTACACAGCAAAAGCAAAATATGTTTGTGCAGCAGATTCCGCTGAAGAATTACATGATGCAACAGTTACAAAATTAGGAAGTAGTACAGCGGCAACATGTGAGGCTGCTGGCGTCAACCATTGGCACGCTGAATATGAGGGCCATACTGATGATAAAGATGAAAATCTTGCAGCTTTAGGCCATAACTGGCAAGTTTCATGGCAATGGGAAGGATATACTACTGCAACAGCAACTTTCACTTGTGCGAACGATGCAAGTCATACTCACCAAGAAGTTGCTTCTGGTTCAGCTATTACAAACGAAGTAATAAATCAACCTTCTTGTGCCGCAACTGGTTTAAAGAGATATACTGCAACAGTTTCATTTGAAGAACAAAATTATACTAATACTAAAGATGAATCTATGGCAATTGTCGATCATGCTCCAGCTAATATAGATGAACATAATTTCTGTACTCTTTGTGGAGAATATCTTGGCGATACAAAAGCCACAAACACAGATTTCTCAGTTAACGCATCTGGAACATATTTCTTTAGAGTTCCATGTAACCCTGGACAACATTTCTGGTTCTTATTAGAAAATAATGAAATGCAGGCAGTTGGTGCAGTTCGTGGCTATATCAGAAATAACGATGAATTTATTCAACAAGCTGGTGCTTATAATGCATTTATCGATCAAGACGACATTGACAACGGTGATTATCCAACATTAATGTTCGTCTCTGATAGTAGTAGTGATGGATATTTATATATCGAAATTGAAGAGTATACAAATGCTGGTTTGGATTTTGATATGAGTGCAAATACAGAGCACTTATATAACGATGCCGGTCTTTGTGTTGGCGGCGACAGCTACTTGGGTTCTCCAGAAGAACTATACACAGATATTTATCTTGGTACAGAAGATGGTGAAGGCCATTATCAACTTGCTGCAGATGACCAAGAATATTATTCATTCATATGTGAGCCAAATCATTCATATAGACTCGGAAAAGATCTTATTAGTGCTGATGAAATCTACGTTTATTATGTTAGCCGTACAACTCATGAATTAGTTGAGTTAGTAAGAAGCGCTGGAGTATTTAATACTCCAATGTCAACTGTGTTTGATGGTAATGTCTATGTTGCAATTTGTCCAATGGCAGCATGTGTAGATGCTTATATCCGTATTACAGTAGAGGGACATGGTGATCCACTTCAATTTGATGACTATGGATTCTGTGCTGCTGGTGACGGCTACATTGGAAACATTGTTTCTTCAGATTCAACTGAAACTAGTATCAATATCTCAGAAGGCGAAAAAGCATTCTATGCATTCCAATTTGATCCAGGTCATAAATATTCATTCGGAGATGACACTGGAGAAATCAGTTACGATTGGATTAAAGCTTATGTAATTGATAAGAGTTCAGATGAGATCACTCCACTTGCATTGACCCATTCAAATCCATTTAATTTCACTGATGTAATGGTGGAAAGTGCTGATAACTACATCTATTTAGTCATCGAACCAACAGCAGATGTAATTGCAGGTGAACTTCAAATTACAACCATCCATGTTTATGAACATGGTTTATGTGTGCCTTGCGGTGATTACTTAGGTACACAATTAACATTGGATGTCGCTGCAGCTGATATCACTGTTAGTTCAGGCGAACATGTTTATTTCAACTTCGATTTGGCGGATTTACCAGCCAATAAACCTGTTTTAGAGATTACATATACTAGCAGCACAAATCCAAGTACTTCTATTGGTTATGATATTGTAAGTGTTTGGTATTTAAAAGATGGCGAGTGGGTCGAAATAGAAGATAATGATTTATATGGCAATAGTAACTGGGATGTCGGATATTTTCCAACCATGGGAATCACAACCGATGATGGGAATGTCTATATTGATATTCACGCCGACAAAAACTATACAAATAGTCCAGGATTTGTGGTTAGCGCTGTAACAGAATAACAAAATACATACTAAATTGGTGGTGTCCTTAAGGATGCCACCTTTTCTAATACGCGTGTGTAATTTTAATAAAATTAGGTATGATTTCACACAATCTCCGGTGTGTCATCAAAGATTCGTAAAAATTCTTCTATAAGAAAGGAAAATACAAAAACTGTAAAATTTCTTAAAATTCTTGTTGACATCATTATTCCATAATAGTAATCTATAAAAGCGCACGTTCTTCGGGACGCAAACATATACTATGTATATAGCGCAAATTGATCTTTGAAAACTGAACAGATGTACAAGAAACATTAACGTCAATTTTTAACAATAAACCAGATTATAATTTTGAACTAAGATAAACTTTTTGAGAGTTTGATCCTGGCTCAGGATGAACGCTGGCGGCGTGCCTAATACATGCAAGTCGAACGAGGTAGCAATACCGAGTGGCGAACGGGTGAGTAACACGTAGGTAACCTGCCTTACAGTTTGGGATACCCTGGC
>JAEEGI010020358.1_pt1 | contig 13298 bp, 12 predicted proteins | sample 8958751 | NCBI WGS metagenome assembly JAEEGI01 (sample SAMN16246545, study PRJNA631951) | gut metagenome | biome: gut microbiome; feature: rumen; material: KS-attached | host: Bos | place: Iran: Karaj | collected 2018-10
CACTACATCAAAGTCCTCCTGTCAGAATGTTGGAGCGATATGTACAATTCCAGTTCCATCTTCTGTACTTACATAATCTCCAGGTATCATCTGAAAATATCTATCCTTATATTCAGCAGGCAGTTTGGAATTATTGATATATTCAAATAATGGAATATAGAATGTTCATACTAATTTTGAACCTTTAACTTTATTTACCAAAATATAATCTTCAGGATTCTTGTAGAATTTTTTGAGTAACGCATCGGCCAAAATATAGTATTCATGACTTTCTTTATCATAAACCATACTATAATGAATTTCTGGTCATACTGCCAAAAAACTATTTGATGGCAATGTCCAAGGAGTAGTAGTCCAAGCTAATGCATAAACTGGAGCATCTGCCTGAATTTTGGACCATAGTTCATTATGAGCCACATACAAATCATAGAATTGACTAATAATTTCTTGTGGATCATCCATAACAGTTCAATCAATAATCACTTCCATTCAGATTTCGTTTTCACTTTCTCTTATTTCAGCCCACTGAAGTTGTGTAATCTTATCTGGCTCCATAATTTTTGGCTCCCCTTCTATCTCAGCCTCAACATAAATCAGATTCCAGATATTTCAGTTAAGTAATTCCTTAAATTCTCACAAAATTTTACAGCTCTTTGTCTCCACATCCAATTCTTCCTTAATTTCTTTAGCTACAGTTTTTTCTATACTATCTCATTTTTCCACCTTTCATCCAGGGAAAACATATTTCTGAGCTTTTACTCAGTATTCTAGTAAATATTTCCCATCTCTTTTGATTACACAGCAAACCACATTTACTGCTTCATCACTTTGAGTGATTTCGTAGTTAAATCTATTTGTGTATGCTTTATTTGTAAGTTTAAATCTAACTGTAATTGCTGTATCAGTTTTGTCTTCATATCCATCTGTAACTTCATTATTTGCCAATGGAGTAGCACAACTTGGACAATATCGTTGGACTTTGAATCATTTATAAACTAGATTTTGTCTGTATATATTTGAAAAACAATACATTACACTTTCCATGAAATCTAGGTCCATGGTACGATATGGATGCTCGATATCTGCCCAACGTCCAGAATGGTCCACGAACCATTTCCAAACTTCGTTTGTATTATCTACATATTTTCTGCATTCTTCAGCAAAAGTTTCTACTCAGATTTTATTTTCTATATCTCTTTTTCCATCAATTCAAAGTTTCTTTTCTACTGCCTTCTCTACTGGCAAACCGTGACAATCCCATCACCATTTTCTCTCCACACGAAAACCTCTCATAGTCATATAACGAGGGAAAACGTCCTTAATAGCTCATGCTAATAAATGTCCATAGTGAGGATCTCATGAAGCGAATGGAGGCCCATCAAAGAAACGAAATTGCATTTGATCTGATCTTTCATCGATTGATCTCTGAAATGCGTTATTATCTTTCCAATATTGAAGTATTGAATCCATCATTTCCAACGTTGTCATAATGTGTCTTATAAATTATAAAAATTGTCTTTTTCTCCAAGACTTCATTGTAGAAACTTTTGCATCAATTGCAAGCAAAAAGCGAAATATCTAAGTTTGATTTTTTGAATAAAATTCCTATACAATTTTATATATTTAGTTAAATAAATCTGAAAAAAATGAAAGGATGGCCATCTTGGTTTCTGTTATGATTCGCTGTTTTGTTGATAGTATTCTGATTTTTTACTGCCTTTAATCCTTGAAAATTTTGGTGAATCGTAAATATTCTATTATGAATAGCTCTGATTTTTTCCGGTGTATCGTCCATTACCAATGCGATAAAAAATACGCAAACTCCATACGTATCATTTTTGTTTGCTATTGGTATATTGGTTGTAATCCTTTGATTCATGCTTGTATGAGCACGTGAGGCTAATTTTGTAGGAAAATTAATGATATGGATGTTTGCTCTATGGGCGTTCATGAGATGAGGTATGTTGATATTTTTCTGAATACAAAACAAAAATACGATTTCTTTTTGGTGGTGAATATCTGCTCTAGGGTGTATATTAGTCTTATTAGCAATAATGACAGTCATTTCTGCTACAGCAATGGCAAACTTGGTTTGAATTTTTATTGGAATTTCCATCCTATTTGATGGATTCTCTTTGCTATTTTTTGCTTTAAAATGAAACAATTCAGCTCAAATTCAAGTAATAACGCAGTCTACTCAAGATGAAATCGCTCAGTGAGATGTTATAATAACTGAAACTGTTATTACTAACGATTCAGATTCTCAATCTAAAAATTAATTCTGTGCTGAATTTTGTACGTTAATTTTTGAAAAATAAAAAAATTTGATTATAATTAGGTGTGGTAAGCAATATTTATTTTGTAATAAGTTTTTAATGGCTAGAAAAAACGATACTCCGGAAAGGACTGAAAAAGGTAATCATAAAAAGTTTAGCGGCTGGAAGAAAGTTGTAACTGCCTTTGCATTAGCTTCAAGTTTGTCAGCTTGTGATATGCCTAATAATGAGGTTAAACTAAATCCTGAAAATCAGTCAGCAGAATTTAAGGTTGAATATCAATATTACAGATGAGCTTCCGATATTGAAATTGTAGATTACTATGTAACTGTCCAAAAAAAATGAGATACTTATGTTGGAGAGATAAATGAAAAAAATGGATGGAGTGGTGAAAAAATTACAGTTGAATCTGATAATGTTGATGTCGTATTTGATCAAATTTCTACAAAATTAGAGAATGAACGCATTACTAGCGAAACTAGTGAAAGAAAAAATGCTAAGGTTAATTTTGTTAGAAATGAATACAAAAATAAAGTATTAAATGCAGAAAACACTAGTCAAACATGAGAAATAAAGCTTAAATATAAACCTGAATAAATCATATATTCCACTTGAATTTATTTAAAAAAATACTATAAAAGTAGCATCAATTGATTTTAGGTGCTACTTTTTATTGAATGGAAGGAAACGAAAATAAGGAACAACCAATAATTAAGCGAGATTATTTACCTGATGGAATTGTTGCATTAGAGAATGCTCAATGAATCGCTATCGCACAAAATCAAAATGCTATCAATTTTGATCATATTTTTTGGTGAAGTTATGGGGTTATCAGGGAAGATAAATGCTTTCCTACTTTTGCATCAATTGTTGGATTCAATAATGCCAAAAAATTGGATGAGTATTACGTTCAATGGATTCAAAATATAGTGAAAAATAGGGAAGACATACCAAATGAACATCGTATGAGGATGCAGAAAGTAGTTTTGGATGAAATCGTAAAAAATCTAAATCTCCGACATTATTCACGTCCAGACTTTTGTTTTCTATTTTGTACATCTTTTTTGAATTTGTCCAATCAAAATCAAATAATTTGACTACTGATTGATGATAGTATAAACGTGAAAGCATGTATGGAGAACTGCGAAAAACTCGTAAACAATCCTATCGCTCGTCGCAGTGGCGTATTTGCTTTTTTACAAATTTTGAGTAAAATTTTCAAAGATATATCTTTAGATCCTAGTAAGGTTCAAACTATGATAAATATTAATGACAACTTGAATGAATTGGAAGCTTTCTTGAAAGCAAATAATGCATTAAGTCCTGAAAATAGTGTAGAAAGTGAAATTTGACAGGATTACGACCAAAATATTGATGCAAATGGAACTACAACAAAGAAGAAAGAAGAAAAAAAGCTGAATATAGAATACTTTGGTACAGATTTAACTAAAGAATGTAAGAATGGATTTATTGATCCAATTATTTGACGTGAACAAGAAATTAATCAGGTAATTTACACACTTTTACGTAAAACCAAGAATAATCCCCTACTTATTGGAGAACCTGGAGTGGGTAAAACTGCAATTGTAGAGTGATTAGCACAAAGAATAAATGAGTGAAAAGTACCCGATAAACTAAAAGGTAAACGTTTATTTCTTTTGGATATGTGAACTATAGTTGCTGGGACTAAATATCGTGGAGAATTTGAAGCAAGAATGAAATCTATCCTTGATGAAGCAATCGATCCTTCAAATAACATCATTCTCTTTATCGATGAAGTTCATACAATTATTGGAGCAGGTGGACAAGATCATAACGATGCTGCTCAAATGCTCAAACCTATGCTTTCAAGATGAAAGATTAAATTAATCGGAGCGACTACCTTTGATGAATATCAAAAAGTAATCGAAAAAGATGCAGCTTTAAAGAGAAGATTCCAGGAAGTAGTAGTAAATGAACCAGATAACGAATCAACTCAATTAATTATTGAATGATTAAAGAAAACTTATGAAGACTTTCATTGAGTTCAGATTTCTCCTGATGCTATAAGTGCTGCTATCAATCTGAGTAAAAGATATATTTTAAATAAGCATTTACCTGATAAAGCATTAGATATTCTAGATGAAGCTTGTGCTAGAAAATCCACTATGCAAGAGAAATTAGAGGTAAATGATGATTATCAAAAAGCAGAAAAAGAAATCGAATCTATTCAGAAAAAAATCACGAAAGCGATTGAAAATCAGGATTATTTTACTGCTGCTGATTTGAAAGAAAAGGAAGAAAATTTGAAGCAAAAATTACAATCAATCAGAAATAAAAGTACAATTCCTACTCATTTAAGAAGTATGATCGATGCAAAAGATATCGGAAATGTATTGGCAGAAAAGACTTGAATCCCTGTAAATATCGTAAATGAAGATGAAATTACAAAACTAAAGAGATTAAAAGGAACTTTGAAAGAAAGTATCATTGGACAGGATGAAGCCGTTGATGCTGTAGTTAAGACACTAACAAGATCTAGATTATCAATGGTTGATAAGAAAAAACCTATCGGAAGTTTCCTATTCCTTGGGCCTTCTGGAGTAGGTAAAACATACTTAGCAAAACTTATCGCAAAAGATTACTTTGGAGATGAGAGTGCTATGATCAGATTTGATATGTCTGAATTTATGGAAAAATTCTCTGTAAGTAAATTAATCTGATCTCCTGCTGGATATGTCGGATTTGAAGAATGAGGAGGTTTGACTGAGGCTGTCAGAAGAAAGCCTTATTCAGTAATTCTATTTGATGAAATTGAAAAGGCCTCACCTGATGTATTGAATATCTTATTACAAATATTAGACGAATGACAACTAAAAGATAGCAAATGAAGATTGATAGACTTCAAATCAACTATCATCATTATGACTTCAAATATCGGAAGTGAAGAATTTAGTAAGAAGCAAGTAAGTATCGGTTTCTCAACTGGAACCGAAAAAGAAATGAATGAAAAAGACTTTGATTTGGTTAAAGAGAGAGTTATCGATCAGCTTAAAACTTCTCTTACTCCTGAACTGTTGAATAGAATCGATCATAAAGTGGTATTTAGACCATTGAGTAAAGATGATTTGAAAGCTATCTTCAACATGCAACTTGCTACATTCTTGGATGCATGGAAATGAAAAGAATGAATTAAATTGCCTAAATTCACAGCTAAACAAGTGAAAGATATCATTGAAAAGATTTATGATCCACAATATGGAGCAAGACCTGTGGAAAGATATATCCAGAATGATATCGAGTGAGAATTGATTAACTCAGTATTAGAAGCTAATTAAAGATTATAAAAAGAAGCTCTCCGTTTGGAGAGCTTTTTTAGTTTATAAAAGATTTTAGTCAATTCTGTTTCCTTTTTGTTGATTACAACGTCAATGAACTAATTGTGCATTTTCATATGTAGTTTCTCATCATTTTGAAAATGGAACAACATGGTCAACTTCAGCATCTTCTTTGTGTAATATTACTTGATTACAGATTCAACAAACATGTTCTTTTTCTTCCCACAATCTCTCTTTCACCCAATTAGGAAAGCATCTTGTATCTGTAGTTCCCTTTTCTCAAATAACTTCTTTCAAAACATTTCTTATAACTTCACTTCTATATTTAACTTTATCCTTACTTCAAGATGCAGCATAAGCAGAAGCATGATAACTTTCATCATATAATTTTATTCTTCTAATTCTTTCAGCAATTTCATCTGCATGTTGTATTATGTCAATAGGTCTATACTCAGAAAATGGGACCATTATTGAATCATAAACAGATCAACTAAACTTACGAAACATTCCTTTATCTTTCTCGTATGCCATAAATGCATCTTCTCAAAGAGATTTATATACAGCATCTAATGTATCAAAGAAAAGCTTTTTCAAAGATTTTAGTTCATCTTCTGAAAGATTTTGATTCTTCGCCATATAATTATTCATAGTTTTTCACATTGAAGAATCATAATCATTAATATTTCTAAAAGCAAAAAATCTTAAAATATTTTCTTCATATTCCATTCTTAAATTTCTTTTTGCTTCTTCCTTTTTTGCTCATCAGAATAATTCAACGACATGATGCTTTTTATCATCTGCCAGTTCTTTAAGTAAATCATTAAAATTTCATCTATAAATACAATTTCTTAATTCTTGTGGTTTCAACGAAGTGGCTCACTGATTTAATCTAGCAAAAATTTCATATTTTAAATCTTCACGTGATCATTCTTTAATAACTATACAACGTAAAGTTTCCATATCAAGAATTGATTGCTCTTTAGAAGGTAATGTCTTATATGTCTTTCAATTTAAATCTGGTCTTTCTTCTAGTCATTTCAAAACCAATTTACCATCTTTAAAATTACAGAAAGCTGTTAATCTTTGCTGTCCATCGATAACACTTAAAACTATTTTTTCTTCTCCTCAAATATTCACTACTTCTCTATTTAAATAAATAGTAGGAATAGGAATACCTAACAAAACGGATTCTATTAACTTAGATGCTTTCTTGTCATCCATTACAAATTTTCTTTGAAAATCAGGCTGAAATTCAATCCCTCAATTTTTATACATTGAGTAAATTTGATCGATTGAATAATCGTTTTTATCAACATTAATTTCCATTTTCATAAAAAATAATATTTAAATTTAATTATACTTTAGGATTATAAAAAAATTTTTCAATCCTTATTATTTCCAAATTTTTAATGCAAATCTTTATTCTGTTCTAAAACTTCCTTCCATGATAACTCCCATTTCAGCTTTGTACTCAAACTTCATAAAACGATTCCATATATCGTAAAGAATAAATAATTTACCATGCTATCCTCAAATACATGCAAGAATAATCACATGATGAATAGAGCAAAAAATCAGATTTGTAATTTATACAATACTTGAAGCTGATATTCGTCCTCGTTAGTCAGTTTTCATTTATTTAATCAAATCACTTTATACTGCATCAGGAGTAAACACATTAACATAAATGTCCAAACTAAGAATCAAACTGTTCCGATATCAAGCATTATTTGTAAGAAATAATTTTCTGGGAGATATTTTCATTCATAATGAACAGCTGGTCATGAACTTCCAAGTCCGTGTCAAAGCGGCTCAGAAATTACTTCTGGAATTGTGGATAATTTACTTGTGATATGTCCAACTGTAGATTCTCGTTTTAAAACTGATAATATTGCTAAAACAGCTAAAAGTCAGATTCATCCTCGAATCAGCCATCTCTTTTTTGATTTTAGTTTACTTCGATACAGAGCTACGAAAACCACGACCATTCAAACTAAAGCCGCACGAGAAAGTGTAGCTACCATTCATGCCATTCGAACTACCAAAGCAAGAATTGATAATATTGTGTTTTCCTTTTTCTTGATTTTACTCGTGAAAAATCGCCGAACAAGTGGAAGAAATGCCACCAAAAAATATCAGTAATTATTTGGTCACGAAAAAAATCATTGCCAACGAAGTGTTCACTCATATCATGTAAGATAATATATTGGTGGATTTTCTCCATATGAATAGTCATCTAATCCTCCATATCATAAAGAATAGAAAAAATCTGGTCGTAATAATTTTGCTCATTGCCACAAGAATCCTGCTCAAACGATTCAGACTAGAACTCGTGGAAGGATTTGAATCAATTTAGATTTTTGCCATTTTTCTGAAATCACATATCCAAAGAAACTCGCAGAAATTAATATAAATGTCCATCGAAATCAGTATTTAATTCAGATGAACATATTACTTCGTGATACATCTTTAAAAAGAGAAAATAATACTGAAACAATAATTAGAATTGTAAATGCTATTCGAGTTTTTTTCCAATGTTTCCAGTATGGTTTGAATTTTTTATATCAAAAAATCAGTACTATAAACAGGAATAATAACCATATTCATTCACGAATTAATGCTGGGTATGACGATTCACATAAATGAATTCAATATACCAAAAATGTCGCTATGACTTGATAAAATATGTTTAATATCCAGAATATTGAAAATGTAGTCAGCATTATATTTTTGTGAAATATTAAATTATTTTATTTTAGACCAAGTTTCACTGAGATATAAATTCCATGCCTTTGTTGGTTCCATCATCTTTCTCTGTTCTTCTTCCGTTGGACGATATGGGATATGTGTTAGATCTACATTAAATCACGTTTCTACTACATCTCCAGATGATTTGAAAAGTATAATCTCCTCCCCTCTAAAAATCATTGAATTATCATGTGCTAGGAAAAGATACCCATAATCTGATGCCAAATATTTTTTCTGAAAATTTTCAGCATAATCCATTTCGTTTTGAACAGCAGCTGTTCTTGCGTCTACGGTTTCAATTGAATCCACCACTGCTAAATAGTTCACATATGTTCTAACAGCAAAAATCATAACTACAAAAAAAATTACTCATAATGCATATTTTACTTTGGTTCAGTATGTATTTAATATCGATTTGAGTTGAAACATGTCGAATGGTCTGATTTTTTAAAGTTGTGATATAATTCGTTTAATAATTTCTGGCATCTTCTCTTTTGTTATAGGCTCTTTATATGTAAGCAAAACTTTTTTCACGCTTTCTGCTTCGTATCATAATCAACGCATAGATTTTACAATATCTTTGAATAACTTCTGATCCACATCTAGTGAAGCTAGCTCATTAGCTTTCAAGGAATCCTTAAGTTCAAGTAATATTTTCTTTGCTCATTTTGGTCATATTCATGGAATCGATTGAAAGAATTTTACATCCATGTTTTTAACTGCGTTTGAGATTTCTTCTTGTGGAGTTTGTGCTAGCTGAAACGCTGTTTTACTTCAAATTCCGTTTACTTTCAAGAATTGCTCAAATAATTGTTTCTGCTCCAGTGTATCGAATGCAAAATATTGGACTGTTCTTTTATTTTCGTCATAGAATGGGAAAAGATAGAATTCTCATTCAGACTTTCTTCAAGCATAAAAAACCTGAATCCCGATAAAATCATGAATCAATAATGTAATTCAGCCTTTCTTTTCCACTTTTCACTGAAAATATTGGAACATATTCTATCTCAGAAATAAATATTTATTCATTGTATAATTCCCATCTTTTTTTGCAAGTGATGGTTTTTAGAAAAATAAAAATGGCTACAAAGCAATACCTTATAGCCATTTTCAAGATGCAGTTTTTACGACATAGCAATATCGTAGAGAACAAGGTTAGACTCTCTGATAACAGAGGCTACGCTGTCTGCTCCGTGAAAGCAGTTTGTTGCTCTTCCCTCAGCATATGCCTCAGGTCCACCAAATAACTTCTGTGTATAAGTATTCCTGAGAGTTCCTTCTATAGCATTTACTGGATTTGTTGCTCCAAGTTCGTCTCTCCACAGCTGGTAGCAAGGGATAATCCCTTTCTTTTTCAGAATGAGAACAACAACAGGACCTGCTGTCATTTGATCAACAAGACGGTCATAGAACCCCTTTCCTTTGTGTTCGGAGTAGAAATTTTCGGCAAGTTCCTTTGAGAATTGGTACTCATGTTGGAATAAAATGCTGAATCCCCTACTCTTAATGTCACGAATAATTTCATCTTTCGCAGAGACAGCGTCCGGCTTAATCATTGCGTAAGTAAGATCCTCAAAGTCTTGAACAGAGAATCCTTTAAAATTTTTCAAAAAATCTTTTGTTTCCATTAATTTTATGTTTTTTATAAATGTATAATACATAGTATTTAGATTATACAAAAACATCTAAAAAAGTCAATAAAATATCTTGAAGGATATGTATGTTATGCTTGATTTTTGCGAAAATACTGATAGTTTTATGATGGTTTTAAAATTTAAATAATTAAATATGGCTACAAAAATAACTGCGGAAGATCGCGATTTAATAATCAAAATTGCAAAACTTTTTTTAGATAGTCCTTATCAATTTGGAGGAAATGGTAACTTGCCATGAGATCCTACAGATTGTAGCAGGTTTGTGCAAGTTATCTTACAAAACGTCTGAATTACCGTAGAAAGAAATTCCGCAATGCAATGAGAACAATTTTCATCCACATGAAATATGCACACAGATTTGTCAAAAGCTGAAGTCTGAGATTTGCTTTTCTACAAAAATACTTATGAATCAAAAAATGAGATTACTCATGTAGCTTTCTATATGTGAAATAATGAGATGATAGGAGCCTCATGAAAAAAAGTTCAAATAAGTAAAATTGATAAATATTGGAAAGAACATTTCAAATGAGTGTGAAAATTAAGTCTTTTTACCAAAGATTATAGCAAAGCGAAAGCTAATAAAAATTATGATAGACTTAGTAATAAAGAAGAAATTAACAAAATCAGGACTCTGAAAGCAGTAAATGCTGTAATTGCTGTACTTACTTCCACTTGGGGAGATCTACCATCAAAGTATCAGGATATGAGTGCTGATTATGCCAAAAAATTAAGAAATAGTTACCCTGATGCTAGAAAATTAGAACCAGAACAAGCCAAAAAAGTTTATCAAAGTGTAGTAGATATGCTTAGTTATTCATGGAAATTTGCTTGATATGAAGAACAGAAAAAATATGAAGAATTGGCAAATTATCTTAGGAAAAAATTTTGATTACAATAAATATTAATGCAATATATCAATCTTAACAACTGAATTCAAATTCCAATACTTTGATTTTGAGTTTATAAAATTTCTCCTAATGATGCTACGTATACAGTTTTGGATGCAATCAAAACTTGATATAGACATATAGACACTGCTCAATACTATGAAAATGAAAGATGAGTTTGACATGCAATAAAGGCATCATGAATAGATAGAAAAGAGTTTTTTGTAACTACGAAATTGATAACTAAATGATATGAAAATACTCTGAAGTGAATAGACATATCATTACAAAAATTCTGATATGATTACTTCGATTTGGTATTGATTCATCGACCAAAATGAGATAATGTAAGTATCTATAAAGCACTAGAAACGGCTTATAAACAATGAAAATGTAGAGCTATTTGACTATCAAATTTTAATGAAGAACAGTTTTTGGAGATTTATGACAACTGCAAAATAAAACCTGTTGTAAATCAGATTGAAACTCACGTTATGTGGCAACAATGGAAAATGCATGATTTTTTGGAAAAGTATAATTGTATTCATGAATCGTGGAGTCCTTTGTGAGCTTGAAAATTTGGATTATTTGAAAATGAAGTTCTAGTAAAGATTGCTAAAAAATATAATAAAACCGTTGCTCAAGTTATGCTCAGATTTTTTATTCAAAATAATGTAATTGTGATTCCAAAAACATCACACGTGGAAAGGATGAAAGAAAATTTTGAGATTTTTGATTTTATTTTGGACGAGGAAGATATAATAGGAATAAAGAATCTAGATCAAAAGATTTCTTACACAAATCGACCTGAAGCTATGCTGAGAGAGCAGAATTATTAAATTATTTTTCGTATCTTAAAAGATTTTCATGTTGCTGTGTTTTTTTTGTAACAAATATTGTAATAGGTAAAATAATTATTTCATATGCTACCTTTAATATTATTTGCGTAATTATCATGATGAGTAAAGTATTATTTGGCATTGTACCTATAAAAGCGAGTGGAATAAATATTCAAGTATCTACTGTCTCTCATGCTAAACTAGACGATATAGCCCTCAATCCGAATCATTTATTATCATTTGGATGTTTTGATTTCATTTTTTGAAATAGTTTATCATTTACAAAATCTCAAATCACATATGCTAATAAACTCGCACAAAGAACTCTCCATGTATTTCATAAAACCGTAGAATAAGCTTCAGCGTTTGTAAAGTATTCTGGCGCTTTCATATTTATAACTGCTATAAATAGTAATGACATTACCAAATTACAAGCGAATCACATATAACAAGTAATTCTACTTCGTCTATATCAATAAACTTCACTAAAAACATCTGATAAAATGTAAGTTATTGGAAAAATAATAATTGCTCCTGTCATTGTGATTCAAAATGGTAATGCAATTTGTCTTCATGTAATTACATTGCTAACTAATAACGCTACTACAAATATTACAGTTAGGATAAGTTTTAGAGAACTGTGTAATTCTACATTTTTTCATTTTGTTGGTCAATTATTTTTCATTTTATATAAGATTATTAAAGTTTGATAAACATATTTTTTAGCATTAAAAAAACAAGAAATGTATTACTAATTTCACTGTAATGTCTTTACTAGAAACAATTGACTTTTATGGACAAATATTTATTATTTTTATTAGTTATAAATAACAAATATAAACATCTAAATTCATTTTTTATGAGAAAAATTCTTTATTTTTGTGCACGTAACATTAACAATAATGCTACACGTTTGCTCGTGGTTCTGTGTGTAGATTTTGAGGGAAAACGCACTGTTAGTAGTAGAGAAGTTAAAATTGTATGTTCAAGTATAATTGTTCTTGAGCATGACCCTGTTGCATTTGGACTTAGTTCTAATGGCAAAAAATGGACTATTAAGTGTCATCCAAACTGTATAATGACCCAAGTAAAACCAACAAGGTTTTCCCCAGTTGATTGAAATGTTCTCTCTCGCTGTAGACTAGACAAACAAATCCTTAAAGCGTCTTTGTTTCAGAGACGCTTTTTTATTATCTGCATAACGATAATTATCTATATTATTGCCTTGAAAAACAAAATTATTTATTTATATCAGAATTGTTATTTTTTATTTATTATAAATATTTGGGAATATGAAAACTAAAACTCTTGGACTCATTGCTTTATTAGCAATATGATGTTTAACTCTAGCTGGTTGTAATAAATCTGAGACAGAAACTGCAAATCCAGCATCTACTTACTGTGAAGAAAATGGTGGAACGCTATTATTACAAGAAGGAGAATGACTTTGTATATTTAATGATGGAACTTATTGTGAAGAATGGTCTTTTTATAGAGATGAATGTAAGAAATGAGAAATCATTTACAATACCGTTGATGAAGAAGACTACGTTCTACCTGAATGAGCAAAAACATC
>JAEEGI010020364.1_pt1 | contig 13297 bp, 9 predicted proteins | sample 8958751 | NCBI WGS metagenome assembly JAEEGI01 (sample SAMN16246545, study PRJNA631951) | gut metagenome | biome: gut microbiome; feature: rumen; material: KS-attached | host: Bos | place: Iran: Karaj | collected 2018-10
TTGTGTATTGCCGAGTATTTTTGGACGATATGACGGAATATTCTGCAAGTAAGATATGTGCCGGGAATTATGCGGTGTTGCCTTAATACTAATATTCGGCAAAAACAGAGGAGAATCAAAATTATCCCCGTGCAGTTGGCTCTCAGCCTCGTCAGCTTCGCCTCCGAGCCGGTTCCCCGCGCCGCAGGCGCGTTCGCTCCCCTTGGATAAGGGGAGCTGTCAGCGAAGCTGACTGAGAGGTCGAGGGTAAAGAGTAGTATGCACTGCTATGGTTCCCCCGCACCTTCGCGCCGCAGGCGCCTTCGCTCCCCTTGGATAAGGGGAGCTGTCAGCCGCAGGCTGACTGAGAGGTCGAGGGTAAAGAGCAGCAGGCATTAATATGGTTATTCATCAAAAAATTCTGTTTGTAGGGGGCGGCGCCGTCCCCTACGAGTGGCTGTTACAGCAATCAACCAAATAACTACCCCCCCTTACATAACCCTCCACCTCTCAGTCTCGTCGGCTGCGCCTCCGAGCCGGCTCCCCTTATCCAAGGGGAGCGAAAAGGGGTTCCGACCGCATCTTTACTCCCCTGCAAGGGGAGCGAAAAAGGGGTTCCGACCTCTCGTTTCTAAAAAGCTTTTCTTCTTTTTTATTACATATTAAGCATAAAAACGAATGAGATTTGCATAATTGGAAAATACCTCCAGCGGCTCCTTCGAGCCCGCCGGAGGTATTATTTTAAAGCATAATATCGGAGGATTCACATTTATTCTATAGCCTTCAGGGAATCCGCCATATCTATTTTCTCCAGTTTGAAACAGAGCAGGAACACCACGGCCGCCGCAAAGACGAAGGTGAGCGCCACTGAGAGAACGTAGCTCATCGGCTCGGCTCGGCAGCCGAAGTAAAAGCTGCTTATCTTTATCCGACTCATGACGAACCATAGGAGGGCGTAGCCCATCGGAAGCCCCACTACAGCACTGACGCCCGTGAGCACCATATTCTCGCGGAAAACGTAAGCTGCCGATTCGTTAGGGTAAAAGCCCAGGACCTTCAGCGTGGCTATCTCGCGGCGGCGCTCGCCGATGCTGATATTGATGAGGTTATAAAGGACGATGAATGCCAGCGCCCCCGCGCAGACGAGGACAATAAGAACGACGTAGTCCATGCTGGAAAGCATATTTCCGATGCGTTCGCGCATATCACCAAGCAGGTTTACGGCGGTCACATTTTTGTCGCCGAGGATTTTCGCCGCGGCTGCGTGGCCGTCCGCTCCCTGCGCGAATTTCAGGTAGGCGCTTTTCGGTTCCGGCGCGCTTCCCCATTGCTCGCGGAAGGTATCGGCGCTTATGAAGGCATAGTCGTAGATATAGTTATCGAATATGCCCGTGACGGTAAGCGTCAGCTCCCGCAGCTCGGAATCGCGCAGGGTGATGATATCGCCTGTTTTGAGGCCGCAGTCCATGGCGAGGCGGTAGTCTATGACCGTCTCCCCGACGCCGGGCCACGGGAGACCGGCTTGGCCCTGATGCAGGTCGATGAAGCCGTCCGGCTCGGTCTCGAAGCCCACGGCGTTTATGCTGAGGGTTTTGCCGCCTGCAGTGAGGTCCACGGCACTCAAATGCAGGAACACCGCGTCTGACACTTCGTCGGCGCAGGATACTCGGAAGGCGTCGGCGTCTGCCGCGCTGAGCGCGTTTTTGAAGGAAACCGAGCAGTCGTAGAGTTCGATTTCGTCATACTGATAGTCTACAATGTGTTTGATGGAATCGCGAATGCCGAAGCCTGTGAGAAGCAGCGCCGTACAGCCGCCCACGCCCAGAATCATCATGAACATCCGTTTTTTATAAAGGAAAATATTGCGGATGGAGACCTTGTGGAGGAATTTCACCCGTTTCCAAAGGAATTTCATTCGCTCGATAAGGATGCGTTTACCCGCAGGGGGTGATTTCGGGCGAATGAGCTCCGCAGCGGACTCCCGCAGGTCGCGGCGGCAGACGAGGTAGGTCGCCCCCAGGGCACATATCAGAAACAGCGCCGTACACGCCGCGAAGAGCCCCCAATCCAGCACGAGTGCGGCGGGTCTGTCGATGGAGTACATTATCCGATAAACGCGCCACAGCGCCATGGGCAGGAAGCGCGAGCCCAACAGGAAGCCCACTATGCAGCCCAGCGCCGAGGCGCTTCCCGCATAGAAAAGGTACTGCCCCGCGATGGCTCCGCCGTTGTAGCCGAGCGCTTTCAGAACGCCGTTTTGTGTGCGCTGCTCGTCCACCATTCGCGTCATCGTCGTTATGCACACGAGCGCCGCAACGAGGAAGAAGAACAGCGGAAACACGCTCGAAATAGCTCTCACGATGCCCATATCGTTATCCAGCGTGGAGCAGCCGATGTTCATGCTGCGGTCAAGAACGTAGGTGGTGGGCGCTTCAAGTTCGTCGAGCTTCTCGCGGGCTTCGTCCAGTTTCTGTTGCCCGTCCGCGAGTTTTTGCTCCGCCTCGGCAAATTTATCGTCCGCCTCGGCACGTCCGTCCTCGTATTCGCCAAGTCCGTCGGCGTATTCGGCTTCGCCGTCTTTGAGTTTTTGCTCCGAATCGGCTATCTCCCGCTCGGCCTTGCTAATCGCGTCATCCGCAGCGACGCGGTTTTCGGCGTATTCCGTCTCCCCGGCGTTCAGCTGCGCCTCGGAGGCGGCAATTTTTTCCTCCGCCTCTGCGAAGGCAGCCTCCGCGCCGTTTCTTGCCTCTTCAAGCTGAACCGTGCCGTCATAGAGGCTCGCGCGCGCATCGGTCAGCGCCGATTCCAGCGCAGAAATCGTTTCCCTGCTTAGGGGCGCGCCTATCTGCTGCTCGGCGGCATTCCACGCCTGGCACAGCGTTCGGGCGGTCATGCCATAGTCCGCAAGCGCCCCGTCCGCAATGGCACTTAGCATCTGGTTCGTCCCGCTCGCGAGGTCCGCGATCAGCTCGTTCGGGGACGCATAGTTTTTACCGATGCCCGCTGCGTTTATCCCGGACGTGAGGGCTTCGCCCGCTGCATAGAGACTGCGGCACTGCTCAAGCTGCGCCGCGCCCTCGTCGATGCGACGGGCGGCTTCGTCAAGCTCGGCCTGTGCGTCGGCAAAGCGCTTTTCCGCATCCGTTTTTTGTTCGCGCAGCTCCGCCTTGCCCTTTTCAAGCTCCGTCCAGCCATCGTCAAGCTCCTGTCGGGCTTGCGAAAATTCTATTTCCGCATCATCTTTTTGCTTGCGCAGTTCCGTTTTGCCGTCTTCAAGCTGTGCCCAGCCATCGTCAAGCTCGCGGCGCGCGTCGTCAAGCCTTTCAAGAGCATCGTCAAGCTCCCGCTCCGCGTCCGCGCGTTCGCTGCGGTAGGTCTCCCAGCCGTCGTCAAGCTCCGCCTGCGCGTCCTCGATTTTGGAAAGCGCCTCTGATTCGAGTTCATCGTAACGCAGCGCGGCGCGTTCCTCAAGGAGCGCACTGACGGCAGGCTCCATTTTATCCAGAGCGGCCTCATACTCGTCGGAATATATAGCGCCCCCGTCTTCTATGCTGAGGAATATTTCCGTATATAAGTCCATGTCGAAGCCTTCGGCTGGCAGGCAGATGAAACCAGAGAGCTTGCCCTGTCCCAAAGTCGTTGAGCCGCGCTCGAAGTTCACATAATACGGTACATTTACAAGCCCCACCACGGTGTAGGCGTCACAAGCGAAGGTGTCGAAGACGTCCTCAGAGTTTTCGTCGGACAATGTGAGGACCGTGCCAATCAGTTCTTCGCCGAAAAACAGCGCGTCCAACGTGCATTCGTTCGCCGCGCTCGGCATGCGCCCCGCCATGAGGTCCGCCTCGTTCATCCCGTCCGTAAGCATGTGGGCGCGGAGTACTATGTCCCCCCCACCGCTATTGCAGAGAAAATCGGCGTTCACCGAGCCGACAGCCGCTTTCACGCCCTCCAGCCCGGAAAACGCCTCCACATCCTCCTGAGTCAGCCCAAGAGTGCTTATGAGGCGAAAATCATATAGGTTTTTTTCCCGAAAATACTCGTCGGCGGTTTTCAGCATGGAGTCGGTGGAAACACGCAGCCCAGCGAAGAAGCCGACGCCCAGCGCAATAATCGCAAATATGGCGATATACCGCCCCAGAGTCCTTTTTATCTCTCTGAAAACGGACAGGCCCAGTACAGATATTCTACGCATATTTACCACTCAATCTGTTCAACGGGCACAACGTGCTCGTTTATCGTCTGTTCCGCCACGGTGCCGCTCCGGATTTTTATCACTCTGTCCGCCATTACGGTAAGGGCGCTGTTGTGGGTGATGATGATTACCGTCATCCCCGTCTGCCGCGCGGTGTCCTGCAAAAGCTTTAAAATCTGCTTGCCGGTAACGTAGTCCAGAGCGCCGGTGGGCTCATCGCAAAGCAGGAGCTTCGGGTTCTTGGCAAGCGCTCTCGCGATTGCCACGCGCTGCTGCTCGCCGCCGGAAAGCTGAGACGGGAAGTTCAGAGCGCGTTCCCGCAGCCCGACCTGCTCCAGCACGGCCATTGGGTCAAGCGGTTCGCGGCAGATCTGGGTCGCCAGCTCCACGTTTTCGATGGCGGTGAGGTTTTGGATGAGGTTATAGAACTGGAAAACAAAGCCCACATCGTAGCGGCGGTAGGACGCCAGCTCGCGTTTGGAAAAAGAGGACACCTCCGCGCCGTCCAGCAGCACCTGCCCGGAGCTGAGGCGGTCCATGCCGCCCAGGATGTTCAGCAGCGTGGTTTTGCCCGCGCCGGAGGGCCCGACGATGACGCAGATTTCCCCTTTTTCAATGGTGAAATCTACATCGTGCAGCGCTTCGACGCTCACTTCACCCATTCTGTAGACCTTGCGTACATTTCGGAATTCCACGAAGCTCCCGGTTTTCTCCTTATCCATCGAAAGCAGTCCTTTCCGTTTTATACTAATATCTGATTAAAAGAAGAAAAAGATATGCGAGAAGGCTTTTGCGTCAGGCAAGGCGGGCTTCGCAGAGCATAATGAATATATATGGTCAAGAAGCCCAACGAAGCATGGCGCAAAGCCTTCCGCTTAGATTTTCTGATTTTAATTAGATATTAGTATCATATTTTATGTATATATTATAGAAGCCAAGGCCTCGGATGTCAAATACAGTGCACAGGTTTTGCATGGGACAAGTTCGTTTGAAATAAAATGAAGCTGTCAGGAGGTGACAGCCATTATTATCCGCCCCTTCGCCTACGACAGTGAAGCGCACAGCGTTTCGTCAAAAAGCGGCGTCATTACTATAGAAAACCTGAGTCCTCAGCTTTCAGCCGGAGAACGCGATGAGCAGAAAAAGTGTATTGAAGAAGGGTTATTTGATATTTTTATTAAATACACTCAGCAGTTCGATAAGAACGGTCATAACGAGGCTGCGACATGAACGCGATATACGCGCGGCAGTCGGTTGACAAAGCCGACAGCATATCCATAGAAAGCCAGATAGAATTCTGCAAATATGAAGCGCGGGGCGAAGCATACAAGCTATACTGCGACAAGGGCTACAGCGGCAAGAACACAGAACGCCCCGCCTTTACGGAAATGATGAAGGACATGGAAAGCGGAGCGCTCAGCAAGGTGATAGTATACAAGCTCGACCGCATCAGCCGCTCTATCTTGGATTTTTCTGCTATGATGGAGCGTTTCGGCAAATACGGGGTCGAGTTCGTTTCCACGACGGAGAAATTCGACACCTCTTCTCCGATGGGCCGCGCCATGCTCAACATCTGCGTTGTTTTCGCCCAGCTTGAGCGCGAGACGATCCAAAAGCGCGTCGCGGACGCATACTTCTCGCGCAGCCAAAAAAGCCTTTACATGGGCGGCAGAGTTCCCTTCGGTTTTCGTCTGTCGCCCGCGACCATCGGCGGCGTAAAGACGGCGATGTATGAAATCTGCCCCGGCGAAGCCGAACAGGTCAGGCTGATCTACGAGCTCTATTCCAGGCCCGAATGCTCCTACGGCGACATCATCCGATGCTTCAAAGAGCGGGGCATCCTGAAAAACGGCAAGCCCTGGGAGCGCACGCGCTTAGCCGACATTCTCAAAAACCCCGTCTATGTCCGAGCGGATCTTTCGGTTTATGAATTCTTCCGCAGGCAGGGCTCAAGCATAGCAAACGAGGCGGGCGATTTCATCGGGACAAACGGCTGCTATTATTACAGGGGGCAGGACGCCGCAGGCAGAAAGCAAAGCAAGCTTGAGGGCGGCCTTCTGGTGCTGGCTCCGCACGAGGGCATCGTTTCCTCCGAGCTTTGGCTGAAATGCCGCGAAAAGTGCCTTGAGGCGCAGCGGATAAAGCCCTGTCAGAAGGCGAAGAACACATGGCTCGCCGGAAAAATAAAATGCGGCGTATGCGGTTATGCGCTGGTAGCCAAGCATTACCCGGCAAGGCGCGCAGGATACTTTCTTTGTTCAAACAGGATGAACTCCAAAGCCTGCGAAGGCCCCGGCACGATACACTCGGACGAATACGAAGAGCTTATCTACGGCGAAATGCTAAAAAAGCTAAGGCAGTTCAAAACACTCAGAAAACGCAGGGACAATAATCACGGCCCCGAAGCATCCGCGCTGAGCGCGGAGCTTGCACAGGCAGAGGACGAAATCGCGAGCCTGAAAAAGCGCATTGCCGACGCCGACGACATTCTTTTCCGCTATATCTCCGAGCGTCTGCGCGAGCTGGACGGCAGGAAGAACGAGCTGATAAAACGCATTTCCAGGTTACAGCCCCCGGAGGAAAGCAGCCGCGCGGAGGTCACGAACCATCTGTACACATGGGAAGAGCTGAGCTTCGACGACAAGCGCCAAACCGCAGATCTGCTCATCCGTGCCGTCTACGCGACAAGCGGCCGAATTAAAATAGAATGGCGGATATAGTCATTGTTTCCATCCTGTCCGCTTCGGGGAAGCGCTGCGGCTCGCGACGGAAAAGCTCAACCAGAAAAACATCTACGCGATAAACCCGTCTTTCGATAAGTAAAGGGTCAGAAAGCGCAAACGCAGGCCGGTTTTCGGCCTGCGTTTGAATTATATTATCACTCTCTTACTCTTGTCATATCAAAGCGATGGGTCAGAGTCTTGTCCGGAGTATTAGTCTTGTAGTTATCGAGCGTTACCTCGCAGTCCGCGTAAGACTCCACGCGGTAAGTGTACTCGGTTACGCTTGCTTCTTCCTCGGTGAAGCTAAGCTCCTTCACGACAACAGAGGGAAGATAATCATTCGTGCTGTCGTCCCAATATGTATTATAATTTATAGCCTCGGCGCTTCTGCCGTGGAAGCGGAGATAGCCAAGGTAACTCGACATGGCGTTTTCGCCGTAGGAATCCTCGTAAATATTGAGCGATATTCCGTCGTCGCCGACATAGGTATAGAGGAACGCACCCTGCGTGTCAAAGCTGTAATGGTCTCCGCTCTTTATCCCGCGCCAGAAAATAACGTCGTCGATGGTAACGCCGAAATCCTCCTCAGTGAAAGGAACGCTCAAGTAGCTGTATGAATAATATTCGCTGTCGTTAACATATCTGTCATAGATATAATTGCAGCCAACATACCAGTAATTATAGCTCGCTACGTCTATCTTATTGTCATAATAATAATTCTGATAGTTACTATGATAGTATATAGCCTTTCCGGAAAGATCGTATGTAGAGTATTCGTCGGATTTCAGCGTCGCAAAAACCTTGGAGGCGGCATCCTCCGACTCAAACAGATACCTGATTTTTGAGTCGATGGAAAAGCCGTTGGCGTCGAAGGAATAAAGCGTAGAGTATGAGCAGGGATAGCTGACCTCGTCCGCGCTCATGCTGTAGGTATTTGAGTATCTGATGATATAATCGTCCGTGATGGGCGCGAAATACTGCGCGTCGCCGGGCTGGGTATCGGAGATTTTGCCGTAACGGTCAGTGTCGTCATAACCGTCGGGCTTCTGGCGCCACAGGCTGTCTATGCGCGTAAGGTCGGCGCTTATGTGTACGTTTTTGCCTTCGCCGTAATCGCTGTGATTGAAGGAAACGGAGGCTTCCCCGCCCGCTTCCTTGGAGAGGCGGAAGCTTGTCGAGGTGGAATTGCCGCTTATCTCGCACTGGGCGCTTTCATAGTCGCCGTAATCATAGCTCGCCTTGTCGTAGTCGCGCTCTTCGCCGTAAAAGTCCTTTTCCTCGCCGCCGAAGATGGTGTGGAAATGCAGCAGGCCCTTTTCGGAAACCTCTATCTTGACGTAGCCCTGCGTATCAGACCAGTAATCGGCAAGGTATTTGCCCGCCCAATCGGCCTTCGCAGCGCTCAAAGGCGTTGCGGACATATAGATGCTGTTGCGAAGCTCCGGGAAGTCGTCATCGGAAACCTCGCGGAGTATGTCGGAGATCTTTCCGCTCGCGACCTTGTTCTTCTCGCTGTTTTCGCCGTTATTGGGGATATAGCGGAGCTCGTAGCTGCCGGAAAGCTTCACTTCGTTGCAAATCCCGGGATTATTAATCTCGACAAAATACATATCCTCGGAAGCTATTATGCCGGATTTATACTCGGAGGAAAAACCCGTCCACTCGCCGTTTTTGTTATAGCCCACGTTGGCGTTGAAGGAATAAAAGCTGCACTGCGTTTCCCAATCGTCGCCGCAGGCAAGCCAAAGCGAGGCCGTTCCGTCGGTATACTCGTCGCGCGGGGCTACGTCCTTGCAGCAATCGCCCTTCACGAGGAACGCGAGCTTGTCGCTGCCGACCTTATATATCGCCGCCTCGCCCGAACCGCTGAAGGCCTTCACTGCTTCCGCGCTTAGAGCGTTGCCGGAATCTTCGGAGTTCTGAGCCTCCTGCCCGGAGGGCACGCCGCCGTCCTGCTCGGCCTGACCGCCGGAGGAGGCGGAACCGCCGCAGCCCGCGAGGGCGAGCAAAATGGCGAGCGCCAAAAGAAGTGCCGCGCTTTTTTTGATAAGCTTCATAATATTCATTCTCTCTTTCCTGCGATTTAATTTGCAAAAGTGCAAAGTCAAAGTTATTATAATGTTTCTTATTATAAATGTAAACATTAAGTTTCTCACAATGAAAAGCGCCGTATAAGGCGAAGTGAAATCAGCCTTATACGGCGTTTGGCGAAACCTTGCGTCGTTCAGCGCAAAAGGAAGCAAATTGCGTCCCTCGCGCCGAGCGGCAAAGCGCTTCTTATTTTGATTTTCCGAGCGCGTCGTCCAGCGTCCGCCAGCCGAGGACGGCGCATTTCACGCGCGCGGGCATGTGCGAAACGTCTATGAGCGCGCCGGCTTCCTCAAGCTCGTCAAGCTCCTCGTCGCTGATTTTTTCCTTTATCATACGCATGAATATATCCGTCAGCCGCCGCGCCTCCTCCTCGGTCTTGCCGATAACAAGGTCGAGCATCATGTCGGCGGACGCCTGTGAAATAGCGCAGCCGTCGCCGGTATAGGCGCCTTCCGTGATAACGCCGTTTTCCACGCGCAGGCGCAGGGTAATATCGTCGCCGCAGCTCGGGTTCACTCCGCGAAGCTCGATGGGCGCGCCGTCGAGCGCGTGCTTGTGTGCCGGGTGCAGGTTATGGTCGTTTATAATCTCGCGGTAAAAGCTATTCTGCATGTCCGAGCCTCCTTCTCACGGTGGAAAGGCTTTCCGCCAGACGCGCTATCTCCGCCTCGGTGTTGTAAAAAGCGAGGGAAACGCGCGCCGTTGAGGGCGTTTTCATATGCTGCATTAGAACCTGCGCGCAGTGATGCCCCGCACGGACGCAGACCTTGTCCGCGCTGAGTATTTCCGAAATATCGTGCGGGTGCGCCCCGTCGAGGGTGAAGGTGAATATCCCGTGGTGCGCCTTCGCCGTTTTCGCGCCGAGAAGATGAAGATGCGGGATGCCCGTGAGGGCGTTAAATGCCGCCGCGCCGAGCTCTTCCTCCCGCGCGGTGATATTCTCAAAGCCTATGCGTTCATAATACTCTATCGACGCCGCGAGACCGACGGCGCCGGAGGCGTTCACTGTTCCCGCCTCGAACTTATGCGGCAGCTCCGCCCAGGTTGCCCCCTCGCGCGTGACATATTCTATCATCTCGCCGCCGAAAAGGAACGGCGGCATGCGCTCCAGAAGCTCGCGGCGGCCGTAGAGGACGCCTATGCCCATCGGGGCGCACATCTTATGCCCGGAGAAGGCGAGAAAATCCACGCCGAGCGCGCGGACGTCCACCGGCATGTGCGGAACGCTCTGCGCCCCGTCGCACACAAACACCGCGCCCGCCTCATGCGCGAGGGCGGCAAACTTCTTAATATCGTTCTGCGCGCCGAGGACGTTCGATACCTGCGTCATGGCGACAATGCGGGTCTTATCCGTGAGCGCGGCGCGAAAGGCTTCCTATGTTATCTCGCCCTCCTCGTTACATTCGATGAAGCGCAGAACTGCACCCGTTCTCTGCGCCGCCTGCTGCCACGGGATGAGGTTGCTGTGATGCTCCATTACGCTCACAAGGATTTCGTCGCCGGGCTTTAAAAGGCTTCCATAAGAGTAGCCCACGAGGTTCAGACTTTCCGTGGCGTTTCGCGTGAAAATGATTTCCTCCGCGCTTTCCGCGCCGATGAAGCGGCGCACGGCCTCGCGCGCGTTTTCGTATACCTCCGTCGCGCGCTGCGAAAGCTCATAGAGCCCGCGCAGGGGGTTGGCGTTGTCCTGCTCATAATAGCGGCGGACGGCGTCTATCACCTGCCGCGGCTTCTGCGTCGTCGCCGCGCTGTCAAGATAGACGAGCTCGGGATCGGCGGCAAGCAGCGGAAAATCGTTTCTTATCTCAGTCCAGTTCATTTGCTTCTTCCTCTCCAAGCAGCTCGCGGCGAAGCTTTTCATCCGGGAGCTTGCGGATGACGGCGTCGAGCTTTGCCTTCGCCATCATTTCATAAACATAGCTGTGCTCTATCCCACGCGCCTCAAGGTAATAAACAAGCTGCTCGTCGAGCCGCCCTATCGTCGCGCCGTGGTCGCCCGCAACGTCCTCCTCCGCGCATAAAATCACGGGGACGCTCTGGTTGCGGACGGTATCGTCAAGGAGCAAAACGTCCTCCGTTTCGTTTCCGACGGAGCCGGAGCAGCCCGTGCGGAAATCTATCGTTCCGCGCATGAGCTTGAAGCTTTCGCCCGCAAGAACGCCCGAGGAATGGATGGCGCTTTTAGTGCGCTTGCCGAGGTGGATCGCCTCGCAGTTTACGTCCAGCTTTTCCTTGCCACCGAGACGGTAGCCAAGCTCAGCCGCGAAGGAGCTTCCGTCGCCCGCAAGCTCCACGGAGCAGTTATCGTAGCTCGCCGCGCCGCCGAGCACTACGCGGTACCACTCGAAGCGCGCGCCCTCCGCGCAGTTAACGCGGATATCGCTGACAAGCGTTTCATTCCCGCCGCGCCGAAGCTGGATAAGTTTAAGCGTCGCGCCCTTGGCGAGCACAGCCTCGATTTGGGCCGCATTTTCGACGGCGACGGTTCTTTCCTCGTTTTCGCTGAGGCTCAGGCTGAGCTTTTTCGCGTTTTCCGGCGCGTCCACTTCCGTTCCGTTTACGCGGAGCCAGCCGAAGGTTTTCGCAAGAGGCTCGTTTACAACAGTCTTCATCAGCCTATCGCCCCCTTCATTTCTATTCTTATGAGATTATTCATTTCGACGGCGTATTCAAGCGGCAGCTCCTTGGAGACGTTTTCGGCAAAGCCGCTCACTATGAGCGAGCGCGCCTCCTCCTCGCTGAGTCCCCGGCTCATTAAATAGAACACCGCGTCGTCCGAAATGCGCCCGATCTTCGCCTCATGCCCCACGTCTGCGCGGCTCGTCCGAACGTCCATCACCGGGACGGTATCGGAGCGCGAGGCGGAGTCTATCATGAGGGACTGGCAGGAAACGGAGGAGGTGCTGTCCTCGGCGCCGGGGTCTATCACGACGGCGCTGCGGAAGGTGCTTATGCCGCCGCTTTTCGATATGGAGCGCGTGTTCACGTAGCTCGATGTGCGCGGCGCCTTGTGGACGACCTTGCAGCCGGTATCGAGGTTCTGACCCTTGCCCGCGAAGGTTACGCCAGTAAACTCGCTGCGCGCGCCCTCGCCGCTGAGTACGCTCATGGGGTAAAGATAGGAAACGTGCGAGCCGAAGGAGCCGGAAACCCATTCGATCCTGCCGCCCTCCTCCACGCGGGCACGCTTCGTATTGAGGTTATACATGTTTTTCGACCAGTTCTCGATGGTCGAATAACGCAGCGTCGCGTTTTTGCCCACGAACAGCTCGACGCAGCCGGCGTGAAGATTGGCGACGTTATATTTCGGCGCGGAGCAGCCCTCGATGAAATGCAGCCGAGCGCCCTCGTCCACGATAATGAGCGTATGCTCAAACTGTCCCGCGCCCGGGGAGTTGAGCCGGAAATACGACTGGAGCGGTATCTCGACGGAGGCTCCCTTCGGGACGTACACGAACGAGCCGCCCGACCAGACCGCGCCGTGCAGCGCGGCGAACTTATGGTCCGAAGGCGGCACGAGCTTCATGAAATGCTCGCGTATCATATCGCCGTATTCGCCGTGCAGCGCGCTTTCGATGTCCGTGTAAACGACGCCCTGCGCCGCAACCTCCGCGCGCACGTTATGGTAAACCAGCTCGGAATCGTACTGCGCGCCGACGCCCGCAAGACTTGTGCGTTCCGACTGAGGGATGCCGAGGCGCTCAAATGTGTCCTTTATATCCGCGGGAACGTCCTCCCAGCTCGTGTGCATGCGCTCGGTGTTCGGGCGGACGTAGGTGACGATATTGTCCATGTCAAGACCCTCGATGGAGGGACCCCAGTCCGGCATTTCCTTGCGGTTGAATATTTCAAGAGACTTCAGGCGAAATTCACGCATCCAGTCCGGGTCGTTCTTTTCGTCGGAAATCTGCGCGACTATTTCCGGGGTGAGGCCGCTTTTTACCTTCCATGCGTCCTTTTCCTCGTTGCGGAAATCGTAAAAACTGCGGTCTACGTCTTCGATGATAGTTTTTTCTCCGCTCATTCCGCCGCCTCCTCGAATCTGGCAAAACCGTTTTGCTCGATTTCGGAGATAAGCTCCGCGCCGCCCTCCGCGACTATGCTTCCGTTTACAAGAACGTGAACCCTGTCCACCTTGAGCGCAGAAAGTATCGCGGCGGAATGGGTGATGATGAGCAGCGAAGCGTCCTTATCCTTGCGAAATTCCTCCACCCCGCGCGAGACGGTCCTCACGGCGTCAACGTCGAGGCCGGAATCCGTTTCGTCGAGGATGGCGAGCGTCGGCTTGAGCATGAGCATTTGCAGTATC
>JAEEGI010020366.1_pt1 | contig 13296 bp, 10 predicted proteins | sample 8958751 | NCBI WGS metagenome assembly JAEEGI01 (sample SAMN16246545, study PRJNA631951) | gut metagenome | biome: gut microbiome; feature: rumen; material: KS-attached | host: Bos | place: Iran: Karaj | collected 2018-10
AGGATTTGTCCGAAGTCTATGGAGGACTCCTCTTCTTGCGGTTCGATATATTGTTTTTCTTCCATTTTTTTAGTTTACTGTTTACCGTTTACTGTTTACCGTTTAGCGGTTAGCGCATTAGCGGTTAGAGATGAAGGGTTCTTCGACGAGCGAAGCGACAAAGTCGATGACAGGGTGAAGGGTTAGCGTTACACTAGAACTGCTTGATCATGATCACCATCAGGGCTGCCATACTTGCCACAGACTGTCCGATCGCTACCCACTGCTGGACGAGACCCGCCTCTGGTTTCGGCTTCATCGGTACCACAATCTCACAACCAGGCTCTACCTTGGCACCATGCCCGACCTGTGACATCGTACCGTTCGGGTAGATGATCCACGTCTTACGCTTTTTGGCATGGTTGCCGAAGCCACCTGCCTGGTTGACATACCAGGTATAGCTCTTACCAGGCTTATAGGAGATGGTATTCGGATACATCACATTACCGGAAACCTTCACCGTGCTGATATACTCCGGGACTACGATATGGTCGCCTTCCCGCAGGACGATGTCCTCCTCACAGCCCGGGTTTGCCAATGCCTTGTCGAGGTAGATACCCACGGGATAGGTATTTGCCAATGCCAGCTGGTTGACCGCTACTGAGTCGCTACCCCTGACGCCAGCCTGTTTACGTACCTGCTCAATGAGGAAATTACGACGAGCGATCTCATCCGCATTCATCACACGCTCCAGACGGGCATTCTTCGGATAAGCCTGGTCGGTCAGACCGCCAGCCAGTTTGATGGCGTCCGACAGGCGCATATTCTTCGTCGTCATGGTCTGGGCACCCTCATAAACCACCTCACCGGTGATGGTGAAGTTACGAGGGGTCTTGAAGCCCGGGCTCCGACGGACATGAACGACATCATAAGGTTCCAGGAGGAAACCGGGGGTGCCATCCACCACAAAACCATCCTTCAGTCCGAAGGTAAAGCTCTTGGAGATCTCTTTCGGTGACGTGGTTGCCTTCGGGTCACGGATGCGACGGGAGATATCCACACGAGCGGTGGATGCCTGATCGGTCAAGCCACCTGCCTGTACGATGAGGTCCTCCAACGTGGTGTTATCGGCATACTGGTAATCACCGGGGGTCATCACCTCTCCCGTGATGGTCAGGGTGCGCTGTTGGCGCAGGTCTGCCTCCGTCGGGATGAAGAGCACATCCTCGTTCCTCAAGGGGATGTCCGGAACGGTGCCCGCCATGATACCCTTGATATCCACGGCGATAACCTCCAGGCTACGGTCTGCCTTCAGGCGGTGGAGCACACCACGATTCGTCATGGCATCCTCGGTGACTCCCGCGGCATGGGCAATCAACGAGCGGACGGAGTTGATCTCATTGCCTAACTGATACTGACCGGGGCGGAAGACGGCACCTTTCACCTCTACCATGTTCTCATAACGGTTGAGGATACCGTCGACCTCGATGGCATCACCATCGTCGACCTGGAAAGAGCTGAGCTCAAACTCATCGACGGTATAGACGGCATATTTCTCTCCGGTCTGACGCGTCAGACGGATGGATTTCTTATAGGCATCGCCGGTAAAGCCTCCGGCATATTTGATGAGGGTGGCAACACTCTCGTTCTTACGCATCTCGTAGAACATCGGGCGTTTCACATTACCCGTGACACCCACCAGACAGTCGTATAAGCCGACCTGGATGACATCCCCCTCCTGCAGGCGGATGTTGCCCGCCAAGCGACCGTTGAGGATATACTCGTAGATATCGACAATCGTCACCAGCTGTCCGTTACGGTATACCTTCACGTTACGCAAAGTACCATTGCTGTTGATACCGCCTGCCATATAAAGGGCATGGAAGACGGAGGCAAAGGCACTGAGGTGGTAGGTTCCCGGGGTGCGTACCTCACCCATCACATTGACCATGATGGTGCGGGTGTTACCCAGGGTGGTGCGCAGCGTACTGCTGCTATAGCGGGAGCCCACCGTGGAGCGGATCTTCGACTGGGCGGCAGCGACAGACATGCCTGCCACCGTGATGGGACCATAGCCCGGGACGGTGATGTCACCTTCCGGGGAGACGGTCAGCTGGAGGGTCTTCTGCGAAGCCCCATAGATATCGATGATCACCTGGTCGCCAGGACCTAGCACGTAATTCTGGGGCGTGGCGATATTCATATTCGGCTCGAAGCTCAATGCGCCACGGTTGAAAATGTCATGACCGAAGATCTGCTTACCCGTACCGGCGGTGACATCACTCGTCGCCTGTACGTCATGCTCCACCTGAGCCTTCTCGTCACTGGCATTGGCATAGACCTCACCGGTGGTGCCTACCTTGGCGGTATTCAACTCCTGGGTGGTAGCACCTGTATAGTTCTGACGCATACGGTCAGCACCACCTGTCTCACCTGAAGCAGTACCCTCCATACCACTCTCGGTATTCTGATTGTCAAACCGGTTACGGACACGACGTATCTGGTCGATCTGCACGCCTTTCTGCATCAGTTTCGTCACGATCTGTGCCTGGCTGGTGCCTGCCGTTGCCTCACGGGCAATGAAGTCAGCGACCTGACTGTCGGTCATGCCTTGTGCGAAGGCACCCAGCGACAGCATGGTCAGCATCATTGAAAAAAGAAATTTCCTCATAATTATATTTTTTCGATATTTTATTCTATCACCTTGCAGTACCAGCGGGAGATGCGGAGCATGACACTGAGGCTCCCTACGGTCTTGATGAGCCAGAACTTCTTGCCGCTCCGGTGGAGCTTCCCACGGACTCCCGCAAACTGACCGTGTAACACCTCGACTTCCTTACCAGGCTTTGCCTCTGCCTCCTCGGCATCGAGGAACTCCACCGGGGTCTTCGCATAGTCGGGGTCAGCGAGCAGGCGGAAATCGGTCATCTCTTTGTCGGGGATCTCACTGACCTGGTTGTCCAGCTTGTTGCGGAGCAACTGGAGGGGGACCCGGCATTGGTTGAGCATCTCACGCAACTCGTTGTCCGTGCAGTCTTTCTGCAGGAACACGTAGTTGTGGATCACGGGAACGAGTATTCTACGGGGTTTCTGCTCGTCGCCAACGAGTTTCTCCTTGTAGGTCATGGGTATGAAGTACGTGAGTCCTTTTTCCTTCAGGAATGACCCTACCTCCATTTCTTTTCTGTTGAAGGTTCGTATCACTACCCAGTTGTTTTCCATCGTGTTTCCTCTTATTCGGCTGCAAAGTTACAAAATATTATTGAAAATTAGTTACTATACCTTGAAAAATTTATTCGGTCCCTTCTCCAATGGCTCCTTTTTCCTTAAATTGTCACACAGATCTATTAGATGTCTGATGGTTGATGTGAGATATTTAACAAAAACCCTCTTTTCTGAGATCAATGCTCTTATCAGAGCATTTTGATGTTATTAGTGGTCATCTTCCTTGTGTGCAAGCACCCAGATAATCTGACCCCTAATAACATCATCCCTTTCAGGGACTTGATCTCAGAAAAGAGCAAAAACCTCGATTGTTTCACAATCTAAAAAACAAGATTTTTCAGCTCACACGGGGACTGTCCCCATGTGAGGTCCGCCTCACAGAGGGACTGTCCCCCTGTGAGCTAGGAAGCACCAATGAATGATTTTTTGAGGTTTTTCGCTTTGCGCAAAACAGGATGCACCTCGGCATAGTCTAAGCAAGCTTAACGCTGCTCTCGGTTTTCACTGTTTTTGCCTGCTGATGTTATAACCTTGTGTAAACAAGGTGTAGGAATTCAAGTGATAGGGACTAGGAAGCTTGCTTCCATAGGCAATAGCAATTGAAGGACTACGAAAGTCTGACAAGACTTATAACATCAGCAGGGGTTTTTCTGGTTTTTGTCAAAATTAAGGAGGGGCTGGAGGAGAGAAAGGGCAGACTCGACAGAAGGGACATCAGCGATGAGGAGAGAGCGCTTGCCATTAGCGTCACGGAACTGACAACGACGAGGATTCGTGGCGACAAACTGGAGGATGGCATCAAAGGCAGGACTCTGATAGAACGGGTGCTCCGGGTTCGAGACGAAATAAAGCGTCATACGCCCCTGCTTCAACATCAACTTCTCACACCCCAACTGACCAGCGACACGACGCAAAGGAACGACACGCATCAGTTCCTCCCCTTCAGGCGGTACAGGACCGAAACGGTCGATGAGACGGGAGCGGTATGCCTCCAGCTGCTCGTCCGTTTGCAGGTTGTCCAACTCCCGGTAGAGTAACATCCGCTCACTGTCCGACGGCACATACTGGTCGGGGAAATAGAGGGGAAGGTCGGCATCAACGACAGTGTCGATGGGTTCATGGTTCATGGTAAAGGGTGAAGGGTTACCTTTCCGTGATTCCTTTATTCCGTCATTCCGTAATTCCGGGCTCGAGGCCCTCAGCTCTTTCATCGCCTCATTCAAGATCTTCATATACGTCTCGTAGCCGAGGTCAGCGATAAAGCCTGACTGTTCGGCACCGAGGAGGTTGCCGGCACCCCGGATGTCCAGGTCCTGCATCGCTATCTGGATACCGCTGCCCAGTTCACTGAATGTCTCTAACGCCTCCAGGCGTCTGCGACTCTCCTGTGGGAGGTCAGCGAGCGGCGGTGCCAGCAGGTAACAGTATGCCTTGCGGTTGCCACGCCCTACCCTGCCCCTCATCTGGTGGAGGTCAGAGAGTCCGAAATGGTGTGCCCCGTTGATGATGATGGTATTCGCATTAGGGATGTCTATCCCGTTCTCGATGATCGTGGTAGAGAGCAGCACGTCATAGTCGTAGTTCACGAAGTCGAAGATGATCTGTTCCAGCTCGTCAGGTTTCATCTGTCCATGTCCGATGGCAAGACGAGCCTCCGGGACATAGCTGTGGATCATGTCAGCGATGCGCTGGAGGTCGTTGATCCGCGGGTTGACGAAATACACCTGTCCGTTGCGGGACAGTTCGAAACGGATGGCATCAGCGATGACCTCCGGGTTGAGCGTATGGATCTCCGTCTGGATGGGATGGCGGTTCGGCGGGGGTGTCTGGATGATACTCAGGTCACGGGCTCCCATCAGCGAGAACTGGAGGGTGCGGGGGATGGGTGTCGCCGTGAGGGTCAGGGTGTCGACATTCGTCCGCAGCTGGCGGAGCTTCTCTTTCGTGGACACCCCGAATTTCTGTTCCTCATCGATGATCAGCAGTCCGAGGTCCTTGAATTTCACCGACTTACCGATGAGTTTATGCGTACCGACCAGGATATCGATTTTTCCTTCTGCCAAGTCCTGCAGGATCTCACGGGTCTGTTTCGCCGTACGAGCCCTGGTGAGATAGTCCACCCTGACGGGGAAGTCCTTCAGACGGTGCTGGAAGGTCTGGTAATGCTGGAAAGCGAGGACGGTGGTAGGTACCAGTACCGCCACCTGTTTGGAGTCACACGCCGCCTTAAAAGCAGCACGGACAGCGACCTCCGTCTTACCGAAACCCACATCCCCACATACCAGGCGGTCCATGGGACGAGCCTGTTCCATGTCCCCCTTCACGTCATTGGTCGCCTTCAACTGGTCGGGGGTGTCCTCATAGAGGAACGACGCCTCGAGCTCATGCTGCAGGAAGCTGTCGGCACTATAGGCAAAACCCTTCTGCCGTTTGCGAGTCGCATAGAGTTTGATGAGGTCACGGGCGATATCCTTCAGTTTGTTTTTCGTCCGTTCCTTCATCCGTTCCCACTGACCGGTACCCAGCTGGGAGAGACGAGGCGGTTCCCCACTATCCTGCGCCTTGTATTTGCTGACCTTATAAAGCGAGTGGATGGAGACATAGATGGCTCCCCCACCCTGGTAGATGATCTTGATCATCTCCTGGTATTTGACCCTCTCCGACTGGCTCACAGGGGGACTGTCCCCATGTGACCGGACCCTCTCCGACTCCCCCTGTTTAGGGGGAGAGACTGGTAAGTCCCCCCTAAACAGGGGGGATTTAGGAGGGTCCTGTATCGGCATCCTGACCAATCCCCCGAACTTCCCGATGCCATGGTCGACATGCACGATATAGTCGCCCACCTCAAACTGCTGGAGTTCCTTGAGGGTGAGTGCCACCTTCCCACTCCGTGCCTTGTCGGAACGGAGCGTGTAACGGTGGAAGCGGTCGAAGATCTCATGGTCGGTGAAGACACAACATTGCAGGTCGTGGTCAATGAAACCGGCATGGAGGGAAGTGGGGACGTAGTTGAGAGTTGAGAGTTGAGAGTTGAGAGTTGGGCTCACACGGGGACTGTCCCCATGTGAGGTCCGCCTCACAGAGGGACAGTCCCCCTGTGAGCCCCCTGAGACTGGAAAGTCCCCCCTAAACAGGGGGGATTTAGGAGGGTCTTTAGGAGGGTCTAGAATCTCCTTTAGTCGTTCCAGTTGTTTCTGGCTGTCCGCCAACACATAGAGGTGATACCCCTTCGACTGGTAGTCGGAGAAGGTCTGGCGGAGGAGGTCGAAATTCTTATGTAACAGCGGTTGCGGGGAGATATGGAACGTCAGGGACACATCCGGGGTCCTCGAAGCATGACTCCCAAACTCCACCTGACGGAAAGCAGTACACTCCTGTTCCCACTGTTCCCCACTGATCACCTGTACCTCCTTAGGATCTGCCTCCTGACAACTATGGTCTATCGCATCCCGTACAAACGAGAAGTCCCTGGCGACCAGAAGCGTCCCCTTCGGGAGGAAGGAGAGGAAGGAGACCGAGCTCACACGGGGACTGTCCCCATGTGAGGTCCGCCTCACAGAGGGACTGTCCCCCTGTGAGCCCCCCTGCCCCACAATACTAATCACATCCCGTTTGTCCCTCGACAACTGGTCGTCGACCTCGAAGGTACGGAGGGAGTCGATATCATCCCCGAAGAAATCGACACGGAAGGGATACTCACTGCTGTAGCTATAGACATCGAGGATAGCACCACGCTGGGCAAACTGACCGGGTTCGTAGACATAGTCTACCTCCTGGAACCCTAAGTCCCGTAAGCTCTTCACCAGGTCATCAGCCTTCACGGTCTGTCCCTGCCGGAGTACCAGTGTCTGTCTCTGCAACTGCTCTGCCGATACCACTTGCTCCGCAAGGGCCTCGGGGTAGGTGACGAGGCTCAGGCTCACACGGGGACTGTCCCCATGTGAGGTCCGTCTCACAGAGGGACTGTCCCCCTGTGAGCCTGCAGCCCCCTGAACCAATTTCGTCAACACCTCGGTACGGAGGATCTCGTTGGCGGCATCCCGCTGGGCGTATTTGATGGCACGGCGGAAGGAGGAGGGGAAGAACTGGACATGGTCGTCTCCCAGTAGTTGTTTGAGGTCGTGGTAGAAATAGCCTGCCTCTTCCTCGTCTTGGAGGATGTAGAGGGAGACGTTCTCTGTCTCCGTCTGTTGAGGGGATGAGGTGGTCTTCCCCGGTCTCTTCTGTCGAGGGGGGAGGGAGGCGAAGAGCATGGGGGCGGAGGAGGCGACGAGTCCCTGGAGGAAAATCGTTCTCACCGACTTTTCCCCTATTGCTTTCCGTAGGGCTTCCACCTGTGGACTATGCCCATATAGCTGTACTAACTCTTGTATCGTCATTTTTCAAATTTTTACCTCACAAGGGGACTGTCCCCATGTGAGGTCCATCTCACAGAGGGACTGTCCCCTTGTGAGGTTACGCATTGCGGACAACAGTAAAACTAATGCCTGTCAAGCGTACAATCTGTCGTATACTTCCACCAAATTGTTTTGCAGCTCTCAACATATCATTTTGCCGATCACGGCTATACATTTGTATTTCATTTGGACGTTCGATACCGAAAGAACTATTGAAGAACTCTCGCATCTCTTCGTCTGTCTTGCTCCTGTAGCTATTATCGAATTCAAGTACCTCATAGGTTTTAGGAAGGGGCTCTTCCACAAGAGACCTTAAGTCATCCAAAGGGATTCTAGCCAGTACAGGTCTCGTACTACATATGGCAGGAATACCATTCCCGGCTCTCTCATACTCTCCCCAACTACTCCATGGATAGCTTTCTACATTGCCAACTATTCCTGCAGCTAAAGGATTTTGATGGATGTAGCGGAGGACTGTAAAGAAATATGAATCATCATTAACTGGTTCACTCTTAAACCGATCTTGAAAAAGGTGACCAAAATGCACATACTTTTTATTAAAATACTGTGCGTAGGAAACACCTATCCGTTTTATGACATCAGACAAATTCTCTGCAGTTTCTCTAATAAGCAAATGGACATGATTAGACATCATGCAATATGCGTAAAAAGTACAACGTGCCGGAATTTCCTTCCCTGTATCATCTATAGGATACACCATTTGAAAGAGTAACTCCCGAAAACGTTTATAATCTTCTTCATCTTCAAAAATATTCTGCCTGTTAATGCCACGCATCATTACATGATAGATACCCGTACCACTCACCTGCCTAGCTTGTCTCGCCATATAGTTATGATTAAGTCGTGCAAAAATACAAAGTTTTTTTCAAATGACAAAAAAAGATTGTTTTTATTTTGTTCTTTGCTCGGTTTACACTACCTTTGCAACAAATATAGAGAAATATGAACGAAAGTGACAGCATAGTTATTATTCCGACCTATAACGAGAAAGAGAATATCGAGAAGATTATTCGTGCCGTATTCTCCCTGGAGAAATGTTTCCATATCCTCGTCATTGACGATGGATCACCCGACGGTACAGCAGCCATCGTCAAAGGACTCATGGAAAAAGAGTTCTCCGACCGACTGTTTATCCTTGAGAGGACAGGGAAACTGGGACTCGGCACCGCCTATATCACAGGCTTCAAATGGGCATTGGAACACACCTATGACTATATCTTCGAGATGGATGCAGACTTCAGTCACGACCCCAATGACCTCCCCCGCCTTTACAGTGCTTGCGCAGACGAAGGGTATGACCTCGCCATCGGCAGTCGTTATGTCAGTGGCGTGAATGTCGTCAACTGGCCCATCGGCAGGGTACTGATGAGTTATTTCGCCTCGAAATACGTACGTTTTATCACCGGTTTTACGGTACACGACACCACGGCAGGCTTCAAATGCTACAAGCGCAAGGTGCTTGAGACCATCGAGCTCGACAAGATCCGTTTCAAGGGTTATGCCTTCCAGATAGAGATGAAATACACCGCCTATAAGATTGGGTTTAAAATAAAAGAGGTACCTGTCATCTTTGTCAACCGCCGGGAGGGCACCTCAAAGATGTCGGGTGGTATTTTCGGTGAGGCATTCTTTGGCGTGATGCGTCTCCGTTGGGACGGATGGACCCGCAAGTATCCATCGATAACCGCGAACCGTTAACCGCGAACCGATGAAATACTTGTATAGAGTCTATCAGTTGCTCGTTGCAGTCCCTGTCACTATCCTGATGACGATATGGACAGCCGTTGTTGTAGCAGTAGGATGTACCATCGGGGATGGACATTACTGGGGCTATTACCCTGGTCGTTGGTGGGCAAGGGTGATTACCCGTGTCTTCCTCCTTCCCGTCAAGGTGGAGGGGAGTGAGAAGGTCCCCCAGGACCAGTCGTTTGTGTTTGTGGCAAACCACCAGGGTGCTTTTGACATCTTCTTGATATATGGTTATTTAGGAAGGAATTTCAAGTGGATGATGAAACACCAGCTCAAGAAGATTCCTTTCGTGGGATATGCCTGTGAGAAGTCTCATCAGATCTTTGTGGACCGTCGTGGAACAGCGAAAGTCCGGGCGATGTACAAGACGGTTCGTCATACGTTGGAGACGGGTAATTGTAGTGTAGTGGTGTTTCCGGAGGGTTCCCGTAGTTTTACGGGGCATATGGGGGTGTTCCGGAAGGGTGCCTTCACGTTAGCGGATGAGTTACAGCTCCCGGTGGTTCCCATGACGATCAATGGTTCTTTTGATGTGATGCCTCGTTTCCGTGACTGGCATTTCGTCACTTGGCATCCGTTGACGCTCACGATTCATGCTCCGATCTATCCGCAGTCTCAGGGTCCGGAGAATGTCCAGTCTACGCTCCAGCAATCGTATGACGTCATCATGAGTTCTCTCACTCCTGAATATCAGGGGTTTGTAGAGAACCCTGATCAGTGAGAAAACCCTATAAGACCCTATAAGACCCTCCTAAATCCCCCCTGTTTAGGGGGGACTTTTTGTTTTTAGTCACAGATGATGATTTAACAAAAACCACAAAAACCCTCTTTTCTGAGATAAATGCTCTTGTCAGAGCATTTTGATGTTCTTAGCGGTCATCTTACTTGTGTGCAAGCACCCAGATAAGCTGACCCCTAATACCATCATCCCTTTCAGGGACTCTATCTCAGAAAAGAGCAAAAACAGTGAAAACCGAGAGCAGAGTTAAGCTTGCTTAGACTATGCCGAGGTGCATCCTGTTTTGCGCAAGGCGAAAAATCTCGATTGTTTCACAATCTAAAAAACATTTTTTCCCACCTTCTTGCTTCATCCCTCACCCTTCATCCCTCTTCCCTCTTACATCTTACATCTTCCATCTTACCTCTTCCATCAATAAGGGAGCCCCAATGAATGATTTTTTAGGTTCAAATAAGTTTGAACCGAGGTTTTTTCCTGTTGATGTTATAACCTTGTGTAAACAAGGTGTAGGAATTCAAGTGATAGGGACTAGGAAGCTTGCTTCCATAGGCAATAGCACTTGAAGGACTACGAAAGTCTGTCAAGACTTATAACATCAGCAGGGGTTTTTCAGGTTTTTGTTAAATCATCTGTGGAAAAGAGATCTGTGGGATCTGTGAGATCTGTGTGACAATAAAAAAGTCCCCCCTAAACAGGGGGGATTTAGGAGGGTCCGGGAGGGTCCGGGGGTCTTATAGTCCTATCCACGTCGGAGGGTGAGGACGACGATCTCGCCAGGAAGACCCAGACGGAAGGGGATGAGGGCACCTAAGCCCGTGGAGACAAACAACGCACGAGAACCCTCATACGTCCAGTCACCATAGTTCTCATAACTGAAGACAGCAGGAGAGAAACCAAAGACATTCGCCTGTCCACCATGCGTATGACCACTCAGCGTGAGCTGGGCATGACACTGCGGGAGGATCAACTCACGCCATGCCGTAGGGTCATGCTGGAGCATGAGGATGAAAGGGTTATTGGTTACAGAGGAGGGGAGATTCAGACCGGCAAGGGTCTTGGCGACATCACCCTTACGGGGCATGCGCTTGACGGTGCCCCAGTTTTCCATTCCCGCGATAATGATGGAGTCACTACCCCTGTGAATGACACGATGCTCATTCATCAGGAGGGTCCATCCCGCCTGTCGCTCTAACGCCTGTGTCTTCTTCGCATTCGCCTCTTTCGTCAGCGAGTCATCCGGTTCATAGATCGCATAGTCGTGATTACCCAGGACGGAAAAGACACCGTCGGGAGCCTTCAACCGGCTGAGCTGGGGGAGATGCTCGACGATCTCGTCGGGATACACATTCTGCAGGTCACCCGCAAAGACGATCATATCCGGACTCAGTGCCAGCATACTGTTTACGGCACGTTCCATCAGCCACTGGCGGTTGCCTGTCATGGTACCCACATGGGCATCAGAGAACATCACGATGCGGTAGCCATCGAAAGCTGCCGGCAGGTCTTTGCTCCGATATTCCACCTGACGGACCTCCAACTGCTGGTAGCCTACAAACATACCATAGAAGGCAAAGAGGATGATGATCAAGGAGAGACTGATGCCTACCTTCTTGCCCCAACGACGGGGTAAGAGATAACGACACAGGAAAAAGACGACGAGTGGGACGACCACAAATGCCATCATCACGAAAAAAGGTACTGCGTAACGTGCGATCATTTTTAGTTTATAGTTTAGAGATTATAGATTATAGTTTAGCGGTTAGCGGTTAGAGAGGAGCGTTGAGAGGAATTTGCGGAGGGTCTCGACGGGGAGCCCACGGCGGTGGGCATAGTCGTGGAGCTGGTCCTCCCCTATTTTCCCGATAGAGAAGTAATGCGCCTCAGGGAGCGCTATCATCAAACCACTGACACTGGCATGCGGTTTCATGGCACCACTCTCAGTGAGGCGGATACCTATCTGCCGGAATGCCAGGAGCTTGTCGAGCACGAAGTTCAGACTGGTATCCGGCAGGGAGGGATAACCCACGGCGGGACGGATGCCCTGAAACTTCTCGGCATGGAGCTCTGCCATCGTCAGATGCTCATCAGGGGCATAGCCCCATATCTCCTTACGCACCTCCTCATGGAGTCTCTCCGCAGTAGCCTCAGCGAGTCTGTCGGCAAGCAACTGTACCATCATCTTCTGATAAGGGTCCTGGTCGAAATCAGTCTCCAGGCCCATATCCACCGTTGTGGCAAAGACCCCTATGTGGTCGTGCCCGGGATGGATGAAGTCAGAGAGACAGAGACAGTCTCCCTGTTGCTGGCGCAACAGAGGCAAGGTGACAGGTGACACCTCACAGGGGGACTGTCCCTCTGTGAGATGGGGCTCACATGGGGACTGTCCCCCTGTGAGGTGGATATCATCCCCCTCGGCATGTGCCTCGAAAAGTTCGAAGAGCGCATGAGAACGGTATCTGCCCTCCAGTTGGGCGAGCACCTGCTCTGCCTCCAGTCTACACTGTTGCTGTTGGTCTGGAGTCCTCAACTGCCATGCATAATAGAAATAGTCCCAGTTGATATAGGGTTGCACCTCGTGAATCTCGTAAGACTTCCTCATCTGAAAGCAACCTCCTCTCCGATATAGTCCGTGTCCACTTGTCCGTTGACATAGACGGAATGCCCGTTACACAAGGTGCGCTCCACCCGCCACAGGTAGGTATGTCCCTCCATCGGGCTCCACCCACACTTACTCTGTATACAGTCAGGTGTCACTGTCCATCCGGACTGAGGACGTACCAGGACAAGGTCCGCCCGATAGCCAGGACGGATAAAGCCCCGTTGGCGTACCTCAAAGAGGCGTGCCGGGTTATGACACATCAGTTCGACGAGTCGTTCCAAAGACAATACCCCCTGGTCGACCAGTTCGAGCATAGTGACCAGTGAGAACTGGATCATCGGCATACCACTTGCCGCCTTGGCACATCCACCCTCTTTCTGGGAGAGGAGATGCGGGGCGTGATCAGTGCCTATCACCGTGATACGACCGTCAGAGAGCGCTTGTTGCAGGGCCTCCCTGTCCCTTTCCGACTTGATGGCGGGGTTGCATTTGATGCGGGTTCCCAAACGGGCATAGTCGCGGTCGGAGAAATAAAGGTGGGAGACGGTGGCTTCGGCGGTTACCTCACAGGGGGACAGATTCCCGCT
>JAEEGI010020367.1_pt1 | contig 13296 bp, 10 predicted proteins | sample 8958751 | NCBI WGS metagenome assembly JAEEGI01 (sample SAMN16246545, study PRJNA631951) | gut metagenome | biome: gut microbiome; feature: rumen; material: KS-attached | host: Bos | place: Iran: Karaj | collected 2018-10
CATCGAGTCCATCGAGCTGATGGAACGGGCGGCCACTAAAGTCTTTGAATGGCTCTATCGCCGTGCGCCGCGCGAGAAGACCATCAAGATCTTCTGCGGCATGGGCAACAACGGCGGCGACGGTCTGGCCGTGGCCCGCATGCTGAACGAGCAAGAGATTGTCCCGCAGGTGTTTATGGTGCGCCACTCCGACCGCATGAGCCACGACTGTGAGGTGAACTACTACCGCCTGATGAACGAGACCAAGGTGCCGATGTTCGATATCCTCAGCGAGGACGACTTCCCTAAGGTCGGGGCAGATGATGTGGTCGTTGACGCCATCTTCGGCTCGGGCCTCAACCGTCCGCCGCAGGGCATGGCCGCCGACTTGATTGCCTACCTCAACCAGAGCAAGGCCATCCGCGTGGCCATCGACATCCCTTCGGGCCTCTTCGCTGACCAGCCCAGCGCCTTGGGCTTCATCTTCAAGGCTGATTACACGCTGACCTTCCAAAACCCCAAGTTGGCTTTCCTGCTGCCCGAAAACGACCCGTATGTGGGCCGCTTCGAGGTCTTGGACATCGGCCTGCACCCGCGCTATTTAGAAGAGGTGGAGACTAACAATCTGTTGACTATCAAATCGATGGTAAAGTCCATCCTGCATAACCGCACGAAATACTCCCACAAAGGCACTTACGGTCATGCGCTGCTCATCGCTGGCTCGGAAGGCAAGACGGGCGCGGCTTTGCTTGGTGCGAAGGCCTGTCTACGCACGGGCGTAGGCCTGTTGAGCGTCCATCTGCCCAAGGTGGCGCAGCTGCCCTTGCAGACCGCCATCCCCGAGGCCATGATTGACGGCGACGAGTCCGACACCTGTTTCACGATGTTTCCGCATCTGGATGCCTTTACTGCCGTGGGCGTAGGTCCCGGCTTGGGCAAAGCCGACGACACTGTCCGCGCCTTGAAGCGCCTGATACAAGAGGTGCAGGTGCCGCTTGTTATGGATGCCAATGCCTTGAACATCCTCTCCGACAATCCCACTTGGCTGCCGTTCCTGCCCGCCAAGACCATCCTGACGCCGCATCCCAAGGAGTTTGAACGCTTGGTAGGGAAGACTTCGACCTCGTTCGAGCGACTTGAGAAACAGCGCGAACTCTCGGTGAAGAACAACCTCATCGTCGTGCTGAAAGGCGCACACACTTCCATCACCTTCCCGAACGGCACCTGTTTTTTCAACACCACAGGCAATCCCGGCATGGCTACGGCAGGCAGCGGCGACGTGTTGACAGGTATTGTCCTCTCGCTTCTTGCGCAACGTTATTCACCTGAAGAGGCTGCTGTTTTGGGTGTGTATCTCCACGGTCTCGCTGGCGACCTTGCCACCGATGAGATAGGGCAGGAGGCTTTGATTGCTTCCGACATCACGGAGCATTTGGGAAAGGCATTTGGTATACTAAAAAGCAAATAATATCCAGAAAGTTGGCATATATTTTATAAATGTTGTATTTTTGCACTCAAAAACAGCGTTATGTGTACAGTAACTTTATCATACGATCAAAACAATGCTTTGGCAAGGCGTAAATTGGCGGCTTTGTTAGCCACAGGATTGTTTGTTTGCATGGATAATGATGCTCAACCTTCTGTAACAGAAGGGGAGGAAGAGTACCGTAAAGAAGTTGAGGCTTTCTTGAATGCTTCGAAACATAATATGTCTCAAATTATTGCTCGTTATTTATGAAATACAGCCAAAGAGACATCGTTGAAGTGAATTTTCTTTTCCCTGACGGCACATTGAAAGTCCATCCCGCAATCATCATTTCCAATGATGGGTTGCAAGAAGATGAGTTTGGACTGGTCTACTTGGTGTTGATAACGTCCAATTTGGATTTGAATCCTCAATATTCCTATCCATTAAGTAATGAAATGTTGGTGTCGCATTCCTTCTCGAAACCAAGTGTAGTCAAATGCCAAATCATTGCTGGATATACAGACCGTGACATTATTCGTCGGTTAGGGGCTGTCAAGCAGGAGTATTTTGATGAGATTGTTGACAAGGTGATTGAATCCGTGTTTTGATGTAGGGATATCATCTAACGACCACCTTTTTGGATACAGTACCTTCTTTTCCAGTAGCCACAAAGAAGTAGATTCCTTTTGCACGACCTTCCATGCTGTATTCCAATTCGTTGGTGTCAAAGCCATTATAGGTTTGGAAATCATCTATCAAATTCCCCATCATGTCATAAACCTTGATATCTACTTTGCCTGTAAGATGGTCGAAAAGAAGCTTCATTTGGCCATCGTTAGGATTGGGGATGACATTGAATCCGATAGTCTCTGAGTCTGTTTCTTCAAGGCCATAAAACGAACAGATGAACCAGTATCTTTGCTCAATGCCCTCAGTGGCACAGCGGTTGAAAGCGCGGGTTGTCAGCCAAACAGTGTCGTCCACATGGTTCAGCACGTATATTTTGCAGCGTTTGCCTTTTTCGCCGAAAGGCTCAAGCACCCATTGCATCGGCTCTTCAAAACTCCACGTAACTGTGTCCCAACTGCAATTGGGGTTGGTGTCCCAAACTTGAAAATCGTATGCGTTGATTTGGAATTCGGTAGCAGTGATAACCCAGTGTGGGGCTTTGTTTGTGGTATCCATGGGAGAGATTTCAGCGGGTGAAGGTGTGTAATATACGGTAAGATCCAAGTCGACAATGCTGTCACATCCACCTTGTGTCGTGCCTTCATATTTATAATGCCCTGATTCGGTCAGATAGCCGCCTGGAGCCGACTGCCAGGGATACTTGTCGCACACCGTCTCGGTCAAATAGGTGCTGTAACTTTCCACAACGGTCAGGTCAAGCACATAGATTTCGTCGCATCCCGCGGCATCCGTTATGGTATCGTAATAAACGCCACTTTGCGAATAGCTGTGACCATGCCATGTGAACGAATTTTCGCATGTCACCTCTTTTTCCGTTGTATGGAGTTGCTCGTGGCCGATCGTTAGGTGCAAGGTAAGTAGGCTGTCACAGCCCAAAGCCGTTTGAAGCAAATAGGGGTAGTCTCCCGATTCAGTATAAGTGGCACCATGCCATGTGAACTCGTTGCACACGACCACTGTTGTGTCGACTTGGACATCATAGCCAAGGGTTAAGTTGAGCACAAAGGTACTATCGCAAGCATCAGGTGACTGGACAAAATCGGTGTAGGTGCCGCTTTCCGTATAGGTGGTTCCACGCCAACTGTAGTCGTTGCATGTTGTCACGTTTTCCTCAGAGCTAAAGCTCTCGCCAATATCAAGATGCAAAATCAAAAGGCTGTCACAGGTACCAGGTGTTTGTATAACATGGGTGTAGGTGCCGCTTTCCGTATAAGTGTTTCCATACCAATCATAACTGTCGCAAGATGTAACATACGCTTCAGAAGAAAGCGTTCTGACTTCTATTTCTTTGGTAAGAAAAATCGAATCCATTTCCCTGTGCGGATTGTGAATCACGTTGGTTACGGTGTAGAAACCGTCAGCACTATAGGTGTGTGTGGCGTGTTCACCGGATGCCGAAGTGCCGTCGCCGAAATACCATACCACATCATCATAGTTCCAGTTTGTCACCGTATTAAACTCTATACCTTGGTTGGTGCAGAAATAATGGTTTTCAGGAATTTCAGTATATAACCAATCATCAATCGTCATACTGTAAGAAAAGTTTGTGGTAAAGCTATGGGCCTCAAGGAAAACTCCCGAATCCAACATATCATCAACCACGTCACAAATTGCCATTTTGATATGATAATTTGACATCGGAACTACATCAATGTTTACTTCAATCAAAGTTGTAAATCCGTCAAATTGGATGGTGGCACCTCCTGAATTGTCGATATAATATTCTGAGTTGTGGTTTAAATTCACAGTGTTTATGCTGACAACCTCTGTCGTTCCGGGTATCAACGCCATGTTCTGGTTGTCGTAATAACCTCCTGCCGGATTGATTCCATCCACAAAAAAGCCAAATACGTCATTGAAATAAGTGCCGACATATTCCATGTATTCTTCAGAGCCGAACACAAATTTGAAAGTCACCACGTTATCCCATGGAACAAAATCAAACTCAAGCACTGCGACATCAACCGTTTCCCCTGAAGCAATAGATGCCAAATCATCATCGTAATACTCTGAACATGTTGTAGTAACATTTGCGTCTTCCATGTAGTTTGGGCCTACAGCGACACTCACACCTCCCGAGGCAAGGATTAATCCGGATTCCATTCCTATGTTGGTAGGTGTTCCGCCTGTTTCAAACTTGCCGATGCTATTGCAGTTGATGATTCTATCGGAACCATTGAATTTAGCGTTGGAAATGGTGACGCCATTGTCCAAAAGGATATTTCTGACCAAGGAATCTGCAGTCCAATCCTCCAACTGGGAAGCATCGGTCACAATGAGCTGGGCGTGGAGTTTTCCTGCACATACAACACTCAGAAATAGGATGACCAGGAATAGTACATTTTTTCTTTTCATGTGTATATTCTATTTTTGGCAAGGCAAAAATACATTATTTCGGGAATAGAAGAAGAAAAAATGGAGAATTATTTTTGGCGTGTGGAAGAATTGCCTAATTTTGTCACATGATTAAAACCACCATTTCCAACCGCGAAATTTGGCGCATCGCATACCCCATCATGCTGGGCAACCTTGCGCAGACCATCATCACCTTCACCGATACTGCTTTTCTCGGTCACCTCGGTACCAACGAATTGAGTGCCTCGATGATGGCAGGATTGTATTATTTCGTTTTCACCACATTGGCGATGGGCTTTGCCGTGGGCATCCAAATCTTTATCGCACGACGTTTTGGTGAGGGTGACTACAAACGCATCGGCGTGGTGTTTCAGCATGGGGCGCATTTTGTGTTGGCCTTGGGTGTGCTGTTGTTCTGTATTTTGTTCTTCTTCAGCCATAGACTGTTGGAGATTATCATCGAGTCAGAGAATATACAAGTGGCGGCAAACGAGTATTTGAGGTTCAGACAGTTCGGCATCTTCTTCGTGGTGTTCAATTTCCTGTTCCGCTCGTTCTATGTCGGCATTAGCAGCACTCAAGTCATCACCTTCTCGACACTTATCATGGCTGTCGTCAATATTTTTTTCGATTGGGCTTTGATTTTTGGCAATGTCGGCTTGCCCGAGATGGGCATCGGTGGTGCGGCCTTGGCCTCGCTGATGGCCGAAATCACAGCGTTCTGCTTCTTCTGGATTTACACCTACATCAAGATTCCGCACGAGGAATACGGCATGTTCCGTTGGCACAAGAAAGAACCGCAACTCTTGGCCGACCTGCTGAAAGTGGCCTTCCCGAGCATGATTCAGCGCCTGTTCTCGTTCGGAGCCTGGTTCATCTTCTTCGTCATGATTGAAAAGATGGGAGAGACGGCCATCGGTGTGTCGTCCATCGTGCGCAGCACCTATATGATTATCATCATCCCAGGCATCGCCTTCTCCGCAACCGCCAACACCTTGACGAGCCGCATCATCGGTGAGGGCAAGAGCAACGAGGTAATGTCGACCATCTGGAAGGTGGTGAAGAACAGTTTTTGGTGCAGTGCCGTTTTGGTGGCAGTGGTGGCAGCCATTCCTCAATTGGTTTTACAAATCTACACTGACGACGTAGCTTTGGCACAAGCCGCCATCCCTTCAGTCTATGTGATTTGTGTCGCCACGCTGTTGGGCGCCTTCTCCATGACCTTCTTCGAGGCTGTCTCGGGCACAGGCAACACCACGGCGGCCATGGCCTTGGAGTTCGGCATCCTCATCGCCTATATCGTCTATGTCTACCTCATGTCCAAAACCTCTACCATCGCCGGCGTCTGGACCGCTGAGTGGGTCTACAACATCGCCATCGGGCTGATTTCGCTGGTTTATATCTGGAAGGCGGACTGGGGGAGGAAGAGGATTTGATGTTAAAAACCAGTATATTATGAGCAAGATAACAAAAGAACAATACGAATTTGCCTTGGCAAGGATTGAGGAATTGTTGCCGTTGGTGACGGATGAAACTCCAGCCAATGACCGCAACGCCATCGAATTGACGGTGATGTCGGACATTGTAATCGACTATGAAAAGGAGCATTATCCCATCGAAAAGCCGACTGTGGCCGATTTGATAGAGTTGTCGCTCGAAGAGAAGCAGATGACCCAAAAGCAACTTGCTATATTGATAGGGATAAGCCCTTCGCGAGTAAACGACTATGTAACAGGTCGCTCAGAACCAACATTAAAGATTGCGCGACAACTTTGCCGTACTTTGAACATCGCGCCTGCGGCTATGCTGGGGTGTTGAGTTTGTCCGCAGAATTTGCAGATTATTGGCTGCAAGGGAAAAAATGAAAGATTAGAATGGTTGGTTGGGGTTGTTTTTGTAGTTTTGCAAAAAGTATGGATGAATAACATCGAATTATGCAGATAATCAAAGAGCAAAAGATAGGCGATTACTATGTCAGTGCCGTTGACATCAGTAAAGATGAATGGTTGGAGATATTGAAGGATAAAACAGTTTCTGAAAAGTATAAGGAGGCTGTGATTTGCTTCTATTATATGCCTGATTATAAGGGCTCTTGCGTGGCAGTTGGCAACAGATTAGGGAAGAATGCCTATTCATTGGTCGCCACGATTATGAATTTCGGGAAATATGTGCAAAAACGGCTTGGTCGTTTTCAAGTAATTGATGAAGATGGCAAGAATACATATTGGCCGATTCCGATGAAGCAAGGCAAGGCTTTGTCTAACAAAGAAGAGGGAAATTTTGAATGGACATTGCGTGACGAGTTAGTTGAAGCTATAAAAGAGTATCTGATATGGTTTTTGATGGAAAAGTATAAGGAATTGCGTAGAGAAATGCCTTTTAGGTATAAGGCTAATGGTGTGGATTGGGATGAGCTATACAAATGGGAATTGATTACTGAATGTCATGGTAAGGATAATCTTTATATTGCCAATCGGATAAAAGGTACTAATTTGGTCTATACAACTTTAACAAATGGTACAATTGAATATTTATTGACTAACAAAAAAGAAGAATTTGATAAAGTTATTTCTGATTTAAATGATGAAAGCGTTGCATTGACAACAAGACTGTTGTCATACAAAAAAGGTTTGGAGGAATTGATACCTGATCAATATAAGTTCAAAGCAAATGATGAACGGACAGCCGCAACTATTCTCACATGCTGCAATCCTGATAAATACACTTTCTACAAATATGAAGGAATGTATGATAATCTTTGCAGATATTTTGGCGAAGAAAAGAAACCGACAGGGTTGTGTTATGAGCATTATCTCGATTTGATTCGACCATTAGCTGAAATTGCTATGGAAGATATTGAGCTTCAAAGTCTTGTTTCGCCTATGCTTGAAGGCCAGTACAACAGTGACTTGCTTTTAGCTCAAGATATGGTTTGGATGCTATTATGCAAAATTCATGAGAGATTGGGCTATATTGGATTATTGGTATGGAGTGTAAAAAGACGCATTTGGCTTTGGAGCGGTGACCAAGAAACGGCAAAACGGTCAGTGCTTTGTTGTGGATCTTCTGCTAAAACCATTAAGGACTTCAGACCATTCAAATCAAAGAATGCACTTTTGAAAGCATACCAAGAAGATGTTGGAAATCAAGATGTTAATATTCCAACTGCGTATTGGAATTTTGTGCATGAAGTGAAGCCGGAAGATATTGTGGTTGTGTTTAAATCAAAAACGGATGGCGGCAAGCGTTTCCATTTGTTATATGGTTGGGGCAAGTTTACATCTGATTGCATTTTTGATGAATCTAATGATGACCCAATGTGCCGAAATGTGGAATGGCATCTGCCTTTCTTGGAGGAACCTGTTGAGGATAAAGCGTTGGGGAACAGCCTCTTCTTCCATGGCACTACAGACAAACAGGCGCAACATATCATCGAAATATTGAATATTGAAACAGAAAACTCTTTGGAAATTATGAATAATAGACTTCAACCTTACATTGACCTTTTGAAGACAAACCATAACCTGATTCTCACGGGTGCTCCGGGAACAGGTAAGACCCATTTGGCGAAAGAAATTGCCAAGGAAATGGGAGCGGAAACCAAGTTCGTTCAGTTCCATCCTTCATACGATTACACCGATTTTGTTGAAGGTTTAAGGCCGAAGGATGATGACAATGGTAATGTGGGCTTTGAAAGAAAAGATGGTGTTTTTAAGGAGTTTTGCAAGAGGGCTATCATTTCTCGGTCAACAAATCAAGAAGTCTATGAAGAATTGAATGACAATCCAACGGTTTGGAAAGTGTCATTGGAAGGCACTGGTGATAATCCGACAAGAAAGGATTGCATGGATAATGGATATATCCGAATCGGATGGAGTGAATATGGAGACGTGGAAGATTTTGATGATTTCTCAGACTTTCAATTAGGTGGGAAAAATGTGCTTCGAGCATTCCAATCTACTATGCAAATTGGTGATATTATCATGTCTTGCTATTCAGCCAAAGAAATAGATGCTATAGGAGTCGTTACAGGAGAATATGAGTATAGGGAAGAAGGAGAAAGATTTCCAAGGTATAGGACTGTAAAATGGTTGGTTAAAGGAATAAAGGAGAATATTGTTGACTTGAACAAAGGCAAAACTTTTACTCTTGCCACAGTATATCGCGCAAACATCTCTGCGGAAGCGGCATTAGGTATTGTCCGAAAATACACTTCTGAACATGTGCAAACAGACAAACATTTTGTCTTCATCATCGACGAAATCAACCGTGGCGAAATTTCGAAGATTTTCGGAGAGTTGTTTTTCTCCATCGACCCAGGTTATAGAGGGAAGGATGGTATTGTGCAAACCCAATACCAGAATATGGTGGAAGATGGCGATGTGTTCAAGGAAGGGTTCTATGTTCCTGAAAATGTCTATATCATCGGCACAATGAACGATATTGACCGAAGCGTGGAAAGCATGGATTTTGCTATGCGCCGTCGTTTTGCATGGAAAGAAGTCACAGCGGAGGAGAGTTTCGAGGCCATGAAAGACAGTATGACCCATGCTGAGGAAATCAAAAAACGGATGACCGCTTTGAACAAAGCCATTTGTGACGAAAAACTTGGACTGAACAAGTCATACCAAATCGGAGCCGCCTATTTCCTGAAACTGGATGAATATGATGGCGATTTTAACAAGTTATGGGAATACCATTTAAAAGGCTTGCTTTCCGAATATCTTCGCGGCAACCGTGATGCGGAGCGGCAGTTGGAGAAATTGAAGAAAGCCTATGATGGCAATAGCGAATCTCAGAATGGATGATTCAGACCAAGGACAATAGCATTACGGCAGCCATTCCAGAGGGTCAAGAACTTAACGACCTGAAACGGATGGCCAAACCTTCCATTGCCGAACTGTGTTCGGACGAGGGAAGCAGTTTGCTCGTTTTTCCTCAATCTCTTGACGAATACGGCGACAAGATTGGAACGGAACATATCTTTACCATTAACAGTGAAAACCAATTGGTAACCGGAAACATTATGGGTTTTGTCGGCTGTAATGACACACAAGTTTCTATCCGTTCTCGTTTTGCACAGCAAGAAGGCGACTATTTTCTGCATTATATGTTACAGAAAGTGTTCGCTATCAATCTTTTCGACCTGAAACATGATTCCGACAAAGAAAGTGTTTTCGATTTTCTGATTTATCTGTTTCCCGCTTTCTTGAAACGGGCATTGCGACAAGGACTTTACAAAGAGTATCAAACCCGACACTATAATGATGCCAATGTTCGTGGAAGAATTGACATTCAGCATCATATACGACAAAACAACCCATTTGCGGGGAAAGTGGCATATACCACACGGGAATATGCTGTGGATAATTCTGTCACTCAACTTGTTAGACACACTATAGAATATATCGCAAGCCATCCCTATCGTGGGAATATCCTCAATAATGACGAAGAGACCAAAGAAGCGGTCGGCATGATAAACAATGCGACGCCGAGTTATAATCGAAATAATAGAAATCGGATTATCAATTTAAATAAACGGCCAATAAATCATCCATACTTTAGCGAATATCGTGATTTGCAGCGACTTTGCTTGCAGATTCTTCGCCATGAGGAATTGAAGTATGGTCAGGATGAGGAACAGATTTATGGTGTCTTGTTCGATGGCGCTTGGCTGTGGGAGGAATATCTCGCTACGGTTTTAAAACCTGTTGGATTAATTCATCCTCAAAACAGAGTAAATAGTGTTGGAAAATATCTGTTCAAACATCCGAATAAAGTCTTAACCCAACCTGATTTCTTTATCGATGGTAGAGCCATCTTTGATGCGAAATACAAGAAGCATAAATCGTTGTTTGAGAGCGAACAGAGAGATGATCGTTTTCAATTATTAGCCTATATGCATGTTTTCGATGCAAGTATCAGCGGGCTGATAGTTCCTGCTTCATTGGGTGAAAATCCATTTATGGAGGGTGATATTAGCGGTAGGGGAGGAAAAATGCTATTGGTTGGTGTGAATGTTGACCAACAATGCCCAACTTATAGTAGTTATATCGCCAAAATGGAAGCGGAAGAAATGAGACTACGAGAGTTTATTAGTGGTTTCATTTTGTAGTATCCCAGCCTGCCATCCAAGCCCTGAAAGGGCGACCCGACATCAAGCGGTGGTGCAACCTCCGCTTATATGTACGACATGGCGCAGCCTCCGCATACAAGTCCAATGCAATCTCAATCCGTCTCAAACGCCCACCGCTCATCATACTCAATGCCCGCCTCGTCTAAAAGTTGCTGGTATTCGTCTCTCCAGTCTGTGCGATGATGGTGTGCCGCTTGGTTACGGATGTATTGCGCGGTTTGGTCAAGGTTTCTGTAATCCACCGAGAAGGCCCCATAGCCCGCCTGCCAGCAGAAACCTTCGTAATAGCTTTCTTCCAAGGTTTTGATCCACTTGCTACTGTATGCCTTGATGCTCTTTACGAAGTCGGACAGGGCGATGGTCTTGGGTAACGAGGTGAGGATGTGGACATGGTTGCCGATGCCGCCGATGGCGATAGGGATGCCGCCCATGTTGCAGATGAGACCGCCAATGTAGGCAAACACTTGGCCAAGGTCCTCGTCGCGTATTTCCATGCTATGGTATTTGATGTGGAAGATGAGGTGGATGTCATTTTTTACGAGTGAGCTTCCCATGGTGGTTGAGTTTGTTGTTTCGCCCCTTCGGGGCTGGGCGAGGGTTGCACCCACGCTTGTGGTAGGGTCGTCCTTTCAGGACTCTGCCTCGACTTCAGAGCACAAAAGTAGGAAAACTCTTCGAAAGGATGTAGCTTTATGGGAAAAAAGTCATTCTTCTATCAAAGGCGATAAAGTCCTGAAAGGACGGCCCTAATTCATCGGACGGTTTTAACCTCCGCAGGTAAAGAAGGTCTCAAGTATGCTGAAAGGATGCTTTTAATTCATCGGACGGTTTCAACCTCCGCAGAAGAAAAAGAAAACCAAAACACCCTCATGCCCAAATCAAAAATAGTTGTATTTTTGCCCATCACTTTAATATTGTTGTGCTATGAAATGTATTCTTCTTTCCTTATTGACTTTCGCAGTGCTTTGTGCCTGCAATAATGATAACGTGTGCACCATCAGCGGTACTTTGACGGATCCGGTGGATTCCGTGCGACTGGTGGATATGTCGGGCACCGTGTTGGACGTGGCGACTGTTAAAGACGGTGCCTTTACCTTGAAATGTGAGATCGATCCAGAAGCGGGTGTCAGCATCATCCGAGGTGCCTTGCCCACGGAAGACTCGTATTATTCTGAGGGATCCATGTACTATGACCCCATTCCGCTCATCCCGGATGTCAAGAAGATCACGGTTGACATTGCTGATGATAAGTCAAAAATATCGGGTAGTCCTCTCTCGCAAGAAATCCAAGATTTTCAGCAATGGGCGATGGATACCTATTTAAATGATATTGAAACGATTAGCGCTTTGGAGGAAGCCGGCGACTCGATAGGGAAAATGAAAACAAGTGAAGAATTGGCCAACAAGATGGCTACTCATTGCCGTGAAGTCTATCAAGCACATAAGGCCGATGCCATTGGTGCGCAGGCTTTGAACTTCTTGATTGAATTTGCCGACGAGGACGAATTCATCGCATTATATGAACAAGGCGGGAAAGCCGTCAAGGCGGATGCCCAATTGGGTGGATACTACGAGCACCTGAAGTCATTGCCTGAAGAAGCCATGATCACGCTTTTGGAAAGCGGAGAGATCGTCAAAGAACAGGGTACTTTTGAGGATTATGTGGGGGCAGGAAACTACACGCTTGTGGATTTCTGGGCTTCATGGTGCGTGCCCTGCAAGGCCGAGGCACCCAATGTGATTGCCGTTTTCGAAAAGTATCGCGAAAAGGGTTTGGTCGTCATTGGTGTGCCGGTGAACGACAAGCAGGAAGCGACGGAAATGGCCTTGAAGAATCTGGGCATCCATTATCCCCAGATGCTTGACCCATCGCAGGCACTGGCGGAGAGGTTCAACATCGTCGGCATACCATACATCATCCTCTTCGCTCCCGATGGCAGCATTGTCGCCGAAGGACTAAGAGGCACCCAGATTGAAGAGGCGGTGGGGAAGGTACTGCAATAACGGAAAAAACGCTTCTTTATTATCTTTTTGTAAACCAATAATATACCCGACAGCAAACGACAACAAACGACTACTGTCGACAACAAACGTTTGTTCAACGGCTTTTTCTTGACAAGCTTCGTTACTTTGCGGCATCAAATCTCATTAACGATGGAATACCGCATTTCAACAATTTTGGATCAAAACGGCCTGCCGTTTGTAGAAGCCCCCGATGGAGGCATTGACTTTGGATATATCACAATGGAACAAAACCTACCGCCTGCACCCATCCGCTTGTCGATAGGTGATAGAAGCAACGGATTGATGCATATCGAAATTCGTCACGGCGACCAAATCAGGAAAGCTGGTTTTAAAACCGTTGTCGCTTTTGTGGCATACGTTGCGCAAAACTATAATAGCATTAAAAAAGGCAACACATATAGGAACTCGGTTGAAGAAGAAAATCAAACCTACTTAGTTCAACTTGCTGATGAGCATAACAATACTCTATGGGTACAATTGTCAAAGGATGACACCTATTGGAATGTCAATAGTGCTGGCGTTTTGTCGAAAAGGTATGGGAGAAATAAGGAAAACATCTGGTCTGCTTCCGAATTGCAGAATGAGGAACCGGCTTCCAGTAATACTTCGCAACCTGCAACAAATGCCGATAAAGAGGCAGGCT
>JAEEGI010020368.1_pt1 | contig 13296 bp, 7 predicted proteins | sample 8958751 | NCBI WGS metagenome assembly JAEEGI01 (sample SAMN16246545, study PRJNA631951) | gut metagenome | biome: gut microbiome; feature: rumen; material: KS-attached | host: Bos | place: Iran: Karaj | collected 2018-10
ATATTGCAGAGCGATGTTTTTATGCGAGAACAGTCCTAAGTTGTCGTTGATGAAACGCGCCCCCACGCCGTGATACATGCCCAGCATGTAGAAGGGCATGTCGGCCGAGGCATACATCGTGTTGGGGTTGTGGGTGAAGCCCACGAGCGACATGGCGTAGCCCAGGTTGACGTTGATTTTCTCCTGCTTGCCCACAGCGGCAGGATTGAATGCCGTTGGCATCGCCCAGTAGTGGCTGAACGATGCATCCTGCTGGGCCAGCGCTTGCAAAGAGGTCGCCACCAGCAGGGCCAAAATCAGAAGACTTCGCCTAAACACATTTCTTATAACGATGTTTTGGCACGATTATTTTGTGGAAGGGCTGTGTTTTTGCGCCATGTGCCGCCATCAATAGTTAAAAAAACGTAATCCTGCCCGATTTACGTTGATTATGAGTAATTTTGCAAGCCAAAATTGAGAAATGGCCTGTTACGTCCAAATCGAGAAATAGTAAACAGTCAATCGTAAATAGTAAATAATCAAGATGAACATCCAGTTTGAATGTGCCGACAAGGTGAATGGCGTGATGACCATCACCATTGAGCAAGCCGACTATCAGGAGGCAGTAGAGAAGAAGTTGAAAGAATATCGCAAGAAGGCCCAAGTGCGTGGCTTCCGCCCCGGCATGGTGCCCATGAGCCTCATCAAGCGCCAATATTGCACGGCCGTGAAAGCCGACGAAGTGAACCGCCTGTTGGGCGAGAAGCTTTATGAGTATGTGCGTAAGAACAACATACAGATGCTGGGCGAGCCTCTGCCCAACGAGCAGCAGCAGCCACAAGACCTGGCCAAGGACGGCACCTACGTCTTCGTGTTCGATATTGCCGTGGCTCCCGAGATGAATGCCGTGCTCGGTGCCGACGACACCGTGGACTACTACGACATAAAGGTGGACGATGCCATGGTGGACAACCAGGTGCAGATGTTCCAGGGCCAGACGGGCGAATTTGTGGAGGCTCAGGAGTGGAGCGGCAACGACACCCTGAAGGGCGACCTGCGCCAGCTCGATGCCGATGGCAACACCCTTGAGGGCGGCATTACCGTGGCCGACGCCATCGTCATGCCCAGCTATGTGAAGGGCGACTCAGAGAAGGCAAAATTCGACGGTGCCAAGCCGGGCGACATCATCATCTTCAATCCCAAGAAGGCCTATCCCGACAACGATGCCGAGGTGGCCGCCCTGCTGAAGAAGGACAAGGGCGAGGTGAAGGACCTGGAGAGCGACTTCAGCTTCCAGATCACCGAGATTCGCCACTTCCAGCCCCACGCCATCGACCAGGAACTCTTCGACCGCATCTTGGGTGAAGGTGTTGCCAAGGACGAGGCCGACTTCCGCCAGAAGATTGCCGAGAGCATCAAGGCACAGCTGGTGGTGAACAGCGACTTCCGCTTCCTGCGCGACGTGCGCGCCTACATGGAGCAGAAGGTGGGCGAGGTGCAGTTCCCCGAAGAGCTGCTGAAGCGCGTGATGCTGCAAAACAATAAGGACAAGGATGCCGACTATGTGGAGAAGAATTTCAGTGGCAGCATTGCCGAGCTGAAGTGGCATCTCATCAAAGAGCAGCTGGTGAAGGCCAACAACATCAAGGTGGAAGACGACGACCTGAAGCAGGTGGCTCGCGGGGTCGTGCGCCAGCAGTTTGCACAGTATGGCATGAGCGACGTGCCCGACGACGTGCTCGACAAGTATGCCGACGAACAGCTGAAGAAGCGCGAGAACATCGAAGCCTATGTAGACCGCGCCATCGACGTGAAGCTGATGCGCACTCTGAAGCAGGTGGTGAAGCTCAACATGAAGCCCATCAGCCTGGATGACTTCAACAAGCTGGAAAAGGAAGCCTAACAGTTTTATTATCAGCACACATCTCAGCGGCCCGCGCTTGCCTTTCGGCAGCGCGGGCCGCTGCATAAAAATCCCAGGGCCTGGGACAAAAATTTGGAGCGCTCCAAATTTTTTTTTGGCGTTGACTTTTTTTCATTTGGAGCGCTCCAAATTTTGACAGGCAACGCCCATCCCGAAAAACCTCTTTGTCCTCTCGTCCTTTCCCATCCTCTTCCATCCTCTCCCGTCCTCTATAATAAAAAAGATTCACCCCCAAAAAAGAGCATTATACCATAGTTTGCAAAGAAAGTATAACGCCGTTTCAGAATAAAAATGTAATTTTGCAAGTTGAAATTAAAAACCTTGAAAACAACATGAAACGAATTTCGCTTTTTCTGCTGGCCCTGGTGGCCATTCTGCCCCTTTCTGCACAAATCAAGGGCAACAACATCGTGGTGAGCGTGGAACCCGACCACCAAGACTGGCACTACCAACTGGGACAGACGGCCAAGTTCACCGTTGAGGTGCGCCGTTCGGGCACGTTGCTCAACGATGTCAGCATCGACTACGCCGCCGGCCCTGAGATGTATCAGACTGAGAAGAAAACGCTGACGCTGAAAGACGGAACCCTGCAACTGAAGGGCACGATGAAGCAGCCGGGCTTCTACCGCGTCGACGTGATGGCACATGTGGATGGCAAAGACTACAAGCAGGCCTGTGCCGCCGCCTTCGCCCCCGAGCAGCTGCAGCCATCGACGGTGATGCCGCAGGACTTTGAGCAGTTTTGGAGCAACGCCATCAGCGCTGCACAGCGCACCGACCTCGACCCCACGCGCCGGCTGCTGCCCGACCGCTGCACCAAGGATGTGAACGTCTATGAGGTGAGCTTCAACACCATGGAGCCTGGCAACCGCTTCTATGGCGTGCTCTGCGTGCCCGTGAAGGAAGGGCGCTATCCTGCCCTGCTGCGCGTGCCCGGCGCTGGCGTACGCTCCTATAGCGGCGATGTATACACCGCGTCGCAGGGAGCCGTCACACTCGAGGTGGGCATCCACGGCGTGCCCGTCACCATGGATAGGAGCTTCTACTACAACCTGAACGATGGAGCGCTGAAAGGCTACTGGGAGTGGGGCATGAACGACCGCGACAAGTCGTACTACAAGCACGTCATCCTGGGCTGTATCCGCGCCATCGACTATATCGAGCAGTACACCCCCTGGAACGGCCAACAGCTGGGTGTCACTGGCTCCAGTCAGGGAGGCTTCCTCTCGCTGGCCACGGCTGGCCTCGACCGTCGTGTCACCTGCTATGCTCCTGTGCATGCCGCCCTCTGCGACCATACCAACTCGCTGCGTGGCATCGCCTGCGGATGGCCACATTTCTTCTATTGGAACAAGGGCAAGGGCATGGAGCGCGAGATAGCCACCTCGCGCTACTACGATGGTGTGAACTTCGCCCGCCTCATTCGTCCCTCGCAGCGTGGATGGTTCAGCTTCGGCTATTGCGACGACGTGGTGCCACCCACCACTGCCTGGGCCACCTACAATGTAGTCACAGGTCCAAAGGAAATCTCCCCCTATCAGATGACCTGGCACTTCTGGTATCAGGAGCAGTGGGACGAGTGGGAGAACTGGCTGCTGAAAGAGCTAGAGTTAGGAGTTGTGGAGTAAGGAGTAAGGAGGTAAAGTAGGTTACTTTCAGCCTCATGGTTTCACTCCGATAAGACAGGAGAACGGCGGGAAAAGTAGTAATCTACTTTACCTCCATACTCCTTACTCCTTTACTACTTGTACTACTTGCAAGTTGAGCTTGCGAAACTTGAATAAAATAAAGAACTATGAAACAGTTATCATTTATCTTTTTATTGAGTGTGGTAATCGTTGCATGCGGAGGACAGAAGCCTGCCGCCAACGAGAGTGACCCAACCATTGCCCAGCAGCTGCAGAGCCGACTGGACACCCTGCGACAGCGCGGCTACATGTTTGGACACCAGGACGACCCCTTCTACGGACTCACCTGGGAGTATCAACCTGACAGCAGCGACGTGAAGAACACCTGCGGCGACTGGCCCGCCGTGATGGGATTTGAATTGGGGGGCATCGAGATGGGCGACGCCAAGAACCTCGACAGCGTTCCCTTCGACGTGATGCGCCGTGAAATCATCCGTCACCATGAGCGTGGCGGCATCGTCACCATCAGCTGGCATCCCCGCAACCCCGTCACCACCACCGACGAGGGGGGCGTATGGCCCCAGGGCACGGCATGGGACGTGAGCGACTCCACCGTGGTGGCCAACATTCTGCCAGGACAGCCCTATCACGAGAAGTTCAAACTGTGGATGCAGCGCCTGAGCGACTTTTTGGCCTCGCTGAAGACCGCCGACGGGCAGAAGGTGCCCATCATCTGGCGACCTTGGCACGAGAACACCGGCTCGTGGTTCTGGTGGGGCGAGAAGTTATGCTCCGCCGACGAGTATAAAGCCCTGTGGAACATGGTGCAGGACAAACTCAACGCCGACGGCTTCGACAACCTGCTTTGGGCCTATTCGCCCGGCATGGCCGCCAACCTGACCACCGAGAAATATCTGGAGCGCTACCCCGGCGACGACCGCATACAGCTGGTGGGCATCGACGGCTACCAGTGGGGGTTGAAGGAAGACTTCCAGCAGCAGCTCGACCAGAACCTGGCCATGCTCACCCAGTTTGCAAAGGACCACGGAAAGATTGCCGCCCTCACCGAGTGTGGCCTGAAGAACCTCACCGACCCCACGTGGTGGACCAGTACCCTCACCCCCGTGCTCGACAAGTATCCCATCAGCTATTTCCTCGTCTGGCGAAACTATGTGAAGGAATGGTTTGGCCCTTCGCCCTCAAAGCCCGATGCCCCCTACTTCGTAGAACTATATAACGCAAACAACACCCTATTCCTAAAGGACATCCAATAAAAGGCCCAGACAATAACAACCATGACACCCTTTGAACAAAAAATAGCCGCTCTCCGCCAGCACCACGAGGAGCTGCTGACCCGCAAGAACACCCCCATGCCCTGGGGCAATGGCATCTACGAGAAATACGTGCACCCCATCCTCACCGCCGACCACACCCCCTTGGAGTGGCGCTACGACTTCAACGAGCACGACAACCCCTTCTTGATGCAGCGCATCATGATGAACGCCACGCTGAATAGCGGCGCACTGAAATGGGGCGACAAATACCTCCTCGTGGTCCGCGTGGAAGGTGCCGACCGCAAGTCGTTCTTCGCCGTCGCCGAGAGTCCCAACGGCATCGACAACTTCCGCTTCTGGCCTGAGCCTATCACCATGCCCGACACCGACGACCCTGCCACCAACATCTACGACATGCGCATCACCCAGCACGAGGATGGCTGGATATATGGCGTGTTCTGCGCCGAGCGTCACGACGATGCGCAGCCCGGCAATCTCAGCGCCGCCACCGCCACCGCCGGCATCGCCCGCACCAAGGACCTGGTGAACTGGGAGCGGTTGCCCGACCTGGTGTCGCGCAGTCAGCAGCGCAACGTGGTGCTCCACCCCGAGTTCGTCGATGGCAAATATGCCTTCTACACCCGACCGCAGGATGGCTTCATCGACACGGGCAGCGGCGGCGGCATCGGCTGGGCACTGGTGGACGACATCACCCATGCCGAGGTGAAGGACGAGAAAATCATCTATGAGCGCAAGTACCACACCATCACCGAGGTGAAGAATGGCGAAGGTCCACACCCGCTGAAGACCCCGAAAGGATGGCTGCACCTGGCACACGGCGTGCGTGCCACCGCCGATGGCCTCCGCTATGTATTATATATGTATATGACTGCTCTCGACGACCCCACGCGCGTCATCGCCCGTCCCGGTGGTTTCTTCCTCGTGCCCGAGGGCAGCGAGTATGTGGGCGACGTGATGAACGTGGCTTTCAGCAATGGCTGGATTGCCGATGCCGACGGTCGTGTGTTCATCTACTACGCCTCGGCCGACACCCGCATGCACGTGGCCACCTCGACCATCGACCGCCTCATCGACTACTGCATGAACACGCCCGAGGACGGCTTGCGCACTGCAATGAGTGTAGAAACCATCAAATCATTAATCAACAAAAACAGAAACAATGGCTAGTTTAAAAGAAAAGATTGGCTACGCCCTTGGCGACGCAGCCGCTGGTGGCATCACATGGAAAATCATGTCGATAGCCTTCCCTTTGTTCTTCACCAACGTCTTCGGACTCACCTTCGCCGATGCCGCCCTGCTGATGCTCATCGCCCGCATGTTTGATGTGGTCACCGATCCGCTGATGGGCGCCCTTGCCGACCGCACGCAGTCGAAGTGGGGCACCTACCGCCCGTGGCTCATCTATGGCGCCATCCCCTTTGGCCTCATCTTCGCCCTGCTGCTCTACACGCCCGACTTCGGTCCCGTGGGCAAGCGCATCTGGGCCTATTCGCTCTATCTGCTCATGATGGCTTGCTACACCGCCGTGAACGTGCCCTACGGCTCGCTGCTCGGCGTGATGACCGACGACGACAACGAGAAGAACCAGTTCTCGTCGTTCCGCATGGTGGGTGCCTATGCCATGGGCTTCATCACCCTGCTCTCGTTCCCCTATCTGCAGAAGATGGTGGGCGGCACCGAGCAGCACCAGTATGCCGTGCTGGGTGTCTTCTTCGGCATCTTGGCAGCGGCGGGCACACTGGTCTGCGGATTGCTGACGAAGGAGCGCCTGAAGCCCATCCGCGCCGAGAAGTTCTCGTTCAAGCAGTTTGCCGACCTCTTCCGCAACAAGCCGTGGATTTACCTGACACTCATCGGCATCTGCACCAACTTCTTCAACGGCTTCCGCTATGCAGTGGCTGGCTATATGTTTGAGTATTGTCTGCACGGCGATGTCACCGTCAGCGGTCTCATCATCAACTACACCGTGTTCATGACCTTCGGCGAGCTTACCTGCATGATTTTTGGTGGCGTGTCGCCGTGGTTCACCAAGAAGATGGGCAGCAAGCGCAAGGCATTCCAGATGGCAGCCCTCATCTGCTTGGTGTTCAGCATCGGCTTCTTCTTCATCCCCATGGACAGGGCCTACATCTGGCTGATGGTGGCTGTGGTCATCCTCACCAGCGTGGGCATCGGCCTCTACTCACCCCTGCTGTGGTCGATGTATGCCGACGTGGCCGACTACGCCACTGAGAAGAATGGCACCTCCAGCACGGGTCTCATCTTCTCGTCGGGCACGATGGCCCAGAAGTTTGGCACCGCCATCAGCGGCTCGCTCGTCGCCCTCTTCTTGGGTCTGGCCGGTGCCAGTATGATTACCGACGACATGGGCAACACCAGCGTCGACCCTGCCAGCATCACCGACTCGGTGCTGACGATGGTGTGGAGCCTCTTCTCGCTCTTCCCTGCCATCATCGCCGCCCTCATCATCCTGCTTACCAAGATTTATCCCATCAAGAAATAGAGATAATGAAAGCGTAGAAGACCGCAAAGCAACGGACTACCATAACGAAGGCGGGGCTGCACCGAGATGCAGCCCCGCCTTTTTAGCGTTTGTTCAGATGCTGTGCAGCAATCGTGTTACTTCACAATCATCTTCTTGCCATTCACCACCACGATGCCCTTCTGCGGGGTGCTGACGCGCTGTCCCTGCAGGTTGAAGATGTCGGTCGACTGGGCGTTGATGGTGCGCTGTGCGTTGATGCCAGTGGTGATGTCGTCGCTGGCGAAGCCGATGTAGCTGAACACAGCTGGCACCTCGTCGTTGGCCAGTGTCATGCCGAAGGTGGTGGTCCATCCCCACGTGCCGGCACCCTGTCCGTCGAGGTAGGAGTATCCGTCGGCATTAAAGCCGCTGGCGAAGGCAGAGTTCTCGTTGATGTCCCAGAGGAAAGTGGTGACGCCGTCGGCATCCGTCACAGTCTTGGTGGGTTCCATCTGTGCGCCGTTGTTCTTGGCGTTGAGCCACCACAGATAGCTCTTCGTGGGCTCGGTGCTCAGACCGGTGGCCTTGATGACGAAGTACTTCACTGGCTCGGCCACGTAGTACAGCTTGTCGGTCTTGAAGTTCAGGGCCACGTTGTTGGCGCCCTTGGCATCAACGGTGATGGTGTTCAGCGTCTCATCGACGACGACGTTGCTGGGACTGATGCGACCGGGATCGCCGGCGGGCCACTCGCTGGCCACAAACTCATACTCAAACTCCTGGGGAGTGTTCTTCGTGGTGTTGCTGAAGCCAATGTAGGTGATGACGGCGGGCGTGGCATCGTCGGCCAGCGTCATGCCGAAGGTGGTGCTCCAGCCGCCCTCGTCCTTGAAGTCGGTGGTGGCGTTGCCCAGTGTGCCGCCGATGGGCAGCGAGCGGGCATCCCAAGCAAAGACGGTGCATCCGTCCTCATCCTCATACATGTCGGTGGGCTCATACTGTCCGCCGTTGTTGGTGTTGTTGAGCCACCACAGATAGCTCTTCGTGGCCTCGGTGCTCAAGCCTTTAGCCTTGATGACGAAGAAGCGGTCGGTAGCAGGAATCTTGTAGACGTTAGCTGAACGGAAGACCAGAGCCACGTTGTTCTGGCCAGCCTTGTCGACGGTGATGGTGCCGTCGGCGTTCACCACCACGTTGTCGGGGCTGATGCGGCCGGGGTCGCCAGCAATCCACTCGGTGGGCAGGAACTCGTAGGCTCCCTGCTGCTTCAGAGTCAGGTTACGGAACGACACGCCACCGTTGGTGTAGCGCTTGATGAAGAGGCGCAGACGCACGGTCTGTCCGGCATACTCGGTGAAGTCGACGCTGAAGGGTGCGAACACACCGTTGAGCCAATAGTTGCCAGCCTCAATCTCTTCATCGGGGTTGGCCTCCACGGCGGGCATGTTGTCCTTGTTGAGGGTGAGGATGTTCTTGTATTCCACGCCGTCGGTGGTGAGCTGCAGGGCAATCTCCTCGCCGTCGAGCATCTCGTAGGTGGGAGCGGTGAAGGTGCGGAAGGTGTACATGCTGGCGGCCACCTCCACCTTCAGCGTGGTGGCGTCGGGAGCCAGCTCAATGGCGGGCGACTCCATCCACGAGGTCTTCAGCTCCTCGGTGTCGGTGAATGAAATCTGGTTGGTGAAGTAAGGCACATCGCCCCGGGTGCTGTTGGTCCAAGTGTAGTCTTCGTCCATAGTCCATCCCACGGGTGTGAAGCTGCCTTCCATATCGGGCACGAAAGTCCAAGGCAGGGTGGCAGTGGTCACGGCACTCTGGTCGAGATAGAGCGAAGAGTAGGCACCATTGCCGTCGCTGCTCCATGCGCGGAAGTAGTAGGCCTTGCCAGGCTCCAGGCCCGTCACCTCGATGGCGTCGGCCGAGCCGCCCACATACACCACTAGATTCTGGCCAGTGGCATTGTCTACGATTTCGTAGTTCTCAACGGTGAAGTATTCGTAGTCGATGGCGTCGCCAACGGCATAGACTCCCTCAGGCTGTCCGAACCAACCGTTTTCGTAGCTCTGTCCGATGTCGTTTATCTGCACGCGGTCGCTCATGGCCACGAGCACGGGGCTGCCGGCCGACTTCACGCTGAGCGTGACGCTGTTCTTGCCAGCGGCTACGATGGTGAGTTCCTCGGGAGCGGCGGGCTTGGTGGCGATGCTGAACGTGGTGGCCTGTCCATAGAGCGGGCCAGCGGAGCACATCGAGTTGAAGGGAACGATGGCGAGCACGTAGTTGGTGGCACTCTGCAGGTCGTTGGGGGTCTTGAAGCTGTTGTTGTCAATCCAATTCAAGTCGGCATCGAAAGCGGAAGCGACGGCCACCACACGGGCGTTGCCGAGCTCAGCGCCCACGGCATACTTCGTCTTGTCGGCGGGTGTGGCATTGATTTCGGCATCGGTCGTAGCCAGGACGAGGTAGTGGTCGGCATCGGTCGACTTAAACTGTCCGCTGATTTGCGTGCTGGTGCTGCTGAGCTCTACGTTGGCCACTGTTCCGCCAGGAGCCAAGCAAGGCTCTGGAGCATGGAAGGTCCAGGTGGTGCCGTCGGCGGGATAGGACTCAGGCGAGTAGCTGATGGTGTTGTCGCTGGCACCATACTCCTCTCCGTCCCAGCTGTAAATTTGCACGAAGTCGTAGGGGTCGCCCAGGATGCCCACGTGCATGAAGTGGTAGTTGCCGGTCTCCTGTGGCTGGAAGCCGCTCACCTGCATGGCGATGTTGCCCGTGGCCTCATAAAGGCGGTACTGTATCTGGGCCTTGTTGCCGCACTCGTCGGCATCGGCACTCCAAGTGGTCTGGAAGCCCAGATTCTTGTACTGGATGGTGAGCACGCGGCTGCCGGCCTCGCCCTCGGTCTTGTAGCTGATCTCGGTGTCGGCGTAGCCGTAGGCACCCTGACGCGCGGTGATGCCAAAGGCATCGTGAATGCCACTGTTCTTAAAGAATGACGCGGCACTCTTGTGCAGGTCGGTGGTGATGACCTGTGTGGGCGAGAGCTGAATCTCGCCGTCGGTGCCGATGAGGAAGTACTTCATCGTCTGGCCGTTGTAGTCAAAGTCGAAGCCGATGGGGAAGCCAGTGACATCCTCAGCGGTGTTGAAATTCATGTTGCCGTCGGCATCGAGCATCAGGCCTTCCAGGTCGGTGCCCACAGTGCCTTGAAGGTCAACCACGGTGGCACCCTCCAGGCCGACGTAGTCGGCGGCGGTGGTGGTCACTTCGTAGGCAATCATCTGTGCCGAAGCGGGCATGATGCCTAAGAGGGCCGTAGCCAAAAAAGCGGAAATCTTTTTCATAAGTGTTGTTGTTTTTGTTAATAATTAATGTGGATAAAGGTGTATTCTCGGAGTGGGGGAGGGTGGGGCTATAGATGCTATAGAAGCTATAGAAACTATAGATACTATAGATACTATAGATACTATAGAAGCTATAGCCGCGCCTCCTGATTACCTCAGCTGCTTGGTGGTGGTACCGTCGGCGTGGCGCACAATGTTCAGGCCGTGGTGTGAGGGGTTGACCTGCTGTCCGGCGATGTTGAAGGTTGAAGGTTGAGCGTTGGACGTTGAACGTTCAATGTCGTCGATGCCTACTGTAGGCCCATCATCGTAGGTCACGTCGTAGCTGCCGTCGATGCCGATGCGGAAGATGGTGATGCCGGGGTTCTTGTCGGCCTTCATCTCACGGTAGAACATGTAGATGGCCTCATCTTCATAGATTACGGTGACGTTGGTGGGGTCGATGTCGCGTGAGATGGTGCGCGACCATACGCGCTCGCTGAAGTCGTTGTTGTAGCGGCGGATGATGAACGACTCCTTGCCGAAGGAGGCGATGTCGCGATACACCACGAGCCAGTCGCCGTTCTTCACGGCACCCACACCCGTCTTGATCATGCCATAGAAATAGCCGCCGCTGGTGGCAGCGTTCTTGCTGGCCACCTCAACACCTTTGTCATCGAAGAGGTAATCGCCGTCGTAGGTGAAGTGCTGCATCATCACGGCTCCTGTGGAAGCGAGCTGCGAGGCGAACTGCACCATGATTTCTTGTTTTTCGGGATTGACGGCGATGGCGGGGTAGTTGTGGTCGTATTCCTCGGCGTTGTAGGCATCAAGTCCGGTGAGTCCGAAGGCCAGCGAGCCGTCGGCGTTGATGTGCTGCACGCGGATGTTGTGCGAGAACTCGCCCATGAAGCGCTGGAAGGCCACGCAGGCACCGCCTTGGCCGTCGGGCACGATGCGGTAGTGGTTCATCTCATAGCCGCCATAGTAATTGTCGTCGTAGATGACCGGCTCGCTCCACTGCGGCTCCAGGTCGCGGTTCAAGCGCTGCACGCGGGCACCGTCGGCGGTGTGGTCGAAGAACAGCATGTCGCCGTCGTCGGTGGGTAGAATCTGGTATTGCAGGAACATGCTGTTGAGCAGCACGCGAGGCTCGTCCCATGCCGTGGTGCCGTCGTCGTTGATGCGCTGGATGTAGGTGATGGCGTTCTCGTCGGTGTAGTCGCTGTTGACGAAGATGAAGAAGGTATCGTCGCCCACCACGAAGGCGTTGGTGAAGGCGGCATTGGTGTACTCTGGGTATTCCACGCCGTCGAGGCCCCAGAGGAAGTTGCCCTCCTGGTCAATCTTGTAGATGGCGGGCGAGAAGGTGGTGACTTGCTCCAGTTCTTCAGTCAAGTCGGCCTCACCGGCACGGCCGTCGGCCACGGTGATGATGGCGCTGCCATCGGAAGCCACGCATAGGGCATAGTCCGACCACCACGAGGTGGTGGCATAGTCGTTCACCATGATGGGTTCGTCGAACTGGGGCACGCCATCGCGGTCGAGCAGTTGCAGATAGGTGCGCACGGCATAGCACGAGTGGCCGTTCACCATTTTGTGGCCCCAGGTGTGCCACGAGAGCCAGGTCTTCTTGTCGGCGGTGCGGGCGGCCTTTGGCGAGCAGGCGTAGTAGTCGCCGCCAACATGTGTGTCGCCGTTCTCATCGACGTAGGTCGTACTGAAGATGCACTGCGGTGTGGCGTTGGTGTTCCACTGTGCGTGAGCGGGGGCTGCCATGGCCATGGCCAAGAGCAGCAGTGAGTAGAGTTTTTTCTTCATGTTGATATAATTTTAGAATGATAATTATCTAATGCTTTTTATGTTATGAAAACAGATAAAAACAAGCAAAACAGATAGATACCTTTTTTTCGGTTTTCTTGTTTTTCCTGTTTTCCAATAATTAATAATAGTTGTTCATCTACTTGTTGTTAACGATTTTCTTGTTTTTCTTGATGATGATGGGCGAGCGGCTGGTGGCGGGGCGACCGTCGACGTTGAACGTTGGACGTTGAACGTTGAGCGTTGAACGTTGAATGTCGTTGATGGCCGAGGGCTGGGTGTTCTGCAGACTGAAGAATACATCGTGGAGTGCGTCGGTGTAGGTGTCCTGCACCATCAGGCGGGTCTTGCCGTCGGCGGTCACTTGGTGCAGCATGTAGTAGCCACGGCCGAAGTCGCCAGTGATGCCATCGCCGCCGGCATCCTCCAGTTCTAAAAGATAGCAGTCGTCGACGGTGAGCGGCAGGTCGATGACCACCTTCTTGCGCGGTTCGGTGTAGGGGCCGCCCTGGCACACCACGTCGCCGGCACTGTTGAGCACGGCCCAGGTGGTCTCTTCGGGCTTCTGGTCGGTCATAATGGTCAGTCGCACGGCGTTCTGTGCGCTGTGGGCGTTGGCGATGGTCAGCGGGAAGTGCACGCTCTCGTCGGCGGCCACGCCGTTGAGGTCGCTCATCCACACCTCCACCTGGTTCGTGGCTTCGTCGGTGAGGACAAAGTCGGTGAAGAGCGGCGTGCGCACGTTGACGATGCCGAGCGGCTCCAGCTCGCCGCTCCATTCGGTGCGCTGAACGCTGCCGTTGATGCTCACGTTGATGACGGCCGAGTGCAGCGTCTCGGTGCCCGTGTTGCGCAGCATCAG
>JAEEGI010020369.1_pt1 | contig 13296 bp, 13 predicted proteins | sample 8958751 | NCBI WGS metagenome assembly JAEEGI01 (sample SAMN16246545, study PRJNA631951) | gut metagenome | biome: gut microbiome; feature: rumen; material: KS-attached | host: Bos | place: Iran: Karaj | collected 2018-10
AATAAAAAATTAGAGAATGATTTAGATAATAAAAACAATGAAATTAAGGAACTTAAGGCAAAACTAGAAAACTTAAAAGTAGGAAAAGAGTCAAGCAATTCTGTACCTATTGGTGTAGCAACAACAGAAAAAACAGAGATGCCAAAGTCTGACACAATAGAGTTTAATGAAGAGGAAAAAAATGTTGATAGTGGTAAGATTGTTGAAATGCGTGAAAAATTAGTTTCAGCAATTAAGGAAAAGACTAAAATAAAAAGTTATCACATTACTTCAACTGAAATAACTGATGGCGATATTTTTATGAGTAAGTTTGGTGGCTTGGGCTATTGGGATAATAGTATGGAATATCCTAAAGATGATCAAGGTAATCAGTTAGTTTTACTTGCTCAAATAAACTTTGATAAGGATAAATTTGATGATCCTAATTTACCTTCAAGTGGATTGCTTCAGTTTTATGTATTGCCAGATGATACATATGGCGCAGATTTTGATAATTTAATGAATAAAAATACTTATAAAGTAGTATTTCATGAAAAAGTAAATTATGATGTTAAAAAGGAAGATTTAACAAATATTAAGACGAATTTAATGTTAGATGATGAAGATGAATGCTTCCCATTTAATAAAGAATTAAAAATTGAGTTTGAAGAAACTTATGATTATATAAATTCCCAAAATGCTAATTTTAGAGATGTACTTAATGATATAGTTAAAGAAGAATTTAATATTGATGTATCAAATACACCATTATATAAAGTATTTGGTGATGGCGTTATGGATTATCTTAATGAAAAACTTATGACTTCAGGAAGCAAATTGTTGGGCTATCCCTTTTTTACCCAGACAGATCCTCGTATGAACGATAAATATAAAGATTATAAAATATTATTGTTTCAAATGGATTCAGATGCTGAGGTAGATAATATGTGGGGTGATTTTGGAGTAGCCAATTTCTTTATTAAGGAAAATAAGAATTTTAATGATGTCCTATATACATGGGATTGTACATAATTAAATATTAAGGAGAACAAAAATATGAAAAGTAGTAAATATTTTATAATTTTATTTCTAGTTAGTTTAATACTAACAGGATGTAATTTTTTTAATAGTAAAGAATTAACGAATGAAGAAAAATTATGCCAAAGCATATCTCCAAGTATTGAAGAATATCAAACTAATCAAATTACTTATGATGATTTTTTGAGTTCAATCGAGAATGATTATAATAACTATTGTACTGATAATACCAGTGATATTTGTGTATTTATAAAAAGTATGTATTCTAGTAATGAACAAGATTTAGAATTAGAAGACTGTAGTAAATATAATGAAAATACTTCGCTAGGTAAAAGTATGAAAGGTGTGTGCGAAGCTTCTAATAATGCTAAAAAGAAAATGGCAGAGCAAAAGTTAGATGTTCAAAAAGCTTCTGTAAATCAAGTAAAAAGATACTGTGAAAAATAGAGAATAATTAATAGTTAATAAGGAGGAAATATATGAATTTTAAATTAATAATACTTATAGTTGTTGTATTAGTATGTGTTTTATATTTTATACTTACTAACAATAAATTGATAAAATTAAGTAATCAAGTAAAGGAAGCATTTTCAACAATGGATGTTTACTTAAAGAAAAGATGGGATTTAATTCCTAACATCGTAGAAGTAGTAAAGGGATATGCAAAGCATGAGGAAAAAACATTGACTGAAGTAACTGAATTGAGAAGTTCTACTTATAATAAAATGTCTGTTGATGAAAAACTACATGCTAATGAGGAATTATCTAATAAAATTGCTAAAATGATGCTGCTTGTAGAAGCCTATCCTGACTTAAAAGCCAATGAAAATTTTAAAGATTTAAGTAAGCAACTTACAAAGGTTGAAGACGAAATAGCACAGTCAAGAAAATACTATAATGCCACAGTTAGAGATTTTAATAACAAAGTAGAAATGTTTCCAAGTAATGTTGTAGCTATGATTCTTGGATACAAAAAAGCAAGAATGTTTGAAATAGATGCAATAGAAAGAGAAAATGTTAAGGTAGAATTGTGATGAGTAAATACGATAGAACGGGAAAACACGATTATATAGCGCTTTACTTCATCCTAGGTTTAATTATTCTTTTAATTGCCTTAACTGAATTAAAAAACTTAGTTGAAGATAATGAAACTACAAAACTAGCTGACGGTTTCACGATAGAGGCATATGATATTATATTAGATGTTGGCATTGACAATAAAATAAATGTAACAGAAAATATTACTACCAATTTTACATCTTGTAGCAAGCATGGAATATATATGTTTACTCCATTATGGCTAAAATATACAGGTAAAGATGGTAAGACAATTAAAAGAAAAGCCAACATAGAAAACTATCGTGCTATTAATGATCCGTATACAATAGATACTGTCAAAAAAAAAGAAAGAATCAAAATTGGCAGTTCATATATAACAGTCGGTTGTGGCGATAAAACTTATACTATTGCTTACACATATGATATGGGAAAAGACCCATTTAAAAACTTTGATGAATTAATCTTTCATGCTTATGGTGATTATTGGGGAACTGAAATAAAAAGTGCTTCAATTCGTGTAAATATGCCAAAAAGCATTGAAGGATACAATGTTAATTTCTTTGCTGACAAATATCGAAAAAACAATATTACTGAATTAATGGATTATTCAATAAGCGGAAATACACTATATGCTACACTTAATAAGGAATATTTACATCAAAAAGAAATGGCAGTGCAAAAATGTTATGAAAATAATGAGCAACTAGGCTTTTCAGCGTGCAATAATGTAGTAGTTCCATATCAAAATGATTATAAATTAATGTCATCATTAACAGTTGATATTGAACTACCGGATGGTTATTTTGTCGGTGGTAGTTGGAATTACGGTTGGGGATCATTTATAATTTCTATAATAATAATTTCTTTAACGGCTTGGACAGTATATAAATGGATTAAATTTGGTAAGGACTTTGAAAAAAAAGCAAAGACTGTTGAATTCTATCCACCAGACGGTTTAAATGCAGCACAAATTGGATATATCTTTAATAAAAACCAAAAAAGCAATAAACTTACAATAGCATTAATTGTTCAATTGGCAAGTAAAGGATATATAAAAATAGATGAATTGAAAGATAAAAAAATTCAAATTACTAAATTATCAGCGGGTCATCCAGAATTGTCGGAAATGGAACGAATTGTTTTTGCTAAATTATTTGAAAACAAAAACGTAGTAATTATTAGTGAACATAAAACATTATATGAAGCATTTGACCAAGTTGCATATGAACTAGACAGCACACTTAAAAACAAAGTTCATGATGAACAAGCAACCAATCAAATAAAAGGATCAATTATTAGGAATATTATTATAATAATCCTATGCTATATTTCTTATAGACATGTGGAAGATTTAGACCCAAGTTGGAGTTTGCTTTATACTTTATCATTTTTGTGTATATTTGTTAATTTGTTCTTCATAATATTTATGAAACGAAAAACGGAATATGGGGAATTGATCAATGCTAGAGTAAAAGGATTTAGACATTTCTTGGAAACTGTCGAAAAGCCTAGATTAGAATCTTTAGTAGCAGAAAATCCTAATTATTTTTATGATATACTTCCGTATACGTATGCTATGAATATATCTAAAAAGTGGATAAAGAAATTCGAAGATATTCCAATTCCTAAAGTTGATATTGGTTCGTTTGATTATGGCAGTGATGCATTTTATTCTTCATTTTATCATTCTATTTATCATCCAGCACCCGTGCATGATACAAGCAGTAGTAACAATAACTCTAGTGGATGTTCATCATGCGGTGGCGGATGTTCATCATGTGGTGGAGGATGTTCATCGTGCGGAGGCGGCGGATCTTGGTAGAAAGATTTGTGTTGCAATGGCATTTAAGTGAAAATTGTAATTTAAAGTGTTTGCACTGCTATCAAGAAAATCATAAGCCAGTACAATTAAAATATGAACAATTATGTGAAATATATAATCAGTTTAAAGAACTACTAAAAAATAAAAAAATGAAAGGCCACATTAATATAACAGGTGGGGAGCCACTATGCAATCCCCACCTGTTTAAAATCTTGGATTTAATAAAAAAAGATAAAGATTTAATATCATTCTCAATCCTAACTAATGGTACATTAATAACTGAAGGAATAGCGAAAAAAATAAAGAGTTACAATCCTTATTATGTTCAAGTAAGTTTAGAAGGTGGAAAGAGAACAAATGATTATATAAGAGGTGCTGGTACTTACAAAAAAATAGCAATGGGTATCACGAATTTAAGAAAGCAAAATATATTTACTTCAATATCATTTACTGCTACTAGACTTAATTATAAAGAATTTCCAAAGGTTGTAAAATATGCTAGAAAATATGATGTTAATAATGTGTGGTCCGATAGGTATATACCATTAGGAAATTCTGAAGATAAAAATTTGGCAATGGATTATAAACAAACAAGAGAATATCTAGAAATAATGAATAAAGAAAGAAATAAACTGCTAAAATTAAAAAAGAATAATACAACCATTTCAATGTATAGGGCATTACAATTTCAAATGACTAATGATTTTGCTTATGGGTGTACTGCTGGCGATACTTTACTTACTGTTATGGAAAATGGGGATTTAGTTCCTTGTCGAAGAATGCCAATAGTCGTAGGTAATGTATTTAAAACCAAAATGTATGATTTATATATGAACAGTGATGTTTTGAACGAATTAAGGAAAAAGAAAATTCCTGACGAATGTAATGAATGTGAACACTCTGAAATGTGTCATGGTGGGTTAAAATGTTTAACGTATGCAATGTATAAAGATTTGAATCATAAGGATTATGGCTGTACTTATTAAAATGAGTAATAGAAAAGCAAAAAAATAAAAAGCACATAAGTGCTTTTTTTTAATTAAATATACTAAACTTCTTAATAGTATCCCATTTTTCTTGAATAAAGTCATTGACTGTATTAACTTTTTCTTCAACAAAATCAACCTTTTCCTTATATGGCTTAATAAAGGTATTATTGACATATATGTATCCAGCCACAAGTAAACCAACTATTACCACAAGTTTAACAATTGCAAATGCTATTTCCATTTTTTTCTTAGCAACTCTTTTAGCTTCTGCTTTTTCAAGTTTCTCAATACGCTCCGTTAATTCCTGAATCTTTAATTCATAATCCATACTACTACCATCCTTTATTCAATTATATCACATATTTATAAAAATATTGAGAATAATATTGATGGGAGGAAATATGACACAAAAAGAATTAGATTATGTTGAAGATGCTACAACGCATGAAGAAAATATTTTAAAGATTTTAAATGAATCAATTAAGAATTTAGAAGATGAAGAATTAATTACTTTTATGGAAGAAGAAGTAGAGAAACATACCGAAATGAAAGAAGTATTACTAAGTTTGTTGGAGGATAAAGCAAATGAATGATAAATTAATAATGGAAAACTATCTTTTAGTATTAAAAAGTACTGTTGAAGTATATGTTCATGGAACTCTTGAAGCAAGTAATGAAGAAGTCCGTATGACCTTAAAAGGACATCTTGATGAAACGATGTCTTCACAAGCCGATACCTATGATGAAATGACAAAGTATGGTTGGTACATCGTAGAGAATATAAATAAGAAAGAAATTAATAAAATATTAAATAAAGTAACATCTTCTAACTAGAAATGATAATTCATTTCTTTTTTTATGATATAATTATCTTAGGTGGTATTATGAATTTATCCAAATCACGTTATTGTAGAGGAATACAGTGTCCCAAAATGTTATGGTTAGAAAAATATAAACCCGCTGTAATAGAAGAATCCGATAATTCTTCTGTTTTAGAACAAGGTAATGTTGTACATGAAGTAGCAAGATATCTTTTCGGAGAACATATTAATATTGAATATACTGATAATCTAAATGAAATGATAAAAGATACATATAGAACTATCGAATCATATGAAGATGTTATTATTACCGAAGCTTCATTTAATTATGAAAAGAACTTTTGTAGTGTCGATATTCTAAAGAAAAATAAAGATAATTATGAAATATATGAAGTAAAAAGTTCTACTGGTGTCCATGACGTCTATATTAATGATGCTAGTTATCAGTACTATGTCTTAACTAGTTTAGGACTAAACGTAACTAAATGTTCCATTATTACGATCAATAGTAGTTATGAAAGAGTAGGCAATATCGAATTAGATAAACTATTTACCATTAATGATATTACTAATGAAGTAAAATCATTACAACCTAAAGTAAGAGAAAATATTAAAAAGATAAATACATATATGGATAGTGATATAGAAAGAGATGAAAAAGTTGATGATCATTGCTATAATCCATATCTATGTCCATTCTTTAGTTATTGTACCCGCAATTTACCTCATCCTAATGTCTTTGATATAACTAAGACACCGGGAGTAACCGCAATGAAACTATATAAACAAGGGTATATTACTTTTGAAGATCTATTAAAAGCCAAAATAGGGAAGAAATATCGTGAAAGAATTGAATATGACTTATATGATAAACCAGATCATATTGACAAATTAAGCATCAAAGAATTTTTAGATACATTTTCGTACCCACTATATTTTCTTGACTTTGAAACATATCAAATGCCAATTCCACTATATGATTATGTCCATCCTTATGAACAAGTTCCATTTCAGTATTCTCTTCATTATTATGAAAAAGAGAATGGGGAACTTTTGCATACTGAATATTTAGGTATTCCTGGAACAGATCCAAGAAGAGCTCTTGCTGAACAATTAGTAAAAGAAATACCTTTAAATGTATGTACTCTTGCATACAATATGAGTTTTGAAAAAGGTGTCATCAAGAGACTCGCTACCATATATCCTGATCTAAGTGAACATTTGATGAATATTCATAATCACATTAAAGATTTGGAAGATCCTTTTAGTAAAAGATATTACTATACTAAAGATATGGCAGGCTCTTCATCAATTAAAAAAGTCTTACCAGCCCTTTTCCCAGATGATCCATCCCTAGATTATCACAACCTAGATTTAATTCATAATGGAGCGGAAGCTATGAATAGTTTTGCCAAAATGGCTACTATGTCTAAAGAAGAGTTAGAATACACTAGAGAAAGACTACTTAGATATTGTGAACTAGATACTTATGCCATGGTAAAAATATATAAAAAATTAAAACATGAAATACTAAAATAGTATTTCTTTTTTGCTGTCTTATGGTATAATTATTAATAGATAGAGGTGAATCATGAAAGGAAACAAAAAGAATAATCGTATCATCATTATAGTATTTGCTATTTTCATATTTTTGAGGTTTTGTGCTCCATTACTTGATGAAATGGAAGATGTTGAAACAAAACCATCAAGAACCGATGATAAAGTATTTCGTATAATTTCATCCACATCAACTGATAAAATGGATGATAAACTAATTAAATATGGAAAAAAGAATGGTATTAAAGTTGAAATTGAACATTATGGAGACCTAGAAATAGTAGAAAAACTAAATACTGATTCGAGCCCATACGATGCTGTATGGATATCTAATTCAATATGGTTATATATGTTAGATAATTCATATTTAACTACCGATAGCAAATCAATTGTTATTGATCCAGTAGTAATGGGTATAACTAAAAGCAAAGCTACTGAATTAGGATTTGTTGATAAAGAAATTTATAACAAAGATATCTTAAATGCTATCCGTGATGGAAAACTAAAATATATTATGGCATCAGTTACTAAAACTAATACCGGAGCCACAAGTTACCTAAGCTTTTTAAATAGTATGGCGGGCTCACCAGAAATATTAACTGAAGAAATGCTGGAGTCTAATACTTTAAAAGAAGATATGAAAGCCTTCTTTAAAGGCGTCGAAAGAGTTAGTGGTGATGAGGCATATTTAACTGAAATGTATCATAATGGTGAATATGATGCCATGATCAACTATGAAAGTTCATTAATAGAAATCAATCAAGATTTAGTTAAAAAAGGAAAAGAACCATTATATCTAGTATATCCAGTTGATGGTGTAGCCATCAATGATATGCCATTTGCCTATATTAGTAATGACTCATCAAATGAAAAAAATAGAGAAAAATTCTTAAAACTTCAATCATATCTAAGAAGTGATGAAGTAATTAAATTAATGCAAAGTTATGGTTACCGTTCATGGTATGGTGGAACCAATGCTAATGCTGATAAAAAGATTTTTAACCCAGAGTGGGGAATCGATACTACTAAATATCTAAAAGATATGAAGTATCCAAGTAAAAAAGTAATTACTAGAGCTATTAATATGTATATTGATGCCTTTAGAAAACCTACTCATGTAGTATTTTGCTTAGATGTTTCAGGTAGTATGTATGGTAAAGGTTTAGATGAATTACAAGAAGCTATGAATTACATCTTAGATAAAGAACAAGCTAGCAAAGATAATTTACAATTTTCTGATAACGATAAAATAACCATTATTACCTTTAATTCCAAAGTAAAAAATATTTATGATACTCGTAAAGGTAACGAAACAGATGTTGTTATTGATGATATTAATGATCTAATAGCAACCGGTGGTACAAATATTTATGATCCAAGTATCGAAGCATTGAGAATATTAGAAATGGATAATGATAACGAATATACTAAAACAGTAATCCTAATGACTGATGGTGATTCTAATTCTGGTTCATTTAATGATTTAAAAAGATACTATCAACGTCGTAATTTAAGTATTCCAATTTATAGTATTACTTTTGGTTCTTCTAATGAACGACAATTATCTGATATTGCCAAACTAACCAATGCTAAAATATTTGATGGTAAGAATGGCTTACTTAAAGCCTTTGCTGAAGTAAGGAGCTATAACTAATGAAGAATAAAGAAGTCGTATCAGCCATTGTTGGCAGTGCATTCTTTGCTGTTCCTTACCTAGGTATGTCCATTGCCTTAGCTCCCGCTCTAGCTATTGGTTGCTTAGCCTTTGGGGCAAGCGAATTAGTTTTATCTGGAGTGAAAGGAAAAGTTACCTTAAAAGATACAGATAGAGATCTATATACTAAATTGACGACAGCTAAAAAACAAAATAAAGAAATTATTAATTTAGTTCCCAAAGTTGAATCTGCGGATACTAGAAAAAATCTAAGTGCTATTCATGATACCGTTGATAAAATAATTAGTACGATTGAAACAAGCCCTAAAAAAGCCAAAAGAATAGATAACTTCTTTGATTATTATTTACCAGTATTAATTAAAATAGTCAATCGTTATGATGAAGTAGAAAATAAACGTTTAATTTCTAAAGAAGGCAAAGAATTTATGACAAAAGCTGATAAAATGATTGCGGATACTAAAAAAGCCTTCGATCAAATACTTGCATCCCTATATCAAAAAGATATCATGGATGCTGATGCCGAAATGAAAGTATATGATTTAATGTTAAAAGCCGACGGTATCGCCGGAGATGAATTAATAATGAAAGGTAGTGATGAAGATGAAGAATAAAAAAACATTGATTGGTATCATTATATTTATTCTATTAATCGTAGCAATAATTGTTATCAAGAATATTAGTGATAATGATACAGGAAGTGTATTAAGTGGTAAGTTAACCACAGTCTATGTCGCAACAGGTGGCGGTAAAGAAGATTTCTTAAACGATAAAGATGTCGTAAAAATCTTAAGAAATAAGTATAAACTAAATGTTGTCTTTGATACCTGGAGTAATGGTAAAACAATTACTAAACCACTTATAAGAGAATACGTTGGATTAGGTAATAAAAGTATTGCTGAAGACATGTCTAATGGCGGAGAATATTCTATCCATTCAGATGGTGTAAGCACATATGACGCCTTATTTACATCCGATCAAAGATTCTATGACTATTACAAATTATATCCAAATAAAGACGCTGGCGAAGCTGATAGATATACCGTCTTAGATGGTGGATTAACCCTAAATACCCCAATCGTTATCTATAGTTGGGGAAAAGTCGTAGATGCCCTAATCAGTGAAAATATTGTTACTGAAACAGAAGGCGTTTACTACATAACAGATATGAATAAATTAATTAATTATATTCTTGAAGGAAAAAAATGGTCTGATATTGGATTGAATAGCCTATATGGAACAATAAATATTGCTTCCACTGATCCCGTATCATCATCTCCTGGAGCAACATATTATGGCTTGTTACTATCAATACTAAGTGAAGCTCAAGTAACAGCTGATAATATTGATAAAAATCTTCCTAAACTAAAAGATTTTTATACTAAATCCGGTTACATGAATAATACTCCCGCAGATTTGTTTGAAAGATATTTAAAAACAGGTATGGGTGGAGAACCAATGATTGTTGACTATGAAAAGAGTATGATTGATTTTGCTAATTCAAGTCCTGATGCCTTCAACCAAGTAAAAGATGACATTAGAATCTTATATCCAACACCAACTATATGGAATTCCCATTGCTTTACCGTATTTACTGATAAAGGAGCTAAATTATATGAAGCTCTAAACGATAAAGAAATAGCTGCTATAGCATGGGAAAGATATGGCTTTAGAACCGGTGTTAGCGGAGGTACTTACGATGTATCAAGTATCGGTTTAGGAGTACCACAAACAATTACAAGTACAGTTACAAGTTTAAAAATGAACATATATAACGAATTAATCGATTACTTAAAGAATAATCAATAATTAACCAAAGAAAGGAAAAGAAAAATGAGTAGTGAAAGTTTAGAACTAAAAGTCGAGAATATCGATAACAAAAAAATTGAAGAAGAGGTATTATCTGAAGGAACAGAAAATGTAACAGAAGAAAAAGTTGAGAAGTCTTTAAATTATGATTTATTAACAGATGCTGAAAAAAGAGCAATTGATGAATTCTGTCAAAAATTAGATGTTTCTGATACAACACAAATACTTCAATACGGCTCTGCAGCACAAGGAAATATTTCAAAATTTTCAGATGATGTATTACAAGATGTAAAGACAAGATCAACAGGAGAAGTAGGAGACCTTCTTGCAGAATTAGTTACAAATATTAAAGAATTTGATGGAACTGTTCCAGATAGCTTAAATGCTAAAGGTATTTATGGATTATTCTTTAGTGCTAAAAAACAAATTGAAAAGATTATTGCAAAATACAATAAAGTAGAAGTTAACATTGATAAGATTGAAAAACAATTAGAAGGACACAAACTTCAAATGTTAAAAGATATAGCAATTTTCGATGAAATGTATGAAAAGAATTTAGAGTATTTTAAAGAATTATCTTTATATATAATTGCTGGTGAGAAAAAATTAGAAGAATTAAAAACAGTTACACTTCCAGAGCTTGAAAGAATTGCAAAAGAATCTGGAGAACAAACTGATATTCAAAAAGTTAATGATATGAGCAATATGATTAACAGATTTGAAAAGAAATTATATGATTTAAAAACAACAAGAATTATTTCAATTCAAATGGCACCACAACTTAGATTGATTCAAAATAATGATAGTGAACTTGTTGAAAAAATTCAAAGCTCACTAATAAATACAATTCCACTTTGGAAAAACCAAATTGTTATTGCACTTGGTTTAACAAATGCAAAACAAGCATTAAATGCACAAAAAGAAGTAACTGAAACAACAAATGAAATGTTACAAAAGAATAGTGAACTTCTAAAACAAGGAACTATCGAAGTTGCAGAAGAATCAGAAAAAGCTATTGTTAATGTTGAAACATTACAAAAGACTAATAAAGATATAATCGAAACATTAGATAGAATTGTTCAAATTCATGAAGAAGGTAGAGCAAAACGTGCTGCAGCTGAAGTAGAACTTCAAAATATTGAAAAAGAATTAAAAGACAAATTATTAGAAATTAAAGTAGATAAAAATTAATTAGGAGATTAATTACAAATGAAAATTAAGAATCAGAAAGGGGCAATATCTGTATTTGTTCTTCTTGCAATGCTATTTTTCCTAGTATTTATCATGAGTGCATATGCAATTACTGCAAGAAAAGTACAGACACAAACGATGACTCTTTCACAACTTCAATATTATTATAAAAGAGATCCTGCGACTATAGCGTCTACAAAATATTCATCAACATCTATTATTCCAATTTATAATTATGAGCAATTAAAACTTGCTGGAACAAATACTTATGCTGTTGTAGATAATAAAGTGCATTTCTTCAAAGATACAGGAGAGTATCAATTAAAAGCTAATATAGTTATTGATTTTGATAATTATTTTAGTCAGTCTATTGATAATATAGAAATGTTAGATTGGAAAGTAGATGCACCTTCTGGTGAAACTCCATATAAAGTAGCATCTAATGGATTTAATATTTATTATTATAAAGATGGGGCTTATTGGAAATTGATTAGTTATCAAAATGTAAATAGCACTGGATATAGCTTTACATCAAGTACTCCAACTACAGCGGTAAGACAAAAAAATAGATATTCTATAATGAATACTATTACAGGATATAAGTATGATGAGAATAAAGATGGAACTCAAGATTACTATGAATTTATGCTTATTTATAATAATGGTACTTCTAATAGTTCTACTTTTAGTCCAGGTTCATATATGAGGTGGAGGCAAAATCAATCTCCTAATGAAACAAGAACATCAAATACACCACCAGGATTTGCTAACATTACTAATTGTTTAAGTTCATTTGGTGGATTATTAAAATCTTCTAATACTAATATATTATACTCAGGAAATAATACTAATGAATATCAAATAGGTATATTAAGTGGAGGTACATCATTAAAGTCAAATGGAAATAATTATCATTCAAAATATTACTTATTTGCAAGAGTAGATCCTAGATAAAAATATAATAAAAACAGATTGGATTTTTCCAATCTGTTTTTTTTCTATATAGAAATAAGAAGTTTATAACATACTATTCATATCGTAATATCCTGGTTCTTTTAAGATAGTAAAGAATGCAGCTTTAATTGCTCCGTTTGCAAATACTGCTCTTGAATTAACATTATGAGTTAATTCTAAGCTTTCATTTTTTCCAAAAAATATTACACTGTGTTTACCACATTCAGTTCCTCCACGTAAAGAGTGAATTCCTATTTCATTTTTTGCTCTTTTTTCACGTTTTGCTTGTCTATTATATTCATAATTCATTTCATTATTTCTTGCTTCATTAATACTATTTGCAAGAAGAAGAGCTGTTCCTGATGGAGCATCTATTTTTTGATTATGATGTGTTTCAACAATTTC
>JAEEGI010020372.1_pt1 | contig 13293 bp, 8 predicted proteins | sample 8958751 | NCBI WGS metagenome assembly JAEEGI01 (sample SAMN16246545, study PRJNA631951) | gut metagenome | biome: gut microbiome; feature: rumen; material: KS-attached | host: Bos | place: Iran: Karaj | collected 2018-10
GCCTGGTTGACCAGGAGTTCCAGTTCGGCGACGGCGACAAGGCTACTGTTGCTCAGTGGCTCGCTAAGCAGGACAAGGATCTTAAGATCGTTGCCTTCCAGCGCTTCACACTCGTTGCTGACTAATTTTTAAGCAATATAGACAGGATCGGCATTGCGAAAGCAGTGCCGATTTTTTATTCGATTATGAGAAAAGTAATAGGAATAGGAGAAACTATACTGGACATCATCTTCCGCGACGACCAGCCTATTGGTGCTGTGCCGGGCGGTTCGATGTTCAACGGACTGATATCGCTTGGTCGTAGCGGCGTTGATGCGGCTTTTATCAGCGAAACGGGCAACGACCGTGTGGGCCGTCGCATCATCAGCTTTTTGGAGGAGAATCATGTTGATGCATCGAACATCAGTGTGTATCCCGAGGCTAAATCGCCCGTTTCTCTGGCGTTTCTGAACGAGAATAACGATGCCGAGTATATCTTTTATAAGGATCATCCCCACGACCGTCTGGAGTTTATCACGCCTGATATCCAGCCTAACGATGTGGTGATGTTTGGCTCGTTCTATGCCATCAACCCTGTTATACGTCCACAGATGCTGGCATTCCTGCAGTATGCACACGAGCAGGGCGCCATTCTTTACTACGATGTAAACTATCGTGCGTCGCATCTCAAGGATTTGGTAAAGGTTACGGCTAATATCCTTGAGAACTTTGAGCTGGCTGATATTATTAAAGGCAGCTCGGAGGATTTTGAGAATATGTATAACAAGACGGGGGCCGATAGCGTGTACCGTTCGCAGATAGACTTCTACTGCAAGAACTTTATCTATACGCAGGGTGCCCATCCTATCGAGTTCCGTGCGCAGGGTGGCTTGGCCAAGCAGTATCCTGTAGCGGCTACACAAACGGTTAGTACCATTGGCGCCGGCGATAACTTTAATGCAGGCTTTGTGTATGGACTGCTGAAGTATGGCGTAACACGTGATATGCTGCACGAGGGCGTTGATGCGGCCATCTGGGATAAGGTGATAGCCGAGGCCCAGCAGTTTGCAGCCAATGTGTGTGGTAGCATCAATAACAGCGTTGATACCGCCTTTGGAGATAATAAAAAAGCAGAATACCAGGCAGCGCTTGCTGCTATGGAATAAAAATAAAGCCCCGCAAAACGCGAGGCTTTTTTCTTTTATTTCTTTTTCTTTCGTGGCTTGCGCATGGCCCAGCCTTCTTCGCTAAAGTCGGGCTCATCGCCTTTAAAACCGCGTGGTGCTTTATCCATCAGCTCGCGCCAGTTATCTTTCTTTTGGCGCTTGGGCTTGCCTGAACGCTCGCCGCCCTTGCCCTGTCGTTCGCTACCCTTGCTGGCGTCGTTAGCATCATTACAACGCACCGTCTGTCCCTTGTAGCGGATACCTGATAGCTGCAGCATTACCTTCTTAGCATCCTTTTCGGGTACCTCAAAGTACGATATGCTATCCAGCAGGTCGATATGACCCACCTCCTGTCGTCCGCCCACAAATCGGTTCAGCGTTTGCATCAGCTCGCCTGGATAGAAGCCGTGGCGCTTGCCAAGGTTGATAAACAGTCGGCGATAACCCTTCTGCGGCTTGTTCTGCAGCTTCTGCTTGTCGCTCTGCTGGCGTCGGTCCTTCTTTTCTGGCACCACAGGCTCAATCTCTGGTGCGTCGGCATAGTAGGCCAGGAACTTACCAAACTCAAGCGATACAATCTTCTTTATCAGCTCGTCTTTGTCGATATACTCAAAGTAGCGGTTGATATCCTGCATGAATGGGGCAATCTCCTCGTCGTCAACGTCGGTCTTAACAATCTGGTCCATCACCTTATACAGCTGCTTCTTGCAGATCTCTTCGGCCGATGGAATCTCAGCCTTTACAAACTCCTTGCAGATAATCTTCTCGATGTTACGGATCTTGAACTTTTCGCGACTGTGTACAATCGAGATGGATGTGCCCTTCTTGCCCGCACGGCCTGTACGACCTGAGCGATGGGTATAGCTCTCGATGTCATCAGGCAGTCCGAAGTTAATCACGTGCGTCAGGTCGTCAACGTCCAGTCCGCGTGCAGCCACATCGGTAGCCACCAACAGCTGTGTCAGGTGGTTGCGGAACTTCTGCATCGTCTGGTCGCGCTGCTGCTGGTTCAGGTCGCCATGCAGCGATTCGGCGTTGTAGCCGTCCTTAATCAGTTTGTCGGCCACCTCTTGTGTCTCAACCTTAGTGCGACAGAAGATAATCGCAAAAATGCGTGGATAGAAATCAACAATGCGCTTTAGGGCGAGATACTTGTCCTTGGCGTTCACCATATAGTAAATGTGGTTAACGCTCTCGGCGCCCTCGTTGCGGCTGCCTACTACTATCTCTTTGTAGTCGTGCAGATACTTCTTGGCCACACGCTCCACCTCTTTGCTCATAGTGGCTGAGAACATCAGTGTGTGATGATCGGCTGAGAGCTCTTCGAATATCTCGTTGATACTGTCGGAGAAGCCCATATTCAGCATCTCATCAGCCTCGTCCAGAACAATGTTTGTTACCTGCTCCAGGCGGGCATAGCCGCGATGCATCAGGTCGACCAATCGGCCAGGTGTGGCCACGATAATCTCAACACCCTTTTTCAGAGCGCGCATCTGCGGCTCGATGGCAGCGCCACCATACACGGCCTCTACATGCACGCCATCCATGTATTTCGAAAAGTCGCGCAGGTCGTCGGCTATCTGCAGGCACAGCTCACGTGTTGGCGAGAGCACCAGTGCCTGTGTGTAGCGCTGTGTTGTGTCGATGCGCTCGAGCAATGGAATGCCGAACGCTGCTGTTTTCCCGGTACCAGTCTGGGCTAGGGCTATAACATCATTTTCGTTGCCCAGCAGGTATGGTATAACTGCCTCCTGTACAGGCATGGGATGTACAAACCCTAACTCTTCGATGGCTTTGCGAATCTGCTCGCAAACGCCTAATTCTTCAAATGTCTTCATCAAATAAATTTATCTTACTACTTCTGTAAATTCTGGCTTGCCGCCCTTTTCTACGGTTACGTAGATGGTCGAGGTAGCCTCTTCGCCGTTCATGCCGCGACTTTTTACCTTAAACTCATAGTCGGTGCCATCGGGCGTTTCGCGCTTACCTACTGTCTGAGGTGTGCCGAGAGGGAACTGATAGCTCGAGCAGGCTGCATCAAACAGTGCTTTCTCGGCATCGGTTACGGGCTTCTGTGCTGTATAGGCTGGCAGGGCTTTTACCTGGCCCTTCTTGTAGCCGTTCTCTGTCAGGAAACGGTCCAGCTCCTTGGCTGCCTTGGCCACACGGGCTGTGCGTACGCCATAGCCCTGTGCTATCTTAGCCTTGGGCAGCGCCTTTTTCAGGTCGGCCGATGATGTGTTCAGTCCGCCGCTGCCAAAGGTGCAGAATGGCACAATCGTCTTACCTGCAAAATCCTGCCCGTTAAGCAGGGTTACAATCGGGTTGGCGTAGGTGCCAAACCAAATGGGGTATCCTAAAAAGATAACATCGTACTTACTCAGATTCTTTGTAAGGGGCTTGATAGTTGGCCACTCGCCGTTAGCTCGCTCCTTGTTGCCACGCTGGATGGTTGCCTGAAAATCGCCTGTATAAGGCTCAACAGCCTCTACAGCTTCGATGTCGGCACCCAGTTGTTTCTGAATTTCCTCGGCTACGGTCTTGGTTGTACCATTCTCTGAGTAGTAAAGCACCAGCTTCTGCTGTGCATAACTCGTTGCAATGCCTGTCATCATTGCTAATGATAAAAATAGTTTTCGCATAATAATTTTGTTTATTTGTACATAATCGTTTGCAAAGATACAAAATAATTTGTAATTTTGCAAGCATTATGAAAATATGTGTGTTTTGTTCTGCCAACGAGCAGATTGATGCCGAGTTTTTTACGCTTACCGAGGAGCTTGGCAAGTGGGCTGCCGAGAGCGGTCATAGCATAGTGTATGGCGGTGTTAACCAGGGCCTGATGGAGTGTGTGGCCAAGGCTGCCAAAACGGCTGGTGGCCGTACCATCGGTGTGGTGCCTACCAAGGTTGAAGAAACGGGACGCACCAGCGATTACGTAGAGATAGAGATACCTTGCGATAACCTGACCGACCGCAAGCAGTTGATGATGGACCAGAGCGATGTGTTTATCGCCCTGCCAGGCGGTATCGGCACGCTCGACGAGGTGTTTACTGTTGCCGCATCGGCCACCATCGGCTATCACCACAAGCCTGTGATTCTTTATAACATGAAAAGCTTCTGGAATCAGCTGATAGCCTTGATGGACGATCTGCAGGCCCGCGGCATGATTCGCGGCGATTGGCACCAGTACATCAAAGTGGCCAACAACTTAGCCGACATTAAAACTCTTTGCGGTTGCTAAGCAGCTCAAACATGTAGGGTATAAAGGCGTAGGTATCGTCGCGCTTGCCAAAGCGTACCATTATAAGGTGTTTGTATGGGTTTACATACAGCACCTGTGCACGTATGCCGTGGGCGTAGAATCCGGGATATTCGGGCTTTTCGGTCATCCAGCTGGTGTTGTACCAGTTATAGTGGTAGCCATCGTTATCGGTGTTGTAGTCGGTTGACTGCCTGATCCACTCCTCGCTCACAATACGTTTGCCGTTCCACATACCCTTATTCATATACAGTCGGCCTATCTTGGCCAGGTCTTTCATGCTGGTGCTGATGCCTCCGAAGGCGTGGGCCATGCGGTGTTTCTTGCTGTCGATGTTTACGATGGCAGGCGATTCCATCTGTAGGGGTTTCCATACCTTCTCGCTCAGATAGCTGGTGTAGCTCTGGCCAGTGGCTCGCTGTATTACCACGCCCAGAATCTGTGTGGTCATACTCTCGTATTTGTGCTTGGTTCCCGGTTCGTTCTCGAATTTCAAACCCTTAATCTGCTTCATTACATTCTTGCCGTAGTTAAGCTTGGCCATGGCGTTCAGGCGCTTCAGGTCCTTCAGTCGCAGCGAGTAGGTATCGTCAAAGGCCAGTCCGCTACGCATGTCAAGCAAGTGTCGTATGGTAAGTTTCTGCCACATCTTATCCTTCTTTTTCAGTTCGGGCAGATAGTCGGTTACGGAGTCGTCGATGCTTTTAATGTAGCCCTCGTCAACCGCGATGCCACACAGCAGCGATGTGATGGATTTTGAAACCGAGAATACCGTAGCCAGTCGGTCGGTGGTGATATCGCCTACGCATTTTTCGTACACGATGCTGTCGTTCTGTATAATCAGCACGCCTTGTGTATCGGTCTTGCCGTCGAGTGCCTGCCATAGCGTTCTTGGCTTTTTGTAGGCGGGTGGCTGGGTAAAAAAGTGCAGGGTATCGATCCATTCGGCCTGCTGCTTGGCATAAGGGAAGCTGAATGTGGTTTTGCTGTTGGCAATCGTATCGTGCACGTGATGCTCAAAGCTGTAGGATGTAGGTCCGGCTGCGCCGTCGGCCTTGTAGCCGCGAACGATGGCGCACGATGTTAGAATCAGGCAACTTGCAGCTAAGGCAAGGTTGTTAAGTAATTGCAGTTTCTTCATTTTTTTCTACTATCTGTTTTGTTAATTCCGGCTGCAAAAGTACAAATAGTTTTTCATATTCCAAGCGCCTGTTTACAAAACGTCTAAATATTATACATTCCCATTAGTGGAACGCGATGTTCCCACCTTGGGAATGAAACGTTCCCAGGTTGGGGACAAAACATTCCCAAGTTGGGAATTTTTTTGTGCTTTTGTTGGCGCGGAGAATATTTTGGGATTAAAATGCTTTAAGCATCATCGAAGCCAAGGCCCGAAAAGAAGCAGTGTGGATTACCATCAGGTAGTCCACACTGGCTTTTATCATCGTAAGTGCTAATGTTTACTTGGCGCCAATCTCTTTAATCAGGCGGTCGGCTTTGCCCCAGCTTTCCATCATGTACAGCACGTAGCGGATATCAACGCCGATGCAGCGGGCCAGCTGCTTGTCGAAGAAGATGTCAGAGCTCAGGCTGTCCCAGTTGCCGTCGAAGGCCAGGCCGATGAGCTCGCCCTTGCCGTTGAACATAGGCGAACCAGAGTTACCACCGGTGATGTCGTTGTTCGACAGGAAGCAAAGGTGCATCTTGCCTGTGGTTTTATCGGTATATTTACCAAAATCCTTCTTAGAGAGCAGCTGCTTCATGATAGGCTCGGCCTCGTAGTCGATAACGCCCTGCTCGCCGCGGTTCATCTTCTCAACAATGCTCTCGGCTGTGGTGTAATAGCCTGATGGCTTGCCGGCCAGCAGGTACTCGCCTACCTGACCGTACGAGAGGCGCATGGTAAAGTTGGCGTCTGAGTAGTTAGGCATATCCTCCTCCATGCGCAGCTTGGCGGCACACAGGTAGCGCTCCTGTACGGCGATGCTGTCGTAAACCTCGGTAGCCTGGGCAATAATGTTGGCCAGGGTGTTGTTAAGACTCTCGCCAAAGGCCACGCCGGGATCCTTCTGGAAGCTCTTTTTGTTGATGAAGATTTTCTTGCCGTTCTTCATCAGCTGCGACTTCTTAAACAGATAGTCGATATATTTCTGATAGTCGCCACCAAAGTCGCGGTCAACCACCTGATAGAAGCTGGGCAGATACTGCTCCTCGACCTGAGTGCGATAGAACTTCATGGCTGCAGCCTGAATCTCCTTGTCGGTAGCCTCGTCCCACTCGTTGCTGTTGTCTTCGAACTCTATGTACTGGCTCTTGGGCTTATTCTCGTCGCCCTTAACGATAGCACCGTTGTGGGCACGATAAGCGCGGCGTGTAAGCTCGTCGGCGCTACGGCCGCCAAAGGTTTCGCTAAAGTAGGTCAGAGCCTTAATGGCCTTGAACTGCTTGGCGTACAGGCGCTCCAGCAGGTCGAAGTCCAACTTGCCCTTCAGGAATCCCGTTGAATCCTGCCAGCAGCGTATCTTCTGCTCGAACTCAGCCTTCTGCTTAATCAATCCGATAGAATCGATACACTTGTTCATACCGATAGAGTTCTTCCAGTAGTTTGAGCTCTGGGCGTACTTTGAATCGTACTTGATACGTACAGCCTCGTCGGCGCGCATGTGGCGGATCATGATGTCCTGCTTAACCTCACGTGTTTTATAGCGTGGCTCGTTCTCAGCGTCGCGACGCTCGCGGATACCATAGCTTGAGAGGTAACGGTTGGTGCTGCCAGGATAGCCGATGGTCATAGAGAACGAACCTGGCACGTAACCCTGCAGCGATACAGGTGCCCACTTCTTTGGGTGGTAAGGCACGTTATCCTTTGAGTACTTGGCGGGGCCGCCAGTCTTTGGATCTACGTAGATGCGGAATACTGAGAAATCGCAAGTCTGTCGGGGCCACATCCAGTTGTCAGTCTCGCCACCAAACTTACCCATCGACTTAGGCAGGGCGAATACCAGGCGTACATCCTCATAGTCGCGATAGGTAGTAAGGAAGTAGCGGTTACCCTCGTAGAAAGGCTTGAGCTCGATGCGCAGGGTAGAATCCTGCTTGCGGATGTCCTTCAGCATAGCGTTCTCGATAGAATCTACAAACTGGGCGCGCTTGCTCTGTGGCTGGTTGTTAAGTCCTAATGAGTCGAGATAGGCTGTTACATCCTTCTGCTCAATCATAAAGCTTACAAACAGACCCTCGTTGGGCAGCTCCTCTTCGAACGAGTTCGACACAAAGCCGTTAAGCATGTAATCGTGCTCAACGGTAGAGTGCGAGCGGATGGCCTCGAAACCGCAGTGGTGGTTGGTAAACACCAGTCCATCGGGCGATACTACTACACCCGAGCAGAATCCGCCAAAGTTTACCACGCAGTTCTTAACGGCATCGTCGCCATAATACAGTGCGCCGTAAGGCAACTCATAGTTCTCCTGCTTCATGGTTTCGTAAACGGCATTGGGCAGGTTGTAAAGTGTCCACATGCCCTCGTCGGCGTGGACTTGATTTGCTAGTGCAACTAGACTTACTAGAGAAACTAGGATTTTCTTCATTTTTGCTATGTTATTTTTTGAATTTCTTTCCGATAACGGGCAGGCTGCTCAGCGGCATATCGGTTTTGATAATGCGGTAGATGAAGCCTAAAATCATCAGGCTGTTCCAGATGAGTGATGCCCAGGCAGGCAGTCGCTGCTCGCCCCATTTCATCAGGGCAAAGAAGGCGCCTGCAGCGATAAAGTAAATAACGATATCCTTCATAGGATAGGGGATGGGGTTCTGCTTCTGACCAACCAGATAGCTCAGCACCATAGCTGTGCCGTAGCCAGCCAGTCCGCCCCACGCGCAGGCCCAGTAGCCTATCTGGGGGATGAAGATAACGTTAACGGCAAACAGCACAGCGCAGCCTGCCAGCGAGAACCAAGCGCCATAGATGGTTTTATCGATAAGCTTGTACCAGAACGACAGGTTGAAGTAGATGCCCATAAATATCTCGGCCATCATCACTATCGGCACAATGCCCAGTCCTTCGCGGAACTTGTCGCCCACCAGATACTTGAATATATCGATATAACCCATTACACACAGGAATGCCAGCAGCGTAAAGATGATAAAGAACTTCATCGATTTGGCATACAGCTCCTTGCTGTTCTTATCCTTGGCCGAACCGAACACGATGGGCTCGTAGGCAAAGCGGAAGGCCTGGGTAATAAGGGCCATTATCATTGCAATTTTGATGCAGGCGCCATAGATACCTAACTGATGGCGACCCTCTTCAGAGTCGAGGATACGTGGTAGCAGAATCTGTCCGGCCACCTGGTTCAGTATGCCTGCAATACCCAGTACCAGCAAAGGCCACGAATAGCTAAGCATCTGCTTGCACTTCTGACCGTCGAACTGCCACTTAAAGCCCACCAGCTCGCTGATGAGGCAGAACGAAATAATAGTGGTGCACAGCAGGTTGATGGCAAAGGCATAACCGATGTGTATCTGCCACTCGGGGTTGATCTTCGGCATCAGCCAGTAAGCCACCACATTCAGCGTTACGCTCATAAATATAAAGAGCAACTTGAGCGATGCAAACTTAAGTGGCTTGTGCTTGTAGCGCAGATAGGCAAAGGGGATGGCCTGGAAGGCATCCTGTGCCACAGTAACAAACATCATGCCTACGTACCACTTGTGGTTGGGATAGTCGAGCACGCTGGCGATGGGGTTGATAAACAGCAGTACCAGCGCGGCAAACGTGAGGCATACGCCGCCAACCATCATCAGTGCCGTGCTGTACACACGCATCTTGTCGCCCTCTTCCTTATTCATAAAGCGGAAGAAGGTGGTTTCCATGCCAAACGTAAGCAGCACCATCAACAGCGCTGTTTGGGCATAGATATCGTTGTAGATGCCGTAATCGGCACAACTCTTCAGTGTATAGGTATAGAGTGGCACCATCAGGTAGTTCAAGAATCTACCCACAATGCTCGAAAGGCCATAGATAGCCGTGTCTTTTGCTAATGATTTCAGATTTGCCATTTTTACTTCTTTATCTTTTTCCTTTATCCAAAGAACATGTATGCTATTGCGATGGCAGCGATGATGCCAGCCAAGTCGGCTAACAGTCCGCAAGCCACAGCGTGGCGTGTTTTTACAATGCCCACACTACCAAAATAAACTGCAAGAATGTAGAATGTGGTATCGGTAGAGCCCTGGAAAATACAACTCAGTCGGCCTACAAACGAGTCGGCACCATAGGTGGTCATCGCGTCAACCATCATGCCTCGGGCACCACTGCCACTCAGCGGTTTCATCAGCGCGGTAGGCAGTGCGCCAACAAAATCGGTATTGCCGCCGCAGGCCTCTACACCATATTTCACACCATCAATCAGCATGTCCATCGCACCCGAGGCACGGAACACGCCAATGCCCACCAGGATAGCAACCAGATAGGGGATGATACGTACGGCAGTAGTAAAGCCCTCCTTGGCACCCTCGATAAACGCATCGTACACATTCACTTTTTTGCGAACACCTGCCAGTATAAAGGCGATGATAATCAGCATCAGCATAATGTTAGCCGCGCTGGTGCTCACTTTGTTCATCAGTATCGAGTCCATCTGTCCGAAGCCCCATATAACTGTGGCTACCACCAGAGCTGCACCGCCAAGGGTAAGCAGCATGGTGCGGTTAAACAGATTAATCTTCTGATAGATGCTGGTAATGATGATGCCTGCCAACGTTGAGAAGAATGTGGCCAGCAGGATGGGGATAAAAATATCGGTGGGCTGTGCGGCACCCATTTGGGCGCGATACACCAGGATAGATATCGGAATGAGTGTAAGTCCGCTGGTGTTCAGCACCAGGAACATAATCATCGGGTTGCTGGCTGTATCCTTCTTCTGGTTCAGATCCTGCAACTGTTCCATCGCCTTAAGACCTAAGGGCGTGGCAGCATTGTCTAATCCAAGCATGTTGGCGGCAATATTCATAAAAATGCTGCCCGTTACAGGATGGCCCTTGGGGATATCGGGAAACAGCTTGGTAAAAACAGGACTAAGCAACTTGGCCAGCACGTTTACCACGCCGCCCTTCTCGCCTATCTTCATAATACCCAGCCACAGCGACAGTACGCCTGTGAGACCAAGTGAAATTTCGAAGGCAGTTTTCGACGAAGAAAACGTTGAATCCATCATAGCTGGGAATACATCAAAATCTCCCCAGAACACCAGTTTTATCAGGGCAATCACAAATGCGATGATAAAGAATCCTATCCAAATCCAATTAAGTACCATAACAGCGTGCAAAGATACAGTATTTTTCCGATATAAACAAGCATTATAGCTAATAAAAACAAAAGAGAGCACCTGCTCACGCAGACGCTCACTTTAATTTTAGTTTGTTTAAGTATTTGATGCAAAGTAATTGGTTAAGAAACCAGTTTACTTAATTCACCGTGCAAAAGTACTAAAAATAGTGCACCGCCAATGATTATTGTTGTTAAAAATCATTAAACGGCTATTTTTTGTAAAAACAGAAGAGCACCTGCTCCCGCAGATGCCCTCCCCAACATTTTATTAAAGTCTTATTTTTAATTGTATGATAACTCGTTTTATGGAATCAGTTCAATCTTTGTTATTGTAACACCTGCTCCCTGTATTGTGATATTATTGCTTTGGATAGTGCTTAAATAGTCGCCTATCGTTAAATCAACATAGTTACTTGATGGCCAGTCGTTACTTGCATATGCGCAAACAATATCCTGCCATCCTTCGGTCTTAAGCCATATCTGTTTGTGGCCGCCATTGTCGGTTCCATGGAACCTTATGACGCTTGTGCTAGTAGCATTAGCAAATTTGTCTTTGCTAATCAGTAGTTCAAGATTAAATCCGATAGATTTTGAACCAGACCAGATTTCTGTGCCGCTGCTACTAGAACCGCCTGATGAGCCACTAGTACTCTTATTGGTATTATCGTACGTTACGCGGAGCAGTTTGAAGCCTTCGCCCCAAAGGCGCATACCGTTTGCCTTGAAGTTTGCGGCGGTTGTGGCATTCAGAGTCAACTCGAAATAACTGCTGAGGCTGGTGTTATTATATATGCCATCGCTCGACCATCTGCTATCGCCCAGGTTGGTAGAGTACCATGTGTTGCCATAAGTGGCTTTAACCTGGAAGTATCCATCGGCCACACCATAGAAACGGATAACAGTTCCTTCGCCTACTTCAGAGAATTGGCTGCTTGAGATTACAACAGCATTTTCGCCCTCCCAGTTGCCAAAGTCGTTGCTACCAGTCCAAATAGTTGTTTCGCTGCTCGAGGGTGTAACATCGTAGGTGGTGCTCGAAGAGCTGTTCTGGGTATCCTTAATGTATGTGTACTGGTTGTACTGATCGGTCTTCAGACTATCGGGCACATTATTCAGCGGATACAGCTTCTCATCAACACCATCGTTCCATGGGTCAACTTTGTTCTCAACATACGATGTAAAGCCGCTATAGGCTTCTGTAATATCTGTGCGCTCGTAAGGCCAACGGGTTCCGGGGGGCACACAAATCTTATGAGGTGCTTCGCCCGTATTGGCAGTAAGCTCGTAAGTGGCTGTAGATGAGCGCACAAAAATGTTGATATTGCTAAGGCTTGCCTCGCTTCTAGAGTTAAATGTGTAAATGATGGTTTGTGCTGCAAGACCCTCGGTGTGCGGAGTGGCATAGTCGAGACTGGAATTGCAGGTATTAATCAGCACATTATTTGCTGTACTTGGCACAAACAGACTGTGAATAGGCTGATTGCTTTGGTTGAACCACACTTCATATTCGCCTCCTGCTGCAAGTGGTGTAAGCTTTGCATAGTAGCGGTGGGTGGGGTCGGCCGAGTATGCGCTTTCTGTGCCATCGGCATTCTTTATAATCTTATATTCGTCAACAATTCTTGCATCGAATACCAAGTCGTTATAGTCGAAGTCTCTTCTGTTTGATGAGCTACCTAAGTCCTCGCAGAACACCCACTTGTGCACTAATACATGCTGTTTGGTGTAAACCTCGGTACTGCTTGTATTTTGATTAATGTTGCCGCCAGTAGAGCCGCCCGAACCAACATGGGTTGCAGGGCTGATTCTTACAATCCAATCGTTATAAATCCAGTCGCGGGCTACGTCCATGTTTTTATTAGCCTCTTGTCCGGCTGGGTGCGATGCACAGAAGTCGAAGCCTACGTAATAGTATCCAGCCAGCGATGCATCTATATCTGCGCCAGCAATGATAAAGTATTCAAAGTGGTCTTTGCTATCTATGGTGTTATGATATCCAAACTGGTTGTTGGCCGATGCGCTGGTACCCATATTAAGCATCAGGGTAGTACCAATATATTCCTGATGGGTTTCATCATCGGTATAAACAGTGGTGTTGTTGCCATCATTAAAGTTGTTTACATGCTCGTAATAATTACTATTACCACTGGTGTTATAGGCAATAATTTTGTTCATCTTTGTATGTATATCACCAGTGTTCTGGCCGTAGCCATCATAGTACGAGTTGTTGCTCTGGTGTACTTGGTGTACCCAGTAGTTGTTCCAATTAATGGTAATAGCATTTGTTTGTTTTTCGCGTTTTACGCTAAATGCTGTCAATACTTTCGTTGCTTCGTCGGAAGTAACATTAACAGGACGTTGCCAGTTTTGATACCATAAGTTTCCATTAGCATTGTGGGCACGCGTAGTGGCTGTTACGCTTGCCAAACTGGCATCGGCAAATCCCCAGTCCTGGTTGGGATTGGGAGTGCCGTAGAATTTTTCAAAATTCTCGGCAAATATAGCCTTCTTTGCTTCTTCCGGGCTGCTGTAGTTTTCCATGTCGTTTTGGCAACTGG
>JAEEGI010020377.1_pt1 | contig 13289 bp, 8 predicted proteins | sample 8958751 | NCBI WGS metagenome assembly JAEEGI01 (sample SAMN16246545, study PRJNA631951) | gut metagenome | biome: gut microbiome; feature: rumen; material: KS-attached | host: Bos | place: Iran: Karaj | collected 2018-10
TACGTTCAGCTTCACGACGCCTATCTCTCGGTGGCGGAGGCACTGCACCACGCCGGCTATGCCTGCGGCGCACAGGTCGAGATCAAATGGATCGACAGCGAGACGATCATCGACGAGAATGTGGAGACGGTCCTTGCCGGCTGCGACGGGCTGATCGTGCCGGGCGGCTTCGGCGACCGCGGTGTGGCGGGCATGATCGTTACGGCGCGCTGGGCACGTGAAAACGACGTCCCCTACTTCGGCATCTGCCTCGGCATGCAGGTCGCCGTGATCGAATTTGCGCGTCATGTCTGCGGGCTCAGCGGCGCGAACTCCGGAGAATTTGATCCTTCTTCCCCGCACAAGGTCATTGACTTTTTGCCCGATCAAAGCGATACTGTCAGCAAGGGCGGAACGCTGCGTCTCGGCGCGTGGCCGTGCCGGATCGAATCGGGCAGCCGTATGGCGGAATGCTACAAAACCGAGCTGATCTCCGAACGCCACCGGCACCGCTACGAGTTCAACAACGACTACCGCGAGCTGCTTGCCGACGCCGGACTGTGCCTGTGCGGAATCTCCCCGGACGGACATATCGTTGAGGCGGTCGAGCTGAGCGATAAGCGCTTCTTCATCGGCGTGCAGTATCATCCCGAATTCAAGAGCCGTCCCAACCGGCCGCACCCGCTGTTTGTCGGCCTCATTGAGGCGGCCATGAAAGGAAACAAATAAAGAATGCAGAAAATACTGATCCTGGATTTCGGCGGGCAGTACAACCAGCTGATTGCCCGGCGCGTGCGTGAGCAGAACGTCTACTGTGAGGTGCATCCCCACGATATGCCCCTTGACGAGATTCGCCGCTTCGATCCCATCGGTCTTATCTTCACCGGCGGGCCGGGCAGCGTATACCTGCCGGACGCTCCGAAAGTCGATCCCGGCGTCTTTTCGCTCGGTGTGCCGATCCTCGGCATCTGCTACGGCTGCCAGCTGATGGCGCAAATGCTCGGCGGCTGCGTCACGGCAGCACAGGACGATTCCGCGCGCGAGTACGGCAAGACCGTTACCTTCTTCGACACTTCCTGCAAGCTCTTTGCCGATATCGGCGAAGAGAGCGTGACCTGGATGAGCCACGGAGACTACATGGCCGAGATCCCCGCTGGTTTCTCTCTCGCCGCGCACAGCGAAGCCTGCCCGACGGCGGCGATCTGCGACGAGACAAGGCGTTTTTACGGCGTGCAGTTCCATCCGGAGGTAGCGCATACGGAGCGCGGGCGTGAAATGCTGCGCAGCTTCCTCTATAAGGTCTGCCGCGCCGCAGGCGACTGGACGATGGCGGACTACAAGACGCAGGCGATCGAGGCGATCCGGGCAAAGGTCGGCGGAGGAAAAGCGCTGCTTGCCCTTTCCGGCGGCGTGGATTCCTCTGTTGCCGCGGCTCTGATGTCGGAAGCGATCGGCCCCCAGCTGACCTGTGTGTTTGTCGACCACGGCCTGATGCGCAAGAACGAAGGCGACGAGGTGGAAGCCGCTTTCGCCCGCAGAGAGCTGAACTTTATCCGCATCAACGCGGAGGAGCGCTTTCTGTCGCGTCTCACGGGCGTCGTCGAGCCGGAGACCAAGCGGAAGATCATCGGCGAAGAGTTCGTGCGTGTTTTTGAAGACGTCGCTCACAGGATCGGCGCCGTTGACTTCCTCGTTCAGGGCACGATCTACCCTGACGTGATCGAGTCCGGCAAAGGAGAGGCCGCCGTGATCAAAAGCCACCACAACGTCGGCGGGCTGCCGGACACGGTGGATTTCAAGGAGATCCTCGAGCCGCTGCGCATGCTCTTCAAGGATGAGGTGCGTCAGCTCGGGCGTGAGCTCGGCCTGCCCGAAGCGCTCGTCTCCCGCCAGCCCTTCCCGGGCCCTGGCCTCGCGATCCGCGTGATCGGCGAGATCACGAAGGAGAAGCTCTATCTTCTGCGCGAAGCGGACGCGATCTTCCGCGAGGAGATGTCCCGCGCCGGCCGCGCTTCCGACCAGTATTTTGCCGCGCTGACGAATATGCGCTCTGTCGGCGTGATGGGCGACGGACGCAGCTACGACTACGCCGTTGCGCTGCGCAGCGTGCAGACCAGCGATTTCATGACGGCGGACTTCTCCCGCCTGCCGTGGGAGCTTCTGGACCGCGTGTCGGTGCGCATCGTGAACGAGGTGCGCGGCGTCAACCGCGTGCTGTACGACATCACCTCCAAGCCCCCTGCCACCGTGGAATACGAGTGAGTGAAACGCATAACGAACAGGGAGAGCCGGTCGGCTCTCCTTTGCTTTATGCAAATCAACGCGGCAGTTGTTGCACAAGCAGGCACAACATGGTATTCTCTTAATATAAAATGGATTTTCTGTTCAAGAGAGGGACAAGCCAATGGCCTCACAGGATCAGTTGAATACCATCAGATCACAGGCAGAAAGCAATGCGCTGCATTCACGCAAGGAGGAGAAAGCGCGGATCGTGGAGGAAAAGGCTGCTAAGAAGTGTAAGAGGACAATTGCAATCGTTGTGCCGGTCATTGTCGCCTGCATCGCATTGGTAATTGTTTTGACGGCACAGATCATACCGGGTCAAAAGCTCAACAAGGCAATAACGCTGATCGATTCCGGAGACTATAAGGCTGCGTACATTCTTCTTGACAGTATTGACTATAAGAACAGCAGAGAACTTCAGGAAAACATCAAACCGCAATACCAAATAGCATTACTTTCAGAAGCTGAGATCGGTTCATCTGTATTCTTTGGCTCCTATGAGCAGGATAACGACACATCCAACGGTAAAGAAGATATCGAATGGATCGCTCTTGCAAAAGAAGGCAATAAAGCTCTTATTATCAGCAGATATGCTCTCGATTGCAAACTGTATCATATGTCCATGTCCGACGTCACGTGGGAAACCTGCTCCCTGCGCGAATGGCTGAACGGACCGTTTCTGGATGCATTTGGTGTTGAAGTACGAAACAGCATTATCGATACCACGGTAACCGCAGAAAAGAATCCGTCGTTCAGTACGTCACCCGGGAATGATACTGTGGATAAGGTATTCCTTCTGAATATTACAGAGGTTAACAGGTATTTCAGTTCGGACGAAGCAAGAAGGTGTGCACCGACGGATTATGCGAACGTACAGGGTGTGTGGAAGAGCAACGGTTATTCCACAGATGGCAGAGCCGCCTGCTGGTGGTGGCTGCGGTCGCCCGGCAGCCTTTCCGACCATGCCGTACTTGTCCGCAGTCACGGCTCCGTTGAGGTCAGAGGTCGCGCGGTCTTCAACATTCTTGGCGGCGTCCGTCCCGCTTTGTGGATCGATCTCGGCGCGGACAAGCAGGGAGAAACAGGAGTATAGAAAACCTTTAGACACGAGGGCTCAGTATTCATAAAAAAAGTGCTTAGGTTGAGGTGCATCGTGTCGAATACGAGTGATTTATCATATCTTTTTGATATGTTTAAACGATTATAATATGTATTTCCTTTTTTCAGACAACCGTGTTATGATACGATCGTCCCAAGGGAAAGGGACAGATCAAAAAAAATGAAAGAAGGAAATGATCATGAAAAAAATGTCTGTTATGCTGGAAAAACTGTACGCCACGTTTATTCACGGCAGAGGCTGAGAGACACCTCTATGTGCTTGAAATTTCAGACTGACGATTAAGGCCCGCTCTTGTGTTTGCAGGAGCGGGCCTTGGTCTTTGCACATACAGCGGAAAAAAGGATGCGGTTTTCCGCATCCTTTTTTCCGGATTCAGGATGAAACTGTCATACCCCGAAGAGCAGATCCCCGTAAGTCGGGAACGGCCAGTAATCCGCGGCGGTCACGATCTCTGCCTCGTCGCAGAGTTTCCGGAGTGCAGTCATGCCCTCCAGCACATTGTCGCGAATATAAAAGGCCTGCTCTGTCACGTCTCCGCTCAGTCCCGCGACGCAGTCCGCGAGCGCTTCCGTCGCCTCGTCGATCGCATCGACGTAACCGCCGAGCTTGGAGATCAGCTTCACATCGCTGCTGCATGCCAGCTCGGGTACTGCCTGTTTTGTCTCGCTGTAGGAAGCGGCGAGATCGCCGCGATAACAGCGGATCGCCGGCAGGATTTCCCGACGCGCCATGTCTACCATGGTCAGTGCCTCGATGCGTACAGTGCGCACATAGTTCTCCAGTGTGATCTCATAGCGCGAGCGAATCTCGCTCTCTGAGAAAACGCCGTGGCTTACCAGCATCTCCACGTTCTCCGGCACCAGCACCATCTGCAGCGCGTCCGGCGTGGTGCGCAGGTTCAGCAGGCCTCTCTCCTTTGTCGCCTCCTCGATCCAGGCATCGTCATAGCCGTTGCCGTTGAAGATGATCCGCTTATGGGCGGAGATCGTCTCGCGGATCAGATCATGAAGCTCCGCATCGAAGTCCCCTTCCGCTTTCTCCAGTCTGTCGGCGAACTGCCGCAGCGCTTCCGCAACGGCGGCATTGATCATGATGTTCGCGCAGGAGATGGAGTCGCTCGAACCGACCATACGGAACTCGAACTTGTTGCCGGTAAAGGCGAAGGGCGAAGTGCGGTTGCGGTCGGTGGTGTCGCGGTTGAAGCGCGGCAGTACGTCGACGCCAAGTCTCAGGCGGCGTTTTTCCGTTCCGGCATAGGGACTGTCCGTTTCAATGGCGTCCAGCACGGCGCTCAGCTCATCGCCGAGGAAAACGGAGATCACGGCAGGAGGCGCTTCGTTCGCGCCGAGACGGTGGTCGTTGCCGGCGGAAGCCACGCTGAGGCGCAGCAACCCCTGGTACTCATCCACAGCCTTGAGCACCGCCACGAGGAACAGCAGGAACTGCGCGTTCTCATAAGGCGTCTCGCCCGGGGAAAGGAGGTTCAGCCCGGTGTCGGTGGACATGGACCAGTTATTGTGCTTGCCGCTGCCGTTGACGCCGGCGAAGGGTTTTTCATGCAGCAGGCAGACCATGTTGTGCCGCCGCGCGACCTTCTTCATGATCTCCATCGTCAGCTGGTTGTGGTCGGAGGCCACGTTCGCGATCGTGAAGATCGGCGCCAGCTCATGCTGGCTGGGAGCTACTTCGTTGTGCTCGGTCTTGGCATAGACGCCGAGTTTCCACAGTTCCTCGTTCAGCTCTTCCATAAACGCCTTCACACGGGGCTTGATCGCGCCGAAGTAATGATCCTCCAGCTCCTGCCCCTTCGGCGCCTTTGCGCCGAACAGCGTGCGGCCTGTATAGATGAGATCTTTTCTCTTGAGATACAGGTCTCTGTCGATCAGAAAATATTCCTGCTCCGGGCCGACGTTCGTGACCACGCGCTGTACATTTTCATTGCCAAACAGCTTCAGTATCCGCAGCGCCTGCCTGTTGAGCGCTTCCATGGAACGCAGCAGCGGTGTTTTTTTGTCGAGCGCCTCGCCCCCGTAAGAGCAGAACGCCGTCGGGATGCAGAGCGTCTTTTCCTTGATAAACGCGTAGGAGGTCGGGTCCCAGGCCGTGTAGCCACGTGCCTCGAACGTGGCGCGCAGTCCGCCGGAGGGGAAGCTGGAAGCGTCCGGCTCGCCCTGGATCAGTGCCTTGCCGGAGAATTTCATCAGCACATGGCTGTCCGGCGCGGGAGAGATAAAGCCGTCATGCTTTTCGGCCGTGATCCCCGTCAGAGGCTGGAACCAGTGCGTGAAATGCGTCGCGCCGTTTTCCACAGCCCAGGCGCACATCGCGTCAGCGACTGCGTTTGCGACGGAAAGATCCAGTTTCTTGCCTTTGCGGATCGTGTCGCGCAGGCTCTTATAGACCTCTGCCGACAGTCTTGCCCGCATGACTTTGTCGTCAAAGACCATGCTTCCGAACAATTCCGGAACGGTACTCATGATAGTTCCTCCTTTAAAAATGTTCGGGCTGCCGTATGATAAACAGATACCGCAGCCCAAAAACTCTTGCACTTGCTCTTCTCCTGGAGAAGAATAACACAGGAAAACGGTTTTTAGAAATATGAAGTTGCTTTCCGCTACGATACGGAAAACGTATTATTCCACGGTTACGCTCTTGGCAAGGTTGCGGGGCTTGTCGATATCGCAGCCGCGCTGCAGCGCCACATAGTAGGCAAACAGCTGCAGCGGCACCACGCCGAGGGAAGGCGCAAAGATGGGAAGCGTATCGGGGATCGTGAAGATGTTGGATACCGTTTTGGAAAGCGTTTCCTTCATGCTCTCGTCTGTCAGCGCGATAACGTCCGCGCCGCGGGACTTCACTTCAACGATGTTGGAAATGCTTTTGTCAAACAGCGGCTTGTAGGTACACAGCGCCACCACCAGCGTCCCGTCGACGATCAATGAGATCGTGCCGTGTTTAAGCTCGCCCGCCGCGTAGGCATCGCAGTGGACATAGGAGATCTCCTTGAGCTTCAGGCTGCCTTCGAGGCAGATCGCATAGTCGAGATTGCGGCCGATGAAGAAGATCGAGTCGCGGTTGAAGGAGCGGGAGGCGAGATATTTGATCGTTTCGGTGTTTTCAAGAAGGCTCTCCATCTTGGCCGGCAGCGCCAGCAGCTCGCCGATCAGATCCTCATAATCCTCCGGCTTTATCTTTCCGAACAGATCCGCCAGATAGATCCCGAACATATCCAGCAGCACGAGCTGCGTGCTGTAGGCCTTCGTTGTGGCGACGGCGATCTCCGGTCCGGCCCAGGTGTAAAGCACATCGTCGCTCTCACGCGCGATCGAACTGCCTACCACGTTGACGATCGAGAGGATGTGCGCACCGAGGCTTTTGGCTTTTCGCAGAGCCGCCATGGTGTCCAGCGTTTCGCCGGACTGGCTGATGACGATAACGAGTGTATTCTCGTCCACCAGCGGATCGGCGTAGCGGAATTCCGACGCAAGCGCGACATCGATCTGTATGCGCAGCAGCCGCTCGAGGTTGTACTTGCCTACCATGCCGACATGGTAGCTTGAGCCGCAGGCGACGATATAGAGTTTGTTGATCCCGCGCAGCTCATCCTTCGTCATCTTCAGCTCATCGAAAACAATGCGGCGGTCACGGACACGCGGGGAAACAGTCTTGCGGATAGCTTCCGGCTGCTCCATGATCTCCTTGAACATAAAGTGCGCATAGCCGCCCTTTTCTGCGTCGCTGATGTCCCAGTCGACAGTGTGATGCTCTTTTTCGACCTCCGCGCCGAGTGCGTTGTATACGACGATCTTTTCCGGGCTGACAACGGCGACCTCGCCGTCTTCCATATAGGATACATCCCGCGTATGCTTGATGATCGCGGTCACATCGGAGGCAATGAAGCTGCATCCTTCCCCGTAGCCGAGCAGCAGCGGCGCGTCCTTGCGGGCAGCGATAAAGCTGTCGGGCAGATCGGCGCAGAGGATCCCGAGCGCATAAGCCCCTTCGATACGGTCGAGCACGCGGTAGACCGCGTCGAGGATGTTGCCGTAACGCCGGTAATAGTAGCCCAGCAGCTGCGCCACGACTTCGGTGTCCGTCTCCGAACGGAAGGTTACCCCTCTGGAGACAAGAAAGCTTTTGAGCTCTACATAGTTTTCAATGATGCCGTTGTGTACAACGGCGATCCGCTCATCTTCGCTCAGATGCGGATGGGAGTTGATATCATTCGGTTCGCCGTGAGTGGCCCATCGAGTATGTCCGATACCGATCATGCCGTCAAGGCTCTTTCCACCATCCGTCAGTGCGTTGAGCACTTTCAGCCGGCCTTTCGCCTTGCGTACCTGCAGTCCCTTCTCCGGTGAAAGCACCGCGATCCCGGCCGAGTCGTAGCCGCGATATTCCAGATGCTCCAGCCCATCGAGAAGAATGGGCGCTGCCTGCTCCTGTCCAGTGAAACCAACGATCCCGCACATAGCGTTATCCTCCCGTTCTTTTCATAGGAAGATTGTAGCACAGCGGCAGTACCGCTTCAATGCCGACGGCTATGGAGCAGGGTGTTATCATATCTTTTCCGTATGATTATGCAAGCGTGTTCGGTATTATATTTTTCTTTGCGCCTGTGTTATCCTCTGCTTGTAAAAACAGAAACGGAGCTCCCCATTTATATGGAAGAGCTCTGAATAAAAGCTTTGATGGAGACAGGCCGCGAAGGAATGCCGTCGCAGCGAGCCGGGAATGGTGGGAACCCGGTACGGGCGCTTTCGAGAGGCAACACTCCGGAGCCGCAAACCGAACGCAAAAGCAAGTAGGGGCGACGCAAGCCCTGCGTTAAAGGGCAGAGGGTTGATTGACCCCGACGAGTGACCGCTCTTCTGGCGGTAAAAAAGGTGGCACCACGGATGCGCAGCTGTCCGTCCTTTAAAACAAGGACAGGCTGCGAGATCGATCCGGAGGTGTTATTTTTATGTGTTGTGTAATGGGTTTCTTATCCCCAAAGTATTCGGCGGAACAGATCCGTCCGTATTTTGATAGGACCAAATCGCGCGGGCCTGACGACACGCGCATTGAACCGGCCGGAAGCGGCATGCTCTGCTTCCACCGGCTCGCCATCATGGGGCTGGACGAGCGCGGCATGCAGCCTTTCTCGCGGGGAAAGAACAAGGTCGTCTGCAACGGTGAACTCTACTGGTGGCGCGTACAGCGGCAGGAACTGGAAGCAAAAGGCTACACGTTTGTCAGCGGTTCGGACTGTGAGCTGCTGCTCCCGCTTTACGAAGAGTACGGGCTGAAGATGTTCGAACATCTTGATGCGGAGTTTGCCATGATCCTCTACGACGGTGAGCGGGACGTGCTTATCGCCGCGCGCGATCCCATCGGCATCCGGCCGCTGTACTACGGATATTTTGATGACGGCAGCATCGCCTTCGCCAGCGAGGCGCAGAACCTCGAGGGTTTATGTGCGCACATTCTCCCCTTTCCGCCGGGGCACTATTACGACGGGTCTCAGTTCGTGCGCTATGCCGATCTGACCAAGGTGGACGCTTATTTGCCCGACGATCTGGATACTGTCTGCGCCGCCATCCGCGAGAAGCTGATCCTCGGCGTGGAAAAGCGCCTCGATGCGGACGCGCCATTGGGTTTTCTGCTTTCCGGCGGTCTCGATTCCAGTCTCGTATGCGCCATCTCGTCGATCCTGCTGGGCCGCAAGGTCCGCACATTTGCCATTGGCATGGACCTTGACCCTATCGACTTGAAATACGCGCAGATCGCGGCGGACTATATCGGCGCGGAGCATACGGCCTTCCGTATGACGCGGGAGGATGTACTGAACGCGCTCGACGAAGTGATCCGCATGCTTGGGACCTGGGACATCACCACGATCCGGGCAAGTCTCGGGATGTATCTCTGCTGTAAAGCCATCCACGAAACGACTGACGTCCGCGTTCTGCTCACGGGTGAGATCAGTGATGAACTCTTCGGCTACAAGTACACCGACTTTGCCCCCTCGGCGGAAGCTTTCCAGCTTGAGAGTAAAAAGCGCATCGACGAGCTGCACATGTACGACGTGCTGCGGGCGGACCGCTGCATTTCCGTGAACTCGCTGGAAGCCCGCGTTCCCTTCGGCGATCTCGATTTCGTGCGCACGGTGATGCGCATCGATCCGGAGCTGAAGCTCAACCGCTACGGCATGGGAAAATATCTGCTGCGCCACGCTTTCGAAAAGGACCATATCCTGCCGGATGAGATCCTCTGGCGGCAGAAGGCAGCTTTCTCTGACGCGGTCGGGCATTCCATGGTGGATGATCTCAAAGCCTACGCCGAAACGGTATACAGTGATGAAGCTTTCCGGAAGGGCTGCGCGCGTTACGCCTACCGCCCGCCGTTCACGAAAGAAAGCCTCCTCTACCGGGATATCTTTGAAAAATACTACCCCGGTCAGGCAGAAATGATCGCTGATTTCTGGATGCCAAACCCGGACTGGGAAGGCTGCCGTGTGAATGATCCGTCGGCACGCGTTCTGTCCAACTACGGAGCGAGCGGAACCTGACTCTTGCATGAGAACAATGATTCCTGTATACTGTTTTGCATAAAAAGGAGGCGTAAGAGATGGATCTGCGGTCTCTGCACTACTTCACGGTGGTTGCCGAAGAACTGAACATCACACGGGCGGCGGAACGCCTGAATATGAGCCAGCCGCCGCTGTCCAGCCAGATCAAGGGCCTGGAAGAAGAGCTCGGTGTCCAGCTGTTTATCCGCGGCAAGCGGCACCTGACGATGACTGAGGCCGGCGCGCTGCTGTATCGCCGCGCGAAGCAGCTTCTGGAGCTTTCCGAACAGACACAGCAGGAGATCCGCTCGATCAACGGGCTTTCCGGTGACCTCAATATCAGTCTGGTCGAAGGGCGTGCCCCTTACCTGCTGGCCCGGTGGATCGCGGGTTTCCGCTCAGAATACCCCTCAGTGGGCGTCCATCTCTGGAACGGCAGCGGCGATGAGGTGATGGAGCGCCTGCACCGCGGGCTTGCCGATCTTGCCCTCGTGGCGGCGCCATACAACCCGGAACTGCTTGAGGGCTTCACTGTCGGACGTGAGCCGTGGGTCGCCATGGTGTCAAGAAACCATCCGCTTGCCAAAGAGGAGGGCGAATTCCTTCCGCTGAAGAAGCTGGTCGGGCAGCCGCTGTTCGTTCCGAACCGCCGGTCACGCGCAGAATCTCTCCGCGACTGGTTTGCGGAACTGGGAGAAGAACCTACCATTGCCGGCGACCTCTCCAACTACATCGACGCTGTCGCTCTCGCTGAACAGAACGCAGGGATCTGCATCTATCCGATGACCACCTACTCGGAAAGCGAGCTTGTGGTAAAGAAGATCATCACCGACAGCGCCCGGCAGATCGAATACGCTCTGGTCTGGTCGCGCAACACAAGGAGATCGGAACTGGCCGAAGAGTTCATCAACTTCGTGCAGGATTGCCTGGAAGCCGAACGCCGCGGCACACAGACCTACATCATGCCGGAAAAGGAATTTCTCCCGCCTGAAGATACCAAATTCCTGTGAAGACCAAAAGAAAAAGGTGTTGACTCAAACGGCAGCAGGCTGAATGAGGCAGCACCTTTTTCTTGATTACGTCAAATGTTTAAGAGTACCCAGGCTGATGTTACAGCCTGGGTACTGAGCTGATCGTTATACAGTTATTCAGGCGAGCAGATCCTGCAGCGTGCCATCCGGGCCGATGGCGCCGCTCTGGCGGCCAAGGTCTGTCAGTTCGGCCTCAAGCGCATCGGAGAAATCGACGCCGGTGATCTTACGCTCTTCAATGAGACGGGCTTCGATCTCGCCGGGCATGAAGATCTCCTTCACGCCGGTGGCGGGCCGGCTGTTCTTGATCAGGCTTGCGTAAAGTGAAGCGTGTTCTTTGAAGCGCTCAACATCGATGAAGTGCGCGATATCCAGCAGGATCACTGCGAAGCCGGTCTCTTCCGGCTTCCAGTTGTCGACGAACGGGATCTCAGGACTGGTGAGAGCATCGGACAGAACGCCGCCGAACATATCTACGAATACGGCGAGGCCATAGCCCTTGTGGCCGCCCATCGGACGGACGCAGTAGGCAACATTCGGATCTGTAGTTGGATTGCCGTCATAGTCGTTGGCCCAGTCTGGCGGCATCTGTTTGTTCTCGCGGCGATAGGCCTGAACTTTGCCGATGGCGACACCGCTGGTGGAAACGTCGATGACAATGGGACGGTCGGGATTCGTCGTGGGGCAGCCAAGGATGATGGGGTTCGTGCCGATGAGACGGTCAGCGCCGCCGAACGGTGACTGGCAGGGATACGTGTTGCTCACAACGATGCCGATCACGTTGTCATCCGCCATGCGGTGGCCATAATAACCGCCGCATCCGATGTTGGCGCTGTTGCGGGCTACGCCGGCGGCAACGCCATACTTGCGGGCGCGCTCGAGCACCGCGTCATACACGCGGTTCACGGCTACGATGCCGGAGCCGCCGCCGCAGTCAAAGGTGAGGGAGGCGTCTGCGTCGTTCACACAGCGGAAGTCGGGCTGCGCCACCAGTGCACCTTCCATATACTGCCGCAGATAAATGCAGAGACGGGAAAGGCCGTGGGAATAGGTGCCGGTGAAATCAGAGTGAGTGACAACAGCGGCCAGCGATACAGCGTCGTCCTCAGAGACACCCTGTGCCATGACGAGCTTTTTGATCAGGGTCTTTTCCTGATCGAAAGAAAGATGAATCATAAATAGTTCCTCCAGTATTATCAGGTTATTGTCAGTTTATCACATGATTTGTTGATTATCAACAGAATATTGCAAACAATAAAGCAATTACTCTGTGCAGCCTGCAACAGAAAAAGCGCCTTCGAAAAGGCGCTCTCCTTTGCACTGTTTTCTGCTTATCCTTTTTTCTTCACCGGCACCCATACCGCGCTATGGTAGTCGGGATCGGTTTTTTCTCCGTTTACACAATCATACCACTCCACGCTGGCATTGCCGAAAAGCTCATACTCCGGATTGCCGGGGAGCCATTCCTGAAAGATACGCGTGTTTACGCTCTGAAGTGCATCCGGGATCGGGCCAATGCAGTTAAATACTGCCCAGTCGCTCCTGGGAAATTCATAGACGACCATCCCTTCCGGTACATCGCCGCCCGTATATTTGCCGGCAATGAGATACCGAAACTTTCCGCCGCCGATGTCATCGATACAGACGCCATATTCCCCAATGCAGTTATCTACCAGAGCCTGCTCATAGGGATTCGCCGGAGCATTTCCGGCATACACGTTGTATGCATACTTTTCGCAGATCTCATCCCAGTACTTTGGAATCTCAGCGTATGCGGTTTCATTGTCAAACTCTTTCTGAAAGCCGATGACCTTAAACGGGAACATCGGTGTAATTTTATAGTCCATCTGATTACCTCCCTGAATGGATAGTTTGATTGTCAAGGGAAGGAAGGTGTTTATTGCCGCTCCGCCGCGCACCTGTGATGGCGTCGCGCCATGGAACCGGGAGAAAGCCTTCGTAAAGCTTTCCGGAGTTTCATACCCGTACCGGAATGCAATGTCGATCACTTTATCATCTGACTCCTTCAGATCCACCGCCGCCTGATACAGCCTGCGGTTTCTGATGTACTCTCCGATCCCGTATCCGGTCATCAGAGAGAATCCCTTCTGAAGAAAGAACGGGGAAAGATACACTTGATCCGCCACATCCTGCGCACTGATGTTATCAGTCAGGTGCTCTTCCATATAATCGATCGCTGTACGAATGCTGGTAAGCCACTCCATCGGCTGGTCCTCCGTCCCTTGATGGGTTCATTGTATCTTTCAAAGTGGTAATCGTCCTGTCATTTCCTGCTCAGATCTGTCCTACAGCTATCCCTTTCGGATCG
>JAEEGI010020378.1_pt1 | contig 13289 bp, 11 predicted proteins | sample 8958751 | NCBI WGS metagenome assembly JAEEGI01 (sample SAMN16246545, study PRJNA631951) | gut metagenome | biome: gut microbiome; feature: rumen; material: KS-attached | host: Bos | place: Iran: Karaj | collected 2018-10
AAAGCATCAGCATCTGCAGCGCTTCGCTGCCGCCGGTGGTGATCAGGATCTCGTTTTCCTCAAAGCGGATGCCGAGCTTTTCGTAATACTTCTGCACCGCCTTGATGAGCACGGGCATGCCGGGGGACGCCGCATATTCCAGAACGGGATTCTGAAAGTTCCGGATCGCCTCATAGTACGCGGGCGGCGTTTCGATATCGGGCTGACCGATGTTGAGATGATAGATCGTCTTGCCCTTGTTCACGGCTTCCACCGCAAAGGGATGGAACTTGCGCATCGGGGAAAGGTTGCATTCCAGCGCTTTCTGCGAGATTTTCATGCTCATGCCTCCATGGATTTCGATCGGATTGCGCGTACATCGCACACATCGAAATAGTATCACGCCCGCGGCGTTTTTTCAAGATGCCGCGGGCGTTTGCGAATATTATATTCTTTTTATTCGAGATTCTTGAGGTACGCCCTGCGGCGCTTGTGCTGGACCGCGTTGAAGCGCTTCCAGAGGTTGCGGATCTGCATGTTGTCCTCAAGGTTCAGGTTCGTTTCCGCGTACTCGGTGAAGCCGTCGGAAAGCATGTCGGCGAGCGCGGCGGCGATCACGGCGGGGATGCCGGTGTTCACGTACTCCGGCGCGACCGCGATGAGCCCGAGGTCGATGACCTTCGGCTTTTTGATCGCTTTCAACAGCCGGATGAGCGCGGCGGGGGTGAGGTGTCCTTTGCTCTTCTGCACCGCCTTTGCGATCGACGGGAAGCTCACGCCGAAGCAGACGACCTTGTCGTTCTCGTTCAGGATGCAGACGACGTGCTCGAGGTCGATGATGAGCCGGAAATTGTCGATCATCATCTTCTTCATGCCGGGCGTGAACGGCACCGTGCCGTACAGTCCCTCGTACGCGACGTCCAGGAGACTGAACAGCCCGTCCTGATAGCGATGGATGAACTCGTTGACGTTCTTCGCCTCGCCGATGCGCAGGTTGTATTTTTTCAGCACCTGGTCGGACAGCTTTTTGAGCTTTGCCGCAGTCTCGGGTTCGGGCGCGTAAAGCCGGTATTCGAGCCAGTCGACCTCTTTTGCATAGCCGCAGCCCTCGATCAGTTTTCCGTAATACTCGGCGTTGTACTGTTCCTCAAAGGTCGAAAGCTGATCGAAGCCCTCGATCAGGAGCCCTTCGCGTTCGAGATCGGAAAAGCCCAGCGGACCGCATACGGCGTTCATGCCGTGATCAAGGGCAAACCGCTCGACGGCGTCGAACAGCGCCTTTGCGACCGCGGGATCGTCGATCGCGTCGAACCGGTCGAAGCGCACACGCTTTTCGTTGTTCTTTTCGTTCGACGCCTTCTGGATGATCGCCATGATGCGTCCGACGATCTTCCCGTCGCGATACGCGAGCCAGTAATCGGTCTCGCAGGTGTCGTTGTAGATGAAGTCCCTGGAAAAGAGCTTCTTTTCGTCGCCGTACAGCGGCGGGACAAAGTACGGGTTGTCGCGATACATGTCAAGCGGAAATTCCAGAAACGCCTTCTGCTCCGCTTTGGTCCTGACCTCCTTGACTGTAACCATATCGTCCTCCGTTTCAGCTGCGGCGGGATGCATGGAAGCTGACGCCGACGCCGTTCGGACCGCAATGGCTGCCCGCGGTGGGGTTCGTCACAATGGTCTCGATGAAAAGGTCCTCGCCGAACCGTGCGCGCAGCATGTTCGCAAGCTCTTCGGCAAGCTCCGGCGCGTCGGTGTGACCGACGATCACGCGGTGTCCCTTCACGTCGTCGCCGAGCTCTTCCACGGTCTTCACAAGCCGGTCCATCGCGTTCGCTCTGCCGCGCTCCTTGCCGATGCTGACCATTTCGCCCGCGTCGTTCATGCAGATGATCGGGCGGATGCCGAGAAGCGTTCCCATCGTCGCCGCAATGCCCTTGACGCGGCCGCTGCGCTTAAAGAATTTCAGGTCGTCCGCAAAGAAGTACTGCGCAAAATGATCGACTTCCTTGTCCGCCCACGCGAGCACCTCGTCCGGGGTCTTGCCCGCTTTCACGAGGTCGCCGACTTCGCGTACGATGTTGTAGCTGACGATCGTGATGCCCTTGGTGTCGATGTGATAGAACCTGCGCTCCGGAAATTCCTTTTTAAGCTCCGCAACCGCTTCGTCCATCGCGCGGAACGTGACCGTCATCGCGGCAGAGAAATGTACGTAGAGGATATCGTTGCCCTGTTCGAATTCCGGGCGGAAGTAATTGAGATAGCGCTCCTTCGAGATGCCGCCGGTCGTGGGCAGAACGCCGTTCCGGAGTCCGTCGTAGAACGCGTGCGAATCAAAGACCTCGAAGTCCTCATACGGCCAGATCGTCTTTCCGTCGATGCTGTACGGCATGGAAATCAGGCGATAGCCGTATTCCTTCGCCACTTCCGGGGTGAAATCGGTGTCGGTGTCGGTAAACAGTGTCAGCATGGTTTTACTCTCCTACTAAAATATATTGGTGAACGGGCTGTCCGCCGTCGATGCGGATGACCTCCGTTCTGGGATACTGTTCGGTCAGTGCGGAAAAGAGGTTGTCCGCCTCTGCTTCCGGCGCGTCAAGCCCTACTAAAAGCAGCAGAACGCCGCAGTTTTCGACATGCATAGATCTTGAAAGCGCAATCGCGGTGTCGACCGCGTCGCGGTCGTTGACGTAGATCGTATCGCCGATAAAGCCGATGAAATCGCCGGAGTGCACGTGCACGCCGTCTTTTTCGGCGTTGCGGCTCGCACGGGAGACAAAGCCGGTCGTCACGGAATGAATGATCTCGTCGAGCTCCGCAACGATTTCGTCCGGTTCGCCCGCGTTCGTGTCCATCATGGAGATCGCGGCGTAGCCCTCGCCGACCGAATGCGTGTTCAGGACGCGGATATCGGAGGCGGGGTAGAGGTCCTTCGCCTGCTTTGCGGTCATCAGCACGTTTCCGTTGTTCGGGAAGACGTAGATCACGTCCGCGTTGGTCTTGTCGAATGCGTCAAGGAAATCCGCCGTGCTCGGGTTCATGCTCTGCCCGCCGTCGATCACGACGTCCGTGCCGAGCGAAAGGAACGTCTCTTTGAGTCCCGCACCCGCGGCGACGGCGACGATGCCGGCTTTCTTGCGCGCTTTCGGTACGGTGACGGTGACCTCGGGCAGTTCGGTTTCGTTGTGCTGCAGGGACATGTTTTCCACTTTCAGCGTCAGAAACTCGCCGAAGCGCTGGCAGCGGTTCAGGACGTCGCCGGGGCGCATCGTGTGCACGTGCACCTTGAGGATCGTCCCCTCGCGGAACGCCACGACGGAATTGCCGACGCTGTTGAGGTATTCGACGAACGCGGGAAGGTCGAACGCTTCGGGATCGCCCTTCGCGTTCTGCAGACGCAGAAGGAACTCGGTGCAGTAGCCGTAGGTCAGCACGCTGTCCGCGCCGAAGGCGTCAAGGTCGGCTTTCTTGGTTTCGGCATGGGCTTCTATCCGCTCCACCGCTTCGCCGTTCAGCGTGCGGCGCATGCCTTCAAAGATGTAGATGAGTCCCGCGCCGCCGGAATCGACCACGCCCGCCTCGCGCAAAACCGGCAAAAGGTCCGGCGTGCGCTCCAGAGAGCGCTGCATTTCGCCGAGCAGGTCGTTGAAATACGTTTTCAGCGTGGATTCTCCTGTGATCCGTTCGTTTGCGTAGTGCACGCCGTCGGAAAACACGGTCAGGATCGTGCCTTCGACCGGAACGGGGACCGCGCGGTACGCTTCCTCCACGCCGCATTCCATGGCGCGCGAGATCACGGACAGGTCCGCCTCCCGGACGCCCGCAAAGCCCTTATTGATGCCGGAGAAGATGCGCGAAAGGATGACGCCCGAGTTTCCGCGTGCGCCCAGAAGCATGCCGTGCGCGCTGCGGTTCGCGACGTCGGACAGGTCCGCGTCCTCGCCGCGGTCGACGGCGTCCGCGCCGGAATAAACCGTTGCGAGCATGTTGTCGCCGGTGTCGCCGTCGGGAATGGGAAAGACGTTCAGATCGTTGACCGCTTTGCGGTAGCAGCCGAGATGGTCTGCGCCGCTCGATAACATACCGGCGTACAGTGCGCCGTTCAGAGTCGTGTTCTGCATGCCGCGCCTCCTCAGACGTGATCGGGGAGCGTCGCGCCGACGTCCACAATGTCGTCCAGCGTGCAATGGAGCACGCTGCAGATCTTCAGAAGCGTATTGAGATGGACGGGCAGCCCCTTGCCGAGCTTGGCAATGACTGCGGAGCTGAGCTTCGTTTTCGACTGCAGGTCCTTTTTCTTCATCTTCCGGCTGGACAAAAGCCGCCAGAGCTTATCGTAGCAAACCTGAAAGGATTCCGGTATCATTCGTTCCCCCTGTGATAAGATGCAAAGCGTCCCCTCCGTTTCGCTTTGCCGTGATTACAGACTGATTCTAACATCTTTTTCGATCTCTTTCAACATTTTCTTTACTTTTGTAAAGAAATTCGCGGCTATTGACAGGAAAAGACAAGGACAATATAATAATATATGAAAATGACGGGCGTCGGAACGTCCGCAAAAAAGGAGGAATCGATCATGTTTTGCAGCAAATGCGGCAAGGAAGTAAAGCCGGGCATGCAGTTTTGCGACGGGTGCGGATATCCGGTGAAGACGACGCCAGAACAGCAGAACGAGCCGATCTTTACGCCTGCGCCCGCGCCGGTCGTTCCGGAGGAAAACCGCCCGCTCGGACCGTGGGCATATTTCGGATACGGTCTTCTGTTTTCACTTCCGTTCGTCGGATTCATTCTGCTCATTGTCTTCTCCTTTGCGGGAAGGAACGTCAACCGCAAAAACTTTGCGCGTTCGTACTGGTGCGGGCTGATTCTGCTGCTGGCGTTCGCGCTGATTTTTGTCGTGCTGGTTCTCACGGGCGTTCTGCGCGGCACGGCGCAGGGGATCACGCAATGGATTCAGTCGCTGAGACTCTGATCGGCTGAACAGATATCATCCGGACGGCGGTTTGCCGTCCTTTTTATATTGCTTTTCGACCGTTTGCGTGGTATAGTAGACTGGATCGGAAATACGGAGGCCGTATGAAGAAAACAGCGCTTTTGCTTGTATTCGGTTTTATTTTTGCATGGATTCCGTGGGGCGCGCCCGCTCATACCGTCGGGGAAACGGCGGAGGCGGAGCGTCTTGCGGTTTCCGTAACGATGCCCGAAAAACGCGAATCCGAGGCATTTCTGCTGACGGACGGCTTTGCCTCCACCTATGTCGCGTTCAGGGACGAAAGCGCAGTCCGTTTTGCGTTCTACGGCGAAGCCGAACAGCTCGTCACCGTTTGGGAGACCGAACCGGAGCATGTCGTCCTGACCTGCTTCTCCGGCGAAACGGTCCTTTCCGAGTCCGATCTTACCGTTCCGTTTCTGACAACCGTTACGGCGCTTCCCGCAGGCACGACGGCGGTCGAGCTTGCGTTCCGTCAAAAGGGATCGGCAAAGCTTTCCGAGGTCTGTGCGTTCGGCGCGGGCGATCTGCCGGATTCCGTGTGCCGTTGGGAAGCTGCCGCGCATCCGGACGTGCTGCTCGTCGTTGCCTATCCGGGCGATGAATACCGGTTCTTCGGCGGGCTGCTGCCGACGCTCTTGAACGACGGCGTTTCCGTCGCCGTGTGTTATTTTGCCGATTACAGCCGCGCACGCCTCGAGGAGGGCTTCGAAGCGCTGCGGACGCTCGGATGCAGGTCATATCCGGTCCGGCTCAAAGTCGACACTAAGCTGAGTCTGGATTATAAGGAGCTTCGCCGCAACTGGCAGAACGAAAAGCCGGACGAGCGGTTCGAAGAGCAGCTTGCCGCACTCCGTCCGACGGTGATCGTTGCGCCGTCCGATCGGGACGCCGCACCGGAAGCGCGGCTCGTTTCGGAGATCGTGCAGGCGGTTTGCGAACGGAATCCCGACTCATTTCAAAAGCTGTATCTTGCCGAGTCCGGCGACGGCGCAATTTCGATTGCCGACCGGGCGCTTCTGCTGTACGGCGGACAAAGCGCGAACGCGGCTGCAAAGAATGCGCTGGAGCGCTTCCATTCCGTTGATTTCTTCGAGTATGCAATCCGTACGGACGGGACATATCGCCTGATCGCTTCGCAGGTCGGACCGGACGCGGGGACCGACACGCTGTTTGAGCACGTTTCGGTTGAACTGCACCCGCCGGTGACGCCGACGCCGGAGCCGACCGAAAAACCGACCGCAGCGCCGACGGAGGTCCCGACGGAAACGCCTGCGCCGACGGCAAAGGAGACCGAACCGCCCCAACCGACGCCGACGCCCGTACGGCAAAAACGCGGCTGGTTTTCCTGCGCGGGAAAGGAGATCACGCCTTCTCCGACGGTCGCGCCGACTGCGGTACCGACGCCGGAGCCGACCGAAGAGCCCACGCCGGAACCGACCGAAGAGCCCACGCCGGAACCGACCGAAGAACCGACGCCCGACTACACGGAAACACCCGCGCCGGAACGTTTTGCGGGGTACTTTCTGGAGGAGGGCGAGCCGGAGCAGTTTACGATGGACCGTGAAAACGGACACTGGACGTTCCGCGATCAGTCCACCGATATCGACATTCGCCGCGTCACGGCAAAGGATCCGCAGGGCGATCCGCAGATTTATTTCATCGCGCACGTCCGCATGCGCAAAAACATGCACCGTCCGGGGTTCGGACACGAATCCCGCACCGGCAAGACACGGGAAAAGGCGTACGCGATTGCGCGCCGCAACGGCGCCGTTCTGCTGATCACCGGCGACAATATGGTGAACTTCGAGGAGGCGTATACGCTTCGCAGCACGCTGATCCGCGACGGGCACATTTATCTCCGTAAGACCGGCGAATCCGTCATGGCATGGAACGAGCGGACGCTGTCCTTTGACCTCTTTGAGGACCGGTCGTTCACGACGGAGGAGCTTTTGGAACGCGGATACCGCGACGTCTACTGCTTCGGACCGATCCTCGTGCAGGACGGCGAGGTTCGACCGCGGCTGTATCTGCACCGCCTTTCGGGCAACAACCCGCGTACCGGCGTCGGACAGATCGAGCCGGGGCACTTTGTGGTGATCGTCGTCGACGGAAAGCGGCCGGGCGTTGCAACCGGCATGCAGCTGCAGGACTTTGCGGAACTGTTCAAGGCGGAGGGGTGCGTTTCGGCGTACAATCTCGACGGCGGGCTGTCTGCGGACATCGTCTTTATGGGCGAGTATCTGCGCGAGCGGAAGGAGAAGCGCAGCTTGCCGGATGCGCTGCTGTTCGGGCACACCGACCTTTTGCCGAAGGAAAAAGATCCGTCGCCCGAGCATTATGAGATCGGCGTCGACGAAACCGGGCGAACGGTCATCGTGCCGAAGAAACGGTAACGGCTGTAAAACACGGGAGAACGGCTCTCCCGTGTTTTTTCATGCTTGCGAAACAATCGCGGAAATGGTACAATGATCCAAAGGGAAGGGAGGCAGTTTATGCTGTACGAATACCGTTTGGAAACCCCGAAAGAGGGCTTTATCGACATCACGGAACAGGTGCGCGACGCATGCAGACAGAGCGGCGTGTTCGACGGAATGCTGACCGTTTACTGCCCGCACACCACCGCGGGCGTGACGATCAACGAAAACACCGATCCGGACGTGAAGAACGATCTGCTGCTTGCGCTGAACAAGACCTATCCGGACCGCGCGGAGTTCCGCCATGCGGAGGGCAACAGCGCGGCGCATTTGAAGGCAAGCGTGATCGGCAGCAGCGTTACGATCATGATCGACGACGGCGAGCCGGTGCTCGGCACGTGGCAGGCGGTGTATTTTACGGAGTTTGACGGTCCGCGTTCGCGCAGATTCACCGTCAAAGTCATGGGAAACAGAGGATAAACCGGAAGGAGATTTTTATGAGAGCATACGAACGGCTGCTGAACTACGTTGTCGTGCATACGACGAGCGACGAGGAGAGCGTTACGGTTCCGACCACCGTGCGCCAGTTTGACCTTGCAAGGATGCTGGTCGACGAACTGCACGGCATCGGCGTAACCGACGCCGAGGTCGACGGAATGTGCTATGTTTATGCGACGCTGCCCGCCGCCAAAGGGTACGAGAACGCGCCGAAGATCGGCTTTATCGCGCATATGGACACCGCGCCGGATTTCTCGGGCGAGAACGTGAAACCGCGCATCATCGAACACTATGACGGCGGCGACGTCGTGCTCGGCGAAAGCGGCAGAACGCTTGAAAACGCGCAGTTTCCGCATCTTGCGTCGCTGAAAGGGCGTACGCTGATCGTTACCGACGGCACGACGCTTCTGGGCGCGGACGATAAGGCGGGCGTCGCAGAGATCGTCACCATGCTGGAACGCGTGATCAACGAAAACATCCCGCACGGAAAGATCTCCGTCTGCTTCACGCCGGACGAAGAGGTCGGCAGCGGCGCGGATCATTTCGATGTGAAGCGGTTCGGCGCGGACTTCGGCTATACCTGCGACGGCGGCGCCGAAAGCGAGCTGGAGTATGAGAACTTCAACGCGGCGGAGGCGAATTTCAAAATCAACGGCTTCAACGTGCATCCGGGCGAGGCAAAGGACAAAATGGTGAACGCGCTGCTCGTTGCCTGTGAGATCAACGGCATGCTGCCGAAGGGGCAGACCCCGCGCGACACCGAGGGCTATCAGGGCTTCTGGCATCTCACCAAGCTGGAAGGCACCACGGAAACGGCGCGGCTGCAGTACATCATCCGCGATCACGATTTCACAAACTTTGCGCGGCGCAAGGAGATGCTTGAAAAGATCGCGGCGGTCGTCAACGACACATACGGCGAAGGCACGGTTTCGCTTTCGATCCGTGATCAGTACCGCAACATGAAGGAAAAGATCGAGCCGTGCATGCATCTGATCGACAATGCGAAAAAGGCGATGGAGCTTGCAGGCGTCACGCCGAAGGTTCAGCCGATCCGCGGCGGTACGGACGGCGCGAGACTTTCGTTTATGGGACTTCCGTGTCCGAACCTCGGTACCGGCGGCTATGCGTTCCACGGACCCTACGAACACATCACGGTCGAGGGTATGGACGCGGCGGTGGAGGTGCTGAAAAACCTCGTCATTTTGTACCGCGATATGTAAAACCCGCAATAAAAAAAGCTTCCCGGTCGGGAAGCTTTTTTATATTCGTTTTATTCTTCGCCCGGGACCGTTACCGTGCCGATGAACAGCACCGTGCCGTCACGCGATTCGATTGCGTAGAAGAACGGGCGGGTGAGATGGAAGTCGATCTTCTCAAGCTCCACCGGCATGAATCCCGTCGCGCGCATCGCGACCATCGTGTAGGCCGCCGCCTCGACGCCGTTTTCATCGACGCCGATAAACGATTCCTGCAGGACGCTGTCGATGCGGCAGGGCGTGTCGGACATGCCGGAGAAATCGGCTGCGGGCGAGAAGCTCAGGTTCAGTCCGAGCGCGGAAAGGATCGCGGTCAGCTCCATGCGATCCTGAAACTTGAACTTCGGAACCTTTAAGCTCACGTCGTATTTCTGTTCGGTTCCGGAACGGAGCAGTCTGTCGATCGCATCGGGCGAGCCGAGAAGCTCGGAAAGCGCCACGCCTTCATCCGGCAGGACGAACGTGACCCAGCCGACACGATTCAGATATACGCGGTACGCCATCCAGCCGTCGCCCATCCGCACGACCGAATTCTTATCGGTGCGGTTCATGTAGTCGACGTCGATCTCTCCGTCCGGCGCGTCAAACTTGCCGGGTTCCGTGCGGTCCGGATCGAAGGTATCGGCCCAGCCGTCTTTCAGATAGATCGTATTGATCAGCACGGCGAGCGTCGACGGATCGAAATTCAAGGCATCCGGGCTCACGTTGATCTTGCCGCGCGTATTTACGTTGATCCAGTCCGCAATCTGTTTGCTCGCTGATTTCGTGCCGAATTCAACCGTGTTCGCTTCGGAACGATAGATATCGGAGAGCGTTTTGAGGTACTCCTCATGGAACGTAACCGGCGCGCCGTTGATCTTGTCTGCCATCCACAATGAATTGTGAAGGTCCAGCGTGCTGTGTTCCGCATCGATCGAAAGCGATTCAAGCATGGAACCGCAAATGCCTCTGAGGTCCTCGATCGTTTTGCAGCCCAGAAGCTGCAGAAGCTCCGCCTGCGTGTCGCCGTTTGCGCCCTCCGCAACCATCGCGAGCGCAAGATAGACGCTGATCGGCGAAAGATTGCGGTTCTGCGTTCCGGAAAGCAGCGCGGCGGAAAGCAGATTCGAGAAGTCGTCGTAACCGCCCACCGCGACTGCGCCGCCCATCGGGCTGTAGACAGGCGGGATGGGGTCGGTAAGATCGATCGGCGGGTGGTCGATCGATTCGCCCGGCTGGATCGGCGGGTTTTCGATCGGCTGAAGCTCGATCGGCGGTTCCGTCGGCTCTTCCGTCGGATCGGTGATCGGTTCCGAAGGCGTTTCGGGCTCAAAAGGCGGTTCGACCGGTTTTTCCGTCGGATCGGTTGCCGCCGAAGGCGGAAGCTGCACGGTACATGCCGCTGCGGAAAACAGCAGCAGTCCTGTCAGCAATAAGCAAAGCAAGCGTTTCATGGGCGTTGCTCCTTTCTCTGTTTGCAAAGAATACCGCTTACCCCTCGATTTGGTTGCAAACAGGGCGGCACTGAGCGTCGATTTTTGCAAAAAATGCTTCCGTACGCGCGCAAATATCGTCAAGCAGCGCTTTTGCGCGGTCATAGAGGTCCTTCACAAACGCCTCGTCCGAAATGGACTGCAGGTTGATGCACACGTTCAGCCATGCGCCGCGCGCCGCGGTCTCGATCGCCGCCGCGCTCACACCGAAGTCGCTCGCGCAGTTCGGATTGATCCTGTCCGAAAGCTGCTCCAGCACGGAAACGGCGCGTTTGCAGAGCGAAAGCGTATGGAACGGCATGTTCGCCGCGTCCTTTGTCGCATCCTCCATGGCGGTGCGACGGACGGCCTTCTGTTCGTCCGTGTCCTTCGGCAGACGGATCGCATCCATCAGGCGGTTGAACGCCAGCGTGTCCTCGTCGACCGCTTTTATAAACTGCTCGGTCAGCGGCATGCCGACGGTTTTCGCGGATTCGGCGTTGTTCCAATGGTCGGCATATTTTTTCTTGCCGATCGTGAGGTTTGCCGTCATCACGGCGAGCGCCGTGCCGCATGCGCCGAACAGCGCCGCAACGGAGCCGCCTCCGGGGGCGGGGGCGTCGCTTGCCAGAACATCCGTAAACTGTGCAACGGTGAGGTCGGTTAATCGTTCCATAGGTTCTCCTTTCCTGTCATGCGCACGCCGCGCTTATAGACCGCGGCTGCGCGGTTGGTTCCGTAGCGATAGATGAGTTGATCGAGATTTTCGGCGTCCCATACCACGAGATCCGCCTGCTTGCCGGGCTCCAGCGTGCCGATGCGTTCCGCCATGCCGATCGCCGCCGCGCCGTTCAGCGTCGCCGCGGTCAGGATCTCTTCCGGCGTCAGCCGTCCGTAAAGGCATCCGGCCGTCATGGCGAACGGCAGCGAGAGGTTCGGCGTCGAGCCGGGGTTCATGTCGGTTGCGACCGCGACGGGCACGCCCGCGTCGATCATGCCGCGGAAGTCGCCGTACGGCTTTTTGAGATAAAACGACGTCGCAGGGAGCATGACCGCGATCACGCCGCCGTCGCGAAGGGCTTTGACGCCTTCTTCGCCGGTCTCGCTCAGATGGTCGCAGGAAACCGCGCCGACACGCGCCGCGACCTGCGTTCCGCCGATTTCTTTGATCTCGTCGGCATGGATCTTCGGGATCATGCCGAAGCGTTTGCCCGCGTTCAGGATGCGTTCGGATTGTTCGGCGGTATACACGCCCTCGTCGCAGAACACATCGCAGTAATCCGCAAGTCCGTCCTCGGCGATCGCGGGGATCATCTCCTCGCAGAGCGCGTTTACATACGCCTCGCGGTCGACGCCCTCGGGGAACGCGTGCGCGCCCAAAAACGTCGCCGCAACGTCGCCGAATGTCTCACGCATGCGGCGGATCACGCGAAGCTGTTTTTTCTCGGTCTCGAGATCGAGCCCGTAGCCGCTCTTGATTTCAACCGCCGTCGTGCCGTGCGCAAGCATTTCAAGATAGAGACCGCGCGTCTTTTCATAGAGCGCTTCCTCGGAAGCCGCGCGCGTTTCGCGCACGGTCGAAAGGATCCCGCCGCCGGCGGCGAGGATCTCGAGATACGTCTTGCCCGCAAGCTTCATGGCAAGCTCGCGCTCACGCCAGCCGCCGAACACCAGATGCGTGTGGCAGTCGACGAGACCCGCGGTGACGAGCAGACCTTTACAGTCGATCGCTTCGTCCGCCTGCGGCGCTTCGCCCTCGCCGACGGCGGCGATCATGCCGTCCTCCGCAAGAAGCCATGCGTGATGCAGCGAACGAAGCTCGCCCTGCGCTTTTCCGCTTACGGCAGCCGAACCGGTCGCGGTTTTCAGTTCACCGATGTTGAAAAAGACCTTTTTCACAGAAGATGGCACTCCAATACCTGCTTGAAAGCGTCGAATTTTTCGATCTGCAGATAATAATCCGCCGCGTCGACAAACGCCATCATCGGCGCAAGACCGATGATCTCGGTGCCGACCACGTGCACGCCGTAGCGCGCCGCCTCAAAGCGGACGAACTCCAGAACACGGTACAGCGGCGTCTGTTTATAATCGCACATGTTGATGGAGACCTGCGCGATGTTGCGGTCCTCGAGCATGACGCCGAGCGCTTTGACGGCGCGGAAGCCGCCGTCCTTTTCGCGGATGATCTTTGCGATCTTCTTTGCAATCGAAACGTCCGGGGTGTCGAGGTTGATGTTGAACGCGATCAACGGCTGACGCGCGCCGACGGCGACGACGCCCGCGGAAGGATGGATGCGGTTGCCGCCGAAATCGGGATGCCACTGATCCTCCAGGACCTTTTCCGCCATGCCCTCGAACTGACCCTTGCGGATCGCGGCGAGGTTCTTGCGGTGCGGCGCGGACGCGCTTTCCTCATACAGGAAGACCGGCAGATCGAGTTCCTTCGCGATGCGTTCGCCGAGCACCTTCGAGCGCTCCACGCATTCTGCCATATCCATATCGCGGATCGGTACGAACGGGATGACGTCGACCGCGCCCATGCGCGGATGCTCGCCCTCGTGTACGCGCAGGTCGATCTTTTCGACCGCGTGCTTTGCGAAGCGGAACGCGGCTTCCATCACCTGATCGGGATCGCCGAGGAAGGTGAAGACCGAGCGGTTGTGGCTCGCGTCGGAGGAGTAGTCGATGAGCGTGACGCCCG
>JAEEGI010020383.1_pt1 | contig 13287 bp, 9 predicted proteins | sample 8958751 | NCBI WGS metagenome assembly JAEEGI01 (sample SAMN16246545, study PRJNA631951) | gut metagenome | biome: gut microbiome; feature: rumen; material: KS-attached | host: Bos | place: Iran: Karaj | collected 2018-10
CAGTGTTTTCCAAAACCAAACGGGACGAGCTTAAACTGCCGCAGATGGGACGCCAGAGGGTAGATGCCGCCCTTGTCAAGAGACTTCCAACCCTTATGGGAGAGAGCGACATTATCAGGGTAATCCAGATGATGCCGGGAGTACAGACTCCAAGTGAGGGAGCAACCGGATTCAGCGTTAGAGGAGGAGGCATAGACCAGAATCTCATCCTTATGGACGGAGCCCCTGTCTATAACTGCGGTCACTTTCTAGGCTTCCTCTCTATGTTCAACAGTGATGCGATCAGGAGTACAGAACTCTACAAAGGAGATTTCCCTTCCATGTACGGAGGAAGAATCTCTTCAATTCTGGACATTAGCGGGAAGGATGGCAACAACAGGGAGTTCGGAGGAAACGCGTCCATCGGACTGATTACATCAAAAGTCTTCGTAGAAGGTCCCATTATTCCTGAAAAATTGTCTTTCATGTTCTCCGGGAGGAGGACCTACCTGGACATCTTCTTTCCTCTCCTGGGTGAAAACCTTCCTGACAACACAAAGATGTATTTCTATGACCTGAACGCAAAACTCAGCTGGGTAGCGGGACAAAGGGACAGGCTCTACCTCAGCGCTTTCGATGGCAGGGACATCTTCGGATTAGGAATGGAGGAATTCGACATGGGGAAGATGGATTTCGGCTCTGCCAACCACACCCAGTCCCTTAGATGGAACCATGTCTACGGACATTCCCTCACCTCTGACATGACAGTTTACAACTCCTTCTACAATAACACCATAGCAGGAGACATGAACGAGGCGCGATTCGACTACTTGCAAAGTATCCTCGAAACCGGTGTAAAGGCAGGATGGACCTGGTTCGCCAATCCCCGCAACACCATCCAGGCCGGCCTGGGACTGGCATATTATTCCATCAATCCAGGGGAGTGCACCCCCGAGGAAGGTAGTACCGTAGTAAACAAAGTGGTAATGCCGTCAACCTATGCCCTCCAGCCTTTCGCCTATCTCCAGAATGAACAGAAAATCGGTCAGCTGACCGTCCGTTATGGACTTAGGTTCTCATCCTTCACCACTCTGGGAGGGACCACACAGAGGTATTTCGATCCAGTCACCCATGAACTTGTCAAAGTCACGGACATTCCAAAGGGAGAAAGGATCAAGACCTATAACGGCATTGAACCGAGAGTATCCGCCTCCCTGCCTCTTGGAAAGGATATCTCAGTCAAGGGAGCATATTCCCGGTCAAATCAGTACCTCCAACAGGCAAGGATCAGCATAACGGGCAGCCCCGTCGACACTTGGTTTACCGCCTCCCCCAACACAAAGCCGCAGCAATCCGATCAGTATTCCCTGGGAATCAACACACTGTTTGCAGGCCAGGCCCTCGAGGCTTCTGTTGAGGCCTTCTACAAACACGGTAAAAACGTCATCGATTTCGTCGAAAATCCCGGAATAGTGATTGACGACGTGGATCGGGAAGGCTTGCTAAGGACGGGAGAATCTGAATCCTTTGGAACTGAAGTGATGCTGAAATACGATTTCGACAAATGGAACGGATGGATCTCTTACACCTGGTCCAGGGCTATATACAGGATTCCGGAACTAAATGACGGGAAAACATACCGTTCACCTCTGAATCATGAACATGCCATCAATTTCGTCCTGAGCTACGATTTCTCCAAGAGGCTTGCGACCTCTTGCGAATGGGTATTCTACAGCGGATCCCCTACGACTTACCCGGTCGGGAGATTCTCCTACATGGGGACATGGGTCCCTGTCTATTCAGAAAGGAACAGTGACAGGCTTCCGGACTACCACAGGATGGACCTTTCGCTGACTTACAGGACTGCAGGCAGGGTCAAGGGTAAGAGATGGAGCGGTGAATGGAACCTGTCGGTTTACAATGCCTATTCCCGGCATAACGCTTGGAGCATTGCTTTCAATTACGATCGGCAGGAAGGAAGGGCGAAGGCGGTCAAAGTCTATCTGTTTACCGCCATTCCGTCACTCAGCTACAACATAAAGTTTTGAAAATGAAGCGCGCGATTATATTTCTTAGCATTATCTCTTTCTTCCTCTCCTGCTCTGAGGAAACCGACCTGCATTCACTGTCAGAACATGACCAGTTCCTGGCTGTCGAGGCTCTGATCACGGATCAGGCTGACAGGGTACAGAAAGTTATCCTCACCAAATCCATGGCCTACTTTGAAAAGTCAGAGGTCTCAGGGGTTGATGGCGCTACCGTAACCGTAAGCGACGGTGATGAAGACGTTCTGTTCAGGGAGTCCGACAGTGGTACAGGAACCTATGAAGCACCACTTGGTTTCCATGGAGAAGAAGGCAAGACCTATCATCTCAGGATCGAACTTGGAGACGGAAGGATGTACGAAGCAGATGCCACGATGCCCAGGAATGGTTTCCGGATAGATGAGATTGACTACGCTTACGCCGGTAACAAGACCATGGGACTAGACAGCCTGTGGACCTTGGCAATCTGGGGAAAAGACATGGATAGCTCGGACTACTACTTTGTCACTGTAGGAGTCAATGGTAACTACTACCCATTCGAGATGTCAGTAGTCACAGACGACCTTTATTTCAACGGAAACGATGTCAACGGATTCCCGATAGCTACCCTGATGCAGTACTCACAGCTTCAGAAACTCTATGGGGACTGCTGTAAATACCTGGAAACAGGTGATGTAATTACCCTGGAAGCCATGACTCTCAAGAAAGATTATTTCGATTTCCTGATGTCCGTGACTTTGAACGGGGCGATGTCTGCCATCCCGCTTTTCTCCCCTCAACCAGCCAACTGCCCGACCAACATCAGAGGCGAAAATGTGGTTGGCTATTTCGCAGCCTGCCCGATTTCCACCTCAAGTGTCACGGTTGACAATCCTTTGAGACCGTACTACAAAAGGATGTTTACAGGTTATTGATTATCAATCAAGCAGTCCAGCATACGCTGGTCCGGTTCGGTTGAAGATCCGGTAAGGATTCCGAATCCACCGGGACCTTCACGATAGCACCATACAGCCCTGGCTATTCCCAAAGAATCAAAGACATCATTCATATCGGCCAGCCAGTTGTAACGGGACTCGGCATTAGACGGAACCGAAAGGCAACCATATTCACCACAGTAAACCGGGATTCCATAGCGTTTAGCGACCTCGACCACCTTGCCGAATTCAGCTGCGAACCTATCCTTCCCATAGGTCTGTCCGATTCCCTGTTTCCCCAATTCCTGATCCCGTTCCGTCAGCGGTGATAGTTCCTCTTCAGTAACTACCTGACCTGGATAATGGACAGGACCATGATAATCGCGAAGGTCCATCCAACTGGCCTGGTAGTGGGTCAACAGCATCGGATTGTAGTAGTGGAAACTTAGGATGATATTCGGATCACCTTCAGGCAGAGCTAGTTGAGAAACCGTATTGAATGACTGCCACATATTGCTTCCGATCACTATGACACGATTCTTCTCCAACGCACGGACGGCCGAATAGCATTCTCCGACAATCCTGTTCCAATCCTCCGGATCGTCAGCTACCGGCTCGTTCATCAATTCGTAGGCGACCATATCTACGGGATAGGAGTTCAGTTCTCCTGAAATCTGTCTCCAGCACTCGTAGAACGCCTCCTGGGCCTTTCTTTCAGTGAAGAGAGGCTTTACCGCAGCATTGAAATTATGGGTACGCAGGATGTGAAGATCGACAACCGCCCTGAGATTGTACTTCCCGCAAAGGTCCAGTGCCTGATGCAGGAGCTTGAAAGCCTCTTCGTCCTTTGTGCCGTCTTCATGGAACATCTGCACCTCGTCAATTGGGATCCTGACATGGTCGAACCCCCATCCTGAGATACGCTTGAAATCATCCTCTGTGAAGTAGGCTGCACGGGTTTCCCCTCTGGCACCACTCTGGGAAAGCCAATGGGCAATGTTGACACCCTTTTGAATTTCAAAGTCCGCCTTGCGTGAGCAAGAAGCCATCAAAACAACAAAAGCAGCCAGGACAGGGAACAGTACTCTTCTCATAACTTCTCGTTTTATTACATATTCCAAAGTTAACGATTATTGTTTGCTTATCCGGCAATTTCTGATTATTTTTACGAAATACAGAATAATCCAAAAATCAACCGATATGCAAAGAAAAACCATCATCCTGGCAGCCGCGCTTGCACTTATCCTTGGCGGCACCGCTTCCGCCCAGCAGAAAGCTGATCCCAAGGGAGGAATCTCCACTGACATGCTCAAGGAAATCCGCAAGGGTTATGAAGGCACTGCCTCCGACAAGGCTATCAAGAACGCCCTCAACACTACCGGCATCAATGTCCTGGCAGCCAATTCCGAGAACATCGCAATGATCGACACCCACTTCTCGGACAGGGTAAAGACCAAGGGAATCACGGACCAGAAATCCTCCGGCCGATGCTGGCTGTTCTCCGGCCTCAACGTCCTCAGGGCCAAGATGATAGACAAATACGACCTAGGTCCTTTCACCTTCTCACAGAATTATGTCTTCTTCTACGACCAGCTTGAAAAGGCCAATCTCTTCCTCCAGGGTGTAATTGACACCAGGGACAAGAGCTTTGACGACCGTGAGGTTGACTGGCTGTTCGCCAATCCGATCGGCGACGGAGGCCAGTTCACCGGAGTAGCCAACCTGATCATGAAATACGGAGTCGTTCCCTCCGACATAATGCCCGAGACCCTGTGTGCCAACAACACCGGCCAGATGCGCACCCAGATTGCAACCAAACTCCGCGAGGACGGTCTCAAACTCCGCGACGCCAAGGCTAAGGACTGCCAGGCAATGAAGACCGAGATGCTGAAGGAAATCTACAGAATGCTTGTCATCTGCCTCGGCGAACCACCCGTGGAATTCGAATACACAATGCGCAACTCAAAGGATGAGGTGATCAGCACAAAGACCTACACTCCCCTCTCCTTTTACAAGGAATATGTTGGCGAGGACCTCAACAACGGGTATGTCATGCTCATGAACGACCCTTGCAGGGAGTACTACAAAGTCTATGAGATCGCCTACGACCGCCATGTCTATGACGGCCGGAACTGGGTCTATCTCAACCTCCCGGTGGACAAGATCAAGGAGATCGCCATCGCCTCCATCAAGGATAACACCGCCATGTACTTTTCATGCGACGTAGGCAAGTTCAGCGACAGGCAGAAGGGTACACTGGACCTCAGGAACTTCGACTACGGTTCCCTTTTCGGCACAACCTTCCCGATGGACAAGAAGCAGAGGGTGATGACCCATGCCAGCGGTTCCTCACATGCCATGACTCTCATCGCAGTCGATTTGAAGAATGGCAAACCTGTCAAATGGATGGTCGAGAACAGCTGGGGAGCCGCCAGCGGCTACAAGGGCAACCTGATCATGACCGACGAATGGTTCAATGAATATATGTTCCGCCTCGTGGTCGAGAACAAGTACGTCCCTGCCGACCTGAAGGGAATGCTTTCCCAGAAGCCTATTCTGCTCCCTGCCTGGGATCCCATGTTCCTGCCTGAAGAATAGAATCCAAGCTTAAAAGATGCCGCGTAAAATATTCTTCATCGACGGACACGCCCTCGTGTTCAAGATGTACTACGCCTTCATGCGGAGGCCAATGATCAACTCCAAAGGAGCTGACATGTCCATCCTTTATGGATTTACCAAGTACGTCCTGGAACTGATCGAGCGTGAGAATCCCGATTACCTTGCAGTGGCCTTCGACCCCCCGGGAGGCACATTCCGAAACAAGATGTATCCGGAGTACAAGGCCAACCGGACTGAAACCCCGCAGCTTGTGATAGACGCCCTGGAGCCTCTCCAGGAGCTTTGCAAGGCCATGAACATACCCACACTGATGATCATGGGCTTCGAGGCTGACGACGTCATCGGGTCGATGTCGAAAAGGTGTGCCCGGGAAGGGCTGGATGTCTATATGGTCACTCCGGACAAGGACTACGGCCAGCTGATCGAAGACCACATCTGGCAGTACAAACCAGGGAAAGGCGGAGGGGAGAATGAAATCGTCGGCATAAAGGAAATCTGCGAAAAATATGGGATCCAATCCCCTTCGCAGGTCATCGACATGCTTACAATTTGCGGAGACACTGCAGACAATGTCCCCGGAGTAAAGGGTGTAGGCGAAGTCGGAGCCGGAAAGCTGGTCGCCAAATATGGTTCTGTCAAAGGAATATATGACCACCTGGATGAGCTCTCCCCCAGACAGAAAGCGATGTTCGAGGAAGCCGCGGACCATATAGGCCTCAGCCAGGAACTGGTTACCATAAAGACCGACATCGATGTGGCGGTTGCCACTGAAGAAATGAAGGTGGACAGGGCCTACGGACCTGAACTTGCCGATCTCTTCGAAAAATACGAATTCAACTCGCTGCAAAGGTTCATCGGCCACATTGCCCAGGCTCCTGCCAAGGAAGAGAAGAACCTTGAGATTCAGAAGGTCTCCCCTGCTGAAGCATGCAAGGCTGCCCGGAAGGCAGGTATCTACTCTGCCATCGTAGAAGGAGCAGGTGAGGGCATTTTTTCCAAAGTCAGAAGGGTAATTGTCGCCACCCCTGTCATCCCGGACGGTAGCCAAGTCATTCTGAAGCCAGCCCTGAGCTTGCCGAAGGGCGAAGCGAAGAATCTCCCCTTCATGGTCTCCGAAGGCAGCGTCAAGGACTTCAAATCAATCCTCGAGGACCAGGCCGTTGCAAAATGCGGAGACGATCTCAAACGGCAGATGAACATCCTCTCTTCAGAAGGAATATGCATTAGGGGTAAATTGTTCGATATCGGTCTCATGCATTATCTTGTGGACCCTGAGAAAAGCCACAAGGTTGAAGTCCTCTCACAAGGTCTTCTTGGTCTTTCGATAGAGGCGCCGGAAGCCGGAAATGAAGCTTCCACGGGATCTTTGTTCGACGACATTCCTGCAGAAGAAGCTTTTTCAGACAGGAGCCGGGAAGCAGCCGTACTCCTCATGCTGAAGGACATTCTGGAGAAAGAACTTGAAGTGAAGAACGCCTCAGGACTATACTGGTCGATGGAGGAACCTCTCTTGAAAGTCCTCTCAAGGATGGAGCGCAACGGAGTCCGGGTAGATATAGGTTCACTCAAAGACTACACGGAGCAACTTCGCTCAGAGATGACAGGAAGGGAGGCGAAAGTCCGTGAACTTGCTGGGGAACCTTCACTTAACGTCTCATCGCCCAAACAGATCGGTGAAGTCCTGTTCGAAAAACTGAAGCTTGCCTCAAAGCCAAAGAAGAACGCCAACGGGACTTATTCAACTGACGAAACCACCCTGATGGACATTGCCGACAGGCACCCGATAGTGGACGAAATCCTTGAGTTCAGGGCAGTCAAGAAGCTTCTTTCCACTTACATCGAGCCGTTCCCGGGTTACATCGAGCCGTCGGACGGAAAGGTCCACACAACCTTCAACCAGGCCCTGACAGCGACCGGCCGCCTGAGTTCTTCAAATCCCAACCTTCAGAACATCCCAATCAGGACTGATCGCGGCAGGGAAATCAGGAAGGCTTTCGTTCCCGGAACGCCTGAAGGACTCATCCTCTCGGCAGACTATTCCCAGATCGAACTCCGAATCATGGCCCATCTTAGCTGCGACCAGCATCTGGTAAAGGCTTTCAAGGAAGGGGTGGACATCCACGCCGCCACGGCCTCCAAGATATTCCGAATCCCCCACGAGGAAGTGACAGCCGACCAGAGAAGGATTGCAAAGACGGCCAATTTCGGAATCATGTACGGAATCTCCGCCTTCGGTCTTGCCCAACGGCTGAGAATAGGCAGGAAAGAAGCCCAGAAGGTTATCGAGGACTATTTTGCAGGCTTCCCTTCAATCCTATCATTTATCGAAGACACCAAGGCAGCGGCGAGGGAAACCGGTTATGTTGAGACCCTATTTGGCAGAAGGAGATATATTCCTGAAATCAATTCCAAGAACGGGACCATCAGGGCGCTGGCAGAAAGGAATGCCGTCAATGCACCCATACAGGGAACATCGGCCGACATCATCAAGTTGGCGATGATAGCAGTCGATAAAGAACTTACAGAGAAAGGGTTCAAGTCGAAGATGGTGCTCCAGATCCATGACGAACTTGTGTTTGACGCAGTTCCGGAAGAGATTGAAGCATTGAAGGCCATGGTGGTGGATAAGATGGAAAACATTGTGAAACTGAGCGTGCCGCTCACAGTCGAATGCAATTATGGAAAGAACTGGCTTGAGGCCCATTGATGAGTTGATCCAGCTCGCAAAGAACGGCAATGGACTGGCATTCACGGCCCTATGGGACAGGCATATAGACCAGCTGAGGTCCTATATCAAGAACCGTTTCAAGAACATCGACGACTATGACGTCGATGACATCTGTTCCCGCAGCTTCGAGAAGGCCTTCCGACAGATCCACAACTATGACGAGACCCGCAGCCAGTTCCTTACATGGCTCAGTACGATTGCACGCAACACTGCCCTGGACAGCCTGGAAAAGGAAAAAAGGGTACACCCCAAGAACCAGATAGTCTATCTTGACGACGATTCCCAGTCCTCCGGCTTCGAGGGGATTCCCGACCAGACTGAAGACGCGCTCAACACCCTGATCAAGACCGAGTCCGAAGAAGAGAGGATAAAGTACATCGACCGGCTGCCTGACCTTTACAGGACTGTGGCAAGGAAACGCCTGATAGATGGGATGAAATATGACGAAATTGCCGAAAACATGGACCTCGAACTGAACACTGTCAAGACCCGCCTACGCAGGGCAAAGCAGATGATGGATTCGATGAGGGCCGATTCAGGAGAATGAATATGATGGATTTCAACCAGTTCAGTGATTTCATAAAAGCCTCGTTCCCGGATTTGGACGAGGCCCAGTTTGAGTGTTTCAGGCAGATGGAGCCCCTGTACAGGGACTGGAACTCCAAGATCAATGTCATTTCAAGGAAAGACATAGACAGCTTGTACGACCACCACATCCTTCACTCGCTGGCCATAGCTGAATACCTCAGGACCCAGAGGCCGGAAGAGTATTCATTGTTCACCTCCCCATCATCCAATCTGAAAGTGCTCGATCTGGGCACCGGAGGAGGCTTCCCGGGTATTCCTCTCGCAATAGTGTTCCCATCCGTCCGGTTCGTCCTCTGCGACTCCATCCATAAGAAAACCCTTGTCGCCAGGAGTGTGGCGGACGAACTGGGACTTGAAAACGTGGAAGTTGTCAACTCCAGGGCAGAATCACTCCCTGACAGGTTCGACTATGTCGTTTCCAGGGCAGTCGCTTCCCTTACCGATTTCTATCCCTGGGTCAAAGGGAAGTATTCCAGAAGCATCCTGTACCTCAAGGGTGGGGACATCAATGAGGAAATCTCCGAACTGATGTCACGGAATAGCATAAAAAAAGGGAGCATCAGCACCTGGCCGGTGGACTCATGGCTGAAAGACAATTATTTCGAGGGGAAATTCGTCATAAATATTTTGTAATTTTCAGTAAAAGGCTTAAATTTGCACTCCTTTTTGGAAAATATAAAAATCGATCGATATGAAAAGAACATTCCAACCTTCAAGACGCAAGCGCGTCAACAAGCATGGCTTCCGTGAGAGGATGTCCACAGCCAATGGACGCCGCGTCCTTGCTTCCCGCCGCCGTCATGGCCGCAAGAAGCTGACCGTATCATCTGAGGACAGGTGGTAATCGTCAAATGACTCTTATTGCAGGTCCATGTGGCCTGCATTTTTTGTTTATGGAGCTTGAAGAGAAATACATGACTGAGGCCCTGCGGGAAGCCTACATCGCACTCGACGAAGGAGAAATCCCTATCGGGGCCGTGGTCGTCTGCAAGGGTAGGATCATCGGCAAGGGCCACAACATGACCGAAAGACTACATGATCCCACAGCCCATGCTGAGATGATAGCAATCACGGCCGCCACTGAGGCCCTCGGAGGGAAATACCTTTCGGACTGCACGCTGTATGTCACTGTCGAGCCTTGCCCTATGTGTGCAGGAGCCTTGAACTGGGCCCAGGTCGGACGCATTGTCTATGGAGCGATAGATCCCAGAAGGGGCTATTCGATGTTCTCCCCTTCCCTTCTCCATCCCAAGACGGAGGTCCTTGCCGGGACACTTGGAGAGGAATGTGCTGCCCTGATGGTCGATTTCTTCAAGTCGAAGAGATAGATTACGGTTTTTGGCAAGAAAAATTCTTGCTTTATCGAAAAAAGTGTTATCTTTGCAATCCCAAACGAGGGCTTAGCTCAGTTGGTTTAGAGCGCTTGCTTGACAGGCAAGAGGTCGGCAGTTCAAATCTGCCAGTCCTCACTTCTCAGAAACAGACACTTACAGCAATGTGGGTGTCTGTTTTTTTGTTTATAATTGCTATATTCGCTAAGGAAGCATAACTGATAATTATGATAAGCAAAAGAATCATCCTTATTGCGACTGGCCTGATAATGACCGTATTGGCCTATGCGCAGCCGGCTCTGGTCAGACAGAACGGGGTCACACGTTTTGTAATAGACGGGAAGCCTTATGTCATGTACGGCGGAGAACTTCACAATTCAACCAGCTCCAGCGAAAGCTATATGGAGGAAATCGGAGTGTGGAAGCAGATGAAGGCAGGCAATTTCAATACCGTCATCGCTTCAAGTTCCTGGGAACTGGTAGAACCGGAAGAAGGGAAATATGATTTTTCGTCCGTGGACCACGTGATACAGAACGCCCGCAGGAACGGACTGAAGGTAGTTATGATCTGGTTCGCAAGCTGGAAAAACGGGACATCCACATATGCCCCGGGCTATGTCAAACGGAATCCGAAAAAGTATCCTCTTGTACAGGACCGCGACGGAAAGAACCTGAACGTCCTGTCCACCTTCGGGAAAGCCTCGATGGAAGCAGACAAGAGGGCCTATGCCGCCTTGATGCGCCACATTAAGGAAACCGACACCGACAATACTGTCATAATGATGCAGGTCGAGAATGAGATGGGCATCCTGGGAGTACCCAGGGATTATTCCTCGGCTGCCCAAAAAGCCTGGAAAGCCCAGGTCCCGGCAGACCTGATGTACTATCTGACATCTCACAAGGGCAGACTCTATCCGGAGTTGGAGAAGGTTTGGGCAGCCAATGGCTATAAGACCAAGGGTAATTGGGAAGAAATATTCGGAAAGAGTATCGAAAGCTCTGAAGATTGGAAAGCCTTCCCTCTCTACACTGAAGAATTGTTCCAGGCCTACCACTATGCAAAATATGTCGGGGAGGTCACCGCTGCCGGAAAGGCTGAATACGACATCCCTATGTATGTCAACAACTGGATCAAACAGCCTGGGATGGGTGCGCCTGGCCAGTTCCCTTCCGGCAGTCCGCAACCAGAAGTACTCGATGTCTGGCGTGCAGCAGCACCGGCCGTAGATCTGATTGCTCCGGACATCTATGCCAATGTGTTCGAATGGACCCTTAGCCAATTTGCCTTGAGCGGTAACCCTATCTTCATCCCGGAATCGAAGGGAGACGTGGCACGTGCGCTTTATGCTTTCGGGGAATATGATGCCCTGGGCTTCGCCCCATTTGGATTTGACGGTCCGCAGGAAGGCAATTATTTCGGCGTTTCAGCTGAAGAATTCGAAGAGTTGGGCCAGTGCTATGGTATCCTTTCCGAAATGGGAACCCTTATTCCTGACAACTATGGATCAGACAGAATGCGCGGCCTTCTCGTCGGGACTGACAATCCTTCTCCCAGGGTGGAGATGGGTAGCTACATCCTGACCCTGCAGTCATCCGTGCGGGACCGGAGAGCTGCCAACTACGGGCAGGGAGCGGAACAGATGGCAGCGGAAAACGCAGCCCTTGCCGCACGTAATCAGCAGCAGGCTAAATCCGGTGCCCTCATCATCCAAACATCAGCCGACGAGTTCTACATCATCGGTATCAATGCGCGTTTCAGCTTTGAGTCAAAGGATTCAAAGGGCGGGGCTGTCCTTCATGAGGTTATCGAAGAAGGCACGTTCAAAGATGGAGCTTGGATTCCCGGCCGACGGCTTAATGGAGATGAAGACCATGCGATAATAATGGGCGTCGGAGCACTCCGCGTCGTACTTTACCGCTCCACTGTCGGAATCTAGCCCTTAATAAGCGTTTGAATAGATTTGGCCGTTATGAGGCTCCGGTATGCCTCCATGAACGGCGAACAGTTCTGCCACCGTCACGAATGTAAAGCCACGGCGCTGGAGCTCGGGAATGATGACTTTAAGGGTTTCGATAGTCTGGTCATTGTCCTTGAAGTCATGAAGAAGGATAATGTCACCGTCACAAACTCCTGAAAGTATGGCGCTGATTCGCTGTTCTGTCGTCACTTCCTTGTTCCAGTCACTCAGGTCGAAGCCATAGATGAAACAGAGATCGGTGATGTTGTGCATCCTCGAATCGTGCTCGATGTAGGGAGGACGGAAAAAACGTGGAGCCACACCGACTGCATCCTCGATCAGCTTCGAAGTCTGTTCTATCTCTTCCCTGATCTCGGCTGAGGTAAGGTCCAGCATATGCTTGTGGTTCTGGGAATGATTCTCGATGTCACAGCCCAGGGACTTCGCACGCAGCATCACCGGTACGGTCTCCTCGTTGATGTTGCATCCATTTACGAAAAACGACCCCGGAACGCCATACATTTCCATGACATCCAAGGCTTGCATCGTAGTCGTGGTGTTCGGGCCGTCGTCGAAACTCAGCGCGAGATACTGCTGGCCAGAAACAGCCATTGCAGTCAACAGAAATGCAACAAGCAACACAAACTTTTTCATCCTGACTAAGCCTTGATTAGACCTTTAGGAAGACCTTCTTCTTGTAGAGGAACCAGAGGAAGAGCCATGATATCATGAAGTATCCTATACTGAGGATAAGGGCTCCTACCGGTTCGGGGCAAAGACCGGCGAGGCCGTCAAGGAAGAACCTGTTGATACTGCCGAAAGGTATGATCCTCTGAGCCATGTAGATGGTTATGGAATTGAGTCCGACCACCTCGAAGAACTTAGTCCATCCTTTCCATCCCTTGACATCGATGATGTAATAGAACAGTGCGAAGAGACCCAGTGAATATGCCGCCACCACAAGGACGAATGTACTGGACCAGAGTTTCTTGTTGATCGGGAAATCAAGGCTCCATACAAGGCCGACGACAAGCATAGCAACGGCAGCCAAGGCCATGTAAAGGGATTTCTTAGGACCTGAAACCTTATCTTCGGGGAGCCGTACGAATTCCCCGGTAAACATTC
>JAEEGI010020387.1_pt1 | contig 13286 bp, 12 predicted proteins | sample 8958751 | NCBI WGS metagenome assembly JAEEGI01 (sample SAMN16246545, study PRJNA631951) | gut metagenome | biome: gut microbiome; feature: rumen; material: KS-attached | host: Bos | place: Iran: Karaj | collected 2018-10
GCGGGTAAAGCCGCTCTCCCCGCCGGGTACATCCTCGGCCTTTGTTTTTTGACTTTCGCTCCGCTTTTTTGCTACTTGCCAACAAAAAAAACGAGAAATGTTTGGCTGTCCCACCTATTATTATTACCTTTGCCCCCGCAAAAGAAGACTTCTAACATTTTCAAATTATTAATTAATAACAAATCAAATGAAAAAATTTACTACTATTAAAACGTTGCTCGTCGGGCTTTGCGCGATGGGAGCAATGAGTGCGTGGGCAGCTGACCCCGATCTGGAAAATGATTACACACTGGTAAAGAGTGTGAGTTGGGGAGGTGCTGATGCAGTCAACATTGCCGGTAGCGGTGCATGCGCCTATACTGCATGGGAGACTGGTAACAAGAAACAACAGGCACTGACAATTTTAACAGCCCCTGAAGACGCTGCCGGTTGGATTGCCATGCAAGCATGGTATAATCCCAACGATACAAAATCAAAAGGTTGGTGGAACCGTGCTGACAATTCTCTGTATTGTGTTAATGCACAACGTTCGGCTGCCGTCTTTGGCGATGACCTAACCACAGGTTGGCTTGTGGTTTTCGAATGTAAAGGAACTGCATCTGCAGGTTTAACCCTAATCAATGGTGATGGAAATCCTGACGGTACTTTCAACTACGCTGTTAGTGAGGATGGTAAAAAGTATTTCTGCACTATTACTGCATCTGAAAATGCCTACGTCGGATTCTGCGGAGTTAAGGGTTCGCAAGGCATTCTGAAGATTTCAGTCTACAAGCCCAATCAGGCTGTTGTTATGTCCAAATATACAGTAAAGTATGTCGACATGGATGGTAACACGCTGAAAGACGACGCTGAATACGACGCAGTCGGTGGCGCTTCTATTTCTCTTACAGGTGCAGATAAAGCAAACATTACGAAGGACGACGTAACATACATCTATGACAACGATGACAGTGAAGGTGCTGCTGTAGCTGAAGATGGCTCAACAGTCGTCACCGTCAAGTTCCACGCTGCTGCCAATTTCTCATATACTGTCAATGAGATTTGCGATGGTGAAATCGTGAGAGCTACTGAAGGAACCAGCTATGAAACGGCTACTGTCAAGGTTCCCTATCGCAAGTATAATGTTAAGGATGGTGTGCTGTATAGTAAAGGTGATACCGGCAAAGAATACAATTACTCTTTCAGTCTGACAGAAGACAACTTGGTTAAGTCGATTGAGTACACAGCTTCAACAACCATGACTAACGTGGTGTTCCTTTCTGAGGGTGAGGACATCGAAGGGTTGACACCCTGTAATTCAACCAACACAGGCATCCGCAGTTCTAACTCTGCCTCTGCCTATGCCTCCAGCGACACAAAGATTACGACTCTGGAGCCTGGTAAATATAAGCTTCACGCAGTCATCTACGATGCTAGCAAGGAACCCAACAGCCATTGGATTTTCAAGGCTGGTGACAAGCAGATTGCCGACCTGAACTGCACAACAGTAAACATTCAGGAACTTGCCTCTCCTGAGTTCGAGGTCTATTACGAGACTGACATCATTATGGCTAAGATGGGTGGAAACACCATGGGTCTCGACGCCATTTACATCGAGAAGACTGGCGACGTTGAACTGCCCGAGAATGTGACAGTGACTGTTACAGAGGCTGGTTATGCTACTTATTGCAGCGAGTATGCTCTCGACCTCTCAGGTGTTGAGGCTTACACAGCCACTATCGATGGTAATCAGGTTAGCTTCGTTGCCCAGAATGGTGTTGTTGCTCCTGGAACTGGTCTGCTGATTAAGGCTGAGGCTGGTGATGTGACTATCCCCGTTGCCGCTGAAGGTGCTGAGACTATTGCCGACAACGTTTTGATTAGTGGAACTACAGCTCCCGCTGGCAGCTTCGTACTGATGGGTTCTCCTGCCGTTGGTTTCTATAAGACCACCTCAGAGTTCACCCTTGGTGCCAACACTGCTTATATCGCTCCCGAAGCTTCTGAGGCTCGCGAGTTCATTGCCCTCGGCGAGGCTACTGCTATCATGGCCGTTGAGAATGCTGAGAAGAGCAACGAAATCTACAACCTGGCTGGCCAGCGCGTGAAGAGCGCCCAGAAGGGTCTGTTCATCATCGGCGGTAAGAAGGTGATTAAATAATTAAGAGGTATTATAAACAGATATTAAAGAGAATAAAGTTATGAAGACATATCAGAAACCCGAGGTAGATATCCTCGACGTTATGACTGAAGAGATGATTGCAGCAAGTGGTGCCATCGAAGAGGGATTCAATATTGAAGAAGTCGGCACTACCGACGCAACCAGTGGCAACCTGGCCCGTGAACTCTTCTTCTTCGAGGACTAATCAGAACAGCAAGGAATTGCTAACACATCATTATCAGGTGGCGGTCATCCATGAAGGGTGGCCGCCACTTTGTTGTTGTGCTAAAAATACCTAAATATCTACTCCGCTTGGCTCAACTTCGGCTGTTTTTATTTACCTTTGCTCCGTAACATAGCTGAAAAGAAATGAGCATTAACAAACATAAAGCACTATTTGCCGCCATCGCCACCGCCACGCTGCTGACGGCGGCTTGCGGCACGAAGGAGGGAAAAGTGACGGATACTGAGGTTGCCAAGACAGAGAAGACGCTGAAGGGCGACTCGATGGTCTACGGACTGGCCTGCGACGGCAGTAACGACTCGATACTGCTACTGCTGCCACTGACGGGCGAAGACCCTGACACGTTTGATATTCTCGAAGCATGGAAAGAGATGAAGGTGTTCGGGCGACCGGCCACCGGCGACAACATGGCCGTGATGGTGAACCCTGAAGACAGGAAGGTAGCCGACCTAGTTATCGATCTCGACAGGCTGAAGGGCGAATGGTGCTATATGGTGAAGCCTCGCCTGCGCCACCACCCCAATTTCAATCCGGCTAACCTGCAGCCCGAGATAAAGGAGAAGATGGACTCCATTCTGGAGCAGATGGCGCAGCCCCAGGAGTTCGGCATGGAAATCAAAGGCGAGCACATTGTCCGCCCCATCGGCACGAGTAGCGACAGGGCGCCGGAAAAGAAGGGGCCGGTGGAGTTTCCGTCCCAAAAGCGTTACCGCATGTGGTACCTCTTCAACGGGAAATTGCTGCTGAGCGAAACTCAGCGCGACACGTCGGGTGTATCGACCGTCACGAATACCGACACTGCCCAGCTGGTCATGCTGCGCCGCGATTCACTGGTACTGCGCTTCAGCGACGGCACCGAGCAAGGGTATTATAGGAAAGGAGTTGAGGAGTGAGATGTTGAGGAGTTGAGGAGTAAGGAGTTGAGAACCCTACTTTACCTCCACAACTCCTTACTCCCCAACTCCTCAAAAAATCAAATTACCTGATGGCTGAGCATGCGCTGCTCGGCCATTTGTTCGTATTTGGTGCCGGGCATGCCGTAGTTGGCATAAGGATAGATGCTGATGCCGCCACGAGGGGTGAAGAGGCCGACGACCTCGATATACTTGGGGGCCATGAGCTTCACCAAGTCCTTCATGATGATGTTGACGCAGTCCTCGTGGAAGTCGCCGTTATTGCGAAACGAGAAGAGGTAGAGCTTCAGGCTCTTCGACTCGACCATGCGCTCCGCTGGGATATACATAATCTTGATTTCGGCAAAGTCGGGCTGCCCCGTGATGGGACAGAGCGACGTGAACTCGGGGCAGTTGAACTGCACCCAGTAGTCGTTGCCTTGGTGCTTGTTCTCAAACGTCTCCAGCACCTCCGGCGCATAGCGGTTCAGGTACTCGGTCTCGCGGCCTAAGGCCTTCAAGTGTTCTTGTTTGCGGTCCATGGCTCAATACTCAAAATCGTAAGTTACTTCTGTTCCCCGGCGGCTGTCCTTGACCACCATGCGGCGCACGCTGCGGTTGTCGTTCAGTGTGGTAGCGACATCGATAGTGGCGTCGGCAGCCTTTGCCCGCGTCACGATGCTGGTGCTGCGGCAGAGGCGGAACATGGAGATGAGCTGCAACGGCTCACACTCGTCCATGCCCAACAGCAGCTGGTTGACGTCGACCGTCTGGTAACGGTTGTCCATCGTGCCGTACTCCAACTTGAAACGCTCCACGGTCTGAGGCTTGGCTTCGAGCTTCCAGCGGCAGAGGTAAATCAGACTGTCGGCCGTATGCTGGCTGTCAGGGTCTAAGTTCTTGCCGCCTAACAGGTAAGCGAAGGCCTGAGTACGCTTCAGGCGCGAAGCCACGTAGTTAAAAGCATTAGTAATCGACATCTGCATGCCGTTGGAATAATATTGAGGAGCATAGCCGATGGTGTCGCCTCCACCGATGAGCCGCTCGGCCTGATAGCCGTTGTCCATGCTGCCAGTCATCGTACCGTTAGCCGTCCTGATGTTCAGGGTTTCCGAATTCTCGTTATACTCCATGCGGTACTGCTCGTTAGTGCCGTCAGGACTCTTCACGTCAAGCTGAACAGGACGGCATTTGGCGTCATAGCTGATGCTGACCGTCCAATCGTCGCTCGACTTGATTGTCTTAACCAAGGCTGCCGAACCAAAGGAGCCGTCGCCACGAGTAGCGTGCTGAAGATACTGCCATGAGGCGTGTGCCTTGTCAGGATGGTTGGTATCGGTGACGGTGAACTGGGCGAGGCGCTGCTGACCCGTAGTATTCTGGTCGAAATGTACGCCGAGCCCGTATATGGTATAGCCCTTGCCGGTCAGCAGGTCGATGCTGCACCAACGAGCCTCGGGCGTGTCGGATTTTATCTGCCAAGGCCCCTGACTCAGCATGACCAGCGAGTCGGTTGAGGTATTGGCATAGACGTTTGTACGCACGTTGGTAGGCTTCATGAACTGGAACCCTGCGGTGTAGGGATCCTCGTTCTCGAGACAAGCCGTCAACTGGGCTGCAACGGCCAGCACGGCCAAGATGTTTGCAAACAGTTTGATTCTCTTCATATTATTCATCATTCAAAAAAGCGTCCATAGCGCGGCGCTCCTTCTTCGTGGGACGACCGGTGCCGCGCTGGCGGTCGACGAAACCGCTAATGCGGTTCATTTCCAATAGTTCGTATTGATCAGGCGTGGTGATGTTCTCATAAATCTCCGGCAGCAGCTTGGCCCCCACACGCTGCTCAATGGTCTTCAGGATGCGGAAGGTGTAGGTGACGGGCGGCTTGCGCACGCCGATGACATCGCCAACCTTCACCATGCGCGACGGTTTGACCAGCACGTCGTTCACCGTGACGCGGCCATTCTTGCAGGCGTCGGCGGCAATGGTGCGCGTCTTGAAGATACGCGACGCCCAGAGCCATTTGTCTAAACGCGCAAGACTCTCCCCCTGCCCCTCCCTGTGAGGGAGGGGAGCAGATACTCCATTTACGCTCTTGTCTTTCATCACAGCAAGTATTCACTCCCCTCCATTCAGGGAGGGGTTGGGGGTGGGTCTTTTCCCCAACTTATTAAACTGATTCATCGTGATGTCGATGCCGGCCAGCACGAAGCTGCGGATAATCTCGACGGCGGTATCGATGGCGGGCTGCAGCTGGCGCAGGTTGTCCTCGCTATAGCTGCCGAGCACCCAGTCAATCTGCCCGCCCTGAGGGTAGTCGTTACCGATTCCCATGCGCAGACGGGCATAGTTCTGACCGATGAGCTGCTGGATATGCCCCAGACCGTTGTGGCCGCCGTTCGAGCCGCCGGCCTTCAGACGGAACTGACCGAGAGGCAGGGCCACATCGTCGCTGACGACGAGCAGCCGCTGCTGGTCAATGTTCTCCTTGTTGAGCCAATAGCGCACGGCATTGCCGCTGAGGTTCATGTACGTGGTGGGCTTCAGCAACACCACCTTACGTCCCTTCAGCGACGTCTCAGCGACATAGCCGTAGCGGCGGTCACTGAAAACAGTATTGGACGCCTTAGCAAAAGCGTCCAACACCATGTAGCCTGTATTGTGGCGGGTCGTGGCGTACTCGTCGCCCGGATTCCCCAGCCCAACAATCAAATACTTATCCATATAACAGATTACTGAGCGGCCTCAGCAGCAGCGGCAGCCGAGCGAGAAGCGCGGGTAGCCTTCACTGAGCAGACGACAACCTCGGGCGAGGTGGCGATCTTCAGGCCCTCGAACTGCAGGGCACCCACCTTGATGGCCTTGCCCAACTGAAGCTCGGTGACGTCGATGTCGAGCTTCTCAGGAATATTCTTATAAGGAGCGGTAACGTCGATCTTACGGATAGAGAGGTTCAGGCGACCACCATCGCGAACACCCTGAGCGTGACCAGTCAGGTTGACGGGGATACCAACGGTGATGTCCTTCGTCTCGTTCACCTCGAAGAAGTCGGCGTGCAGCAGAGCATCCGTCGTGGGATGGAACTGCAGCTCCTTCATAATAGCCTTATGAATTTCGCCGTCGATGTCGAGGTTGACTACATACACGTGAGGTGTATAGATGGCCTTGCGGAGGTCAGCGAAAGAAGCCTGGAAAGCCAGAGCCTCGGGCAGACCGTTCTCACCTTTTTTCTCACCATACAGATTGCAGGGAACGAGTCCCTCCTTGCGCAGAAGCTTTGAAGCCTTCTTGCCGGTAGCGGTACGCTTCTGACCGCTCACATTGATTTCTTTCATAACGTTGTTGTGTTACTCTAAATTAATACTTGGTTTGTTGTTAATTCACCATCACACGGTGTGCTTTTTCGCGAAAAGCGGGTGCAAAGGTACGAAGAAAAATTGATAATTGACAATTGACAATTGAAAAAATTACAAAAAAAGTGCGTTTTTCTTGCATAATCAGTGGAAAATAAGTATTTTTGCAGTCGAAACAAAGCACAAGAGCATGATTAATCGTGAAATTATACGCATCAAGATTGTCCAGTTAACCTATGCGTACTATCAAAACGGCAACAAGAACATCGACTCTGCTGAGAAAGAACTGTTGTTCAGCCTTTCAAAGGCTTACGACCTGTACAACTATCTGCTGGCGCTGATGGTGGCTGTTGCGAAAGAGGCGAAGAGACGCCTGGAGATAGCTGAGGGCAAGGCACGTCGCGAGGGAACAAAGGTTCCTTCGTCACGCTTTGCATATAACCGCTTTACATTACAGCTTGAAGAAAACAAGCAGCTTTGCGACTTCATCAGCAACCAGAAGCAAACCTGGGCCGACCACCCGGAATTCGTAGGCAAACTCTACGAACTGATTGAGAAAAGCGAGATTTACAAGGATTACATGAGTGACCCGGATGACAACTACTCCACAGACCGCGAGCTCTGGCGCAAAATCTACAGGACACTCATTCAGGACAACCCCGACCTCGACGACCTATTTGAAGAGCAGAGTCTCTACTGGAACGACGACAAGGAGATTGTCGACACCTTCGTGCTGAAGACCATCAAGCGCTTCGAAGAGCAGAACGGTGCCCGCCAGGAACTGCTGCCCGAATACGACAATGAAGAGGACAAGGACTATGCCCGCAAACTGTTCCGCGCCTCGATACTCAATGGCGACGAGTACCAGCACTACATGAGCGAGACCTCGCGCAACTGGGATTTATCGCGCATGCCTTACATGGACCTCATCATTATGCAGATAGCCATTGCCGAGATGATGACTTTCCCCTCAATCCCGGTGAGCGTTACCATCAATGAATTTGTAGACATAGCCAAGCTCTACTCCACGCCGAAGAGCGGAAGCTATATCAACGGCATGCTCGACGCCATCGCCCGCCACCTCATCAAGAGCGGCCGACTAATGAAGCGCATGGACGACAGACCGGCCAATTAACATCGAAACAATAAAACAACGAAATAACGAAACAAAATGACACAGATTATTTTAGCTGCACAGGCAGCACAGGGAAACGGCAGCGGCATGTCGATGATTCTGATGATGGTGGCCATTTTCGCCATCATGTGGTTCTTCATGATTAAGCCTCAGCAGAAGAAGCAGAAGGAAATCCAGAAGTTCCAGAACTCTCTCACCGAGGGCGCCGATGTCATCGTCGGCGGCGGTGTTCACGGCACTGTTAAGAGCATCGACCTGGCAAAGAACACCGTGGACGTGAAGATTGCTCGCGACGTGGTCATTACCGTCGACAAGACCTACGTGTTCAAGGACATGGCCAACACGCCGCAGACGAAATAAAGCATGATGTCGCTGGGCAAACTATTTACCATCATCAGGAACTTTCTGTTTAGCCGTACAAACAGAGAGTTTCTGATTTTCTTATTCTTTCTCGCGCTCTCAGCGGTTTTCTGGTTGCTGATGACCCTCAACGAGAGCTATGAGCGGGAGGTGAAAGTGCCCATTCGCATTACCGGTGTACCAACGGACGTGATGCTTACCAGCGACGAGACCGACACCATCAAGGTCGTCATCCGCGACCGCGGCATCACGCTCCTTACTTATATGTACGGCGATGCTCTGAAAAAGGTTGAAGCCAGTTTCAAGTACTATGATCTGTCGGGCGGCAATGGCGCTATTCCTGCCTCCGAACTGGCAAAGATTGTGCAGAACCACTTGGCTGTTTCAAGCAAGATTGTCAGTATCAAGCCCGACAAACTCCGTTACTACTACACGTCAGGCTCGTTCAAGCGTGTCCCTGTGCGCTGGCGAGGTCGTGTGATTCCAGAGCATCTGTACTTCCTTAGCCACGTCAGCTACGACCCCGACAGTGTTACCATCTATGCCTCAGAAGAAAGGCTCGACAGCATCCGTATGGCCTACACTGAGACACTCAACCACGTAGGATTCCGCGACACACTCGCCGTCGACTGCAAGCTACGCAAGATGGAAGGGGTTAAGATCGTGCCCGACCACGTGAAGACCACCTTCTACACCGACGTGCTAACGGAAGAGAGCATCGACGATATTCCCATCGAGGGCATCAATCTGCCCCCTAACATGATACTCCGTACTTTCCCTGCTAAGGTTTCGGTCAAGTTCGTCACTGGCGTCAATGTTTACCGTACGCTATCAGCCAAGGATTTTACTGTCGTCGCCGACTATAACGAACTGCGCGACCACCCGACAGAGAAGTGTAACCTCTACTTGCAGAAAGTGCCTCAGGGCATCACCCGAGCTGCTCTGGTCACCAAACAGGTAGACTATCTCATTGAGAAAACAGCCCCATGAAAATCGGTATAGCCGGAGGCATCGGCAGTGGCAAGAGCTACGTAGCGGCACGCTTGGCCGCCCGTGGCATCACGGTCTACGACTGCGACACAGCAGCCAAACGACTGATGCGCACCTCGCCTGAGTTGCGCCAGCAGTTGACCAAGCTCATCGGTTCGCTCGACAAAGCAGCCATCAGCCGTTTCCTTCTGGCCAGCGAGGACAACCAGCGGGCTATCAACGCCATCGTTCACCCCGCCGTCTTCGCCGACTTCTTGGACAGCGGCCTCGACTGGCTCGAATCAGCCATTATGTACGAGTCGGGGGCAGAACGATACGTGGACCGAGTCGTCGTGGTCACAGCTCCTGAAGAAGTACGTATTAAGCGCATCATGCGACGCGACAACATCACCAGGGAGCAAGCCTTGCAGTGGATAGCCCGCCAGTGGCCGCAGGATAAAGTCCGTCAGTTAGCCGACTATGAAATAGTCAACGACGGCCAGCAAGACATCGATAAACAAATCGATGACATCATTCACTCATTGGCTCGAAACATCGAAACATCGAAATATCGAAACATCGAAAATAAAACAAAAAGAAAAATGCAACAAACAATCTTAGCAATCGCCGGCAAGCCCGGCCTCTACAAACTGATTTCACGTGGAAAGAACAACCTTATCGTCGAGGCTCTCGACGCCACCCACCGTCGCCAGCCAGCTTTCGGCACCGACCGCATCACATCACTGGCCGACATCGCCATGTTCACTGAGACCGACGACGTTCCCCTGATGACCATCCTCGAAAGCGTCAAGAAGCTGGAGGGCGGCAAAAAGGCCAGCATCGACCCCAAGAAAGCCTCTGCTGACGAACTGCACGAATACTTTACCAAGGTGCTACCCGAGTGGGACCGCGACCGCGTGAAGAACTCACACATTCAGAAGCTCATCCAGTGGTATAACATCCTCATCGAGGCCGGCATTACCGACTTCGAGGAAGAGATGAAACCTACAGAAGGCGATAACATCGACGACCGCAAGGAACAAGAATAAGAATACAACAGTAAGAGGGCTTCGGGAAATCCGAAGCCCTCTTGCTTTATTATCTCTTTAATTACATCATACGACCGCCGCCGAAGCCGCCACCACCGAAGCCGCCTCCGCCGAAGCCTCCGCCACGGTTACCGCCGCCACGATTGCCACCACGGCCGCCGCCCATGCCACCCATAGGCATGCCGCCACCGAAGCCGCCCATACCCATGCCCATGCCGCCACGCATGCCACGACGGGCCTCGCGGGTGCCGAAGAGGTTGATACGGTAGATGACGTGCAGCATGGCGTAGCTGGTAATGGCATTGTACTCATTATCGGTACGGGCCATGTCAGAAATCGTACGCGAGAAGTTCGACTGCTGTCCGAGGATGTCGTAGAACTGCAGCGAGATGGTAAGGGGACGGCCCTGCAGGAAGCTCTGAGCAATCTGAGCATTCCAGATGAGCTCGTTGGTGTTCATCGAAGCATCGTTGTAACCACGTCGACTATTCATACCCATGTCGGTAGCAATCTGCGTGCCCCAAGGCAGGGTGAACGTCGAGTTGAAGCCGTAGGCAAAGCTCCAGGTGTCAAGGTCAGACTGGGGCTGCAGCTCGTTACGTGTACGCTGGTAGTTGGCCGAGCCGTTAAGTTCCACTTCAAGCCAGTCGTTACGGTAGCTGGTGCCAAGGCGTCCACCGAAGTTGTTGGTGTTGGTGACGTTGCGCACGTTCTCATTATTCTGGAACAGGTAGCTGATACGGTGGTTGTAGTTGTCGTTCACCGATACATTGTAGCTGAAGTATCCAAGTGAGTCAATGGCTGAACTCCACATGATGTTACCGCCTGCATTCCAGTTGCCGTTGATGTTCTCAGGGCGTGTTTCACGTGCGCCTGTCGCTGCATCGTATTTCACCATATTGGCAATGCTGTTCGACGTCATCGAGAAGTTGGCATTGGCATTGATGAAGCGCTGGTGGTTCATGATATAGTTGTTGAAGCGCAGATTGAACGACTGTGTGAACGAGGGCTTCAGGTCGGGATTACCCCTTGTCTTGTTCATGGGGTTGGTATCATCGTTGATATCAAGCAGCTGTTCAATAGAAGGCTGGCTAGTGCTACCACGATACTCGAAGCGCAACTGGCCTTGCTGGTTGAAGCGCCAGCGGAAGTTAGCCGTCGGGCTCCAATTAGTGACGGTACGGTTGACGACGGTGTCAACACCCAAGTAGCGCTGGGTATATTCTGAACTCTGCGGAATGACCTGGACACCGACATTGAAGTCGTAGGTATTGCGGATAAAGCGCAGCATGATTTCACCCGTGTGAATGAAGTTCTTGTAAGCCGAGTAGCGGCTCTGGTCCTTCGTGTAGTACTGGTCGCCATAGGTTGGGCTGTAGCCTTGGCCGATTCTGTCGAAATACTCACTCCAGTGGCGATAGCTGGGATTAATGTCATTGAGCATGAAGCCGTGAGTGGGGTCAGGGTCTATGGCAAATGGCCGAGGCTGTGAGTAGTCGTACGTCTGACGGTCGCTCTCGTTATAGCGATATTGGAAGGTATAGCTGAACTGCAGGAACGTTGCGTAGGCGATAGGTTCGCTATAGGTAGCACGCGCGCTGTAGTCATACGACGTGGTCGGCGACAGGTTATAGCGGTTGGTCTGATAGTTTGTGAGACCTCTGTGACCATTGAAAGATTGCGTTCCCCTGAACAGTTTCGTATAGTTGCTCGACAGCTGTTGGTTCTCGTTATCGCTGTAGTTACCGCTCAACTGGAGGGTAATGTTGCGTCCACGTCCGTTGAGCAGGCGGTTAACCATTAAGGTACCACCCAAACGCTTGTTCTCACCGTAGGAGAGAGAGCGGTTGCTCGTGGCGTTAACGAGGATGGAGTCGAGGCCATAACCGCCACTTTTAGAGATAATCTCCTGCAGTACGGCAGTTCCTATTTGAGTGTCTAATAAGCTATAGGGATCACTGTTAAATGAGGCCGAGAGATTGTTGCCCGTTCCGTCGTTGGTGCCATAGCTGAGTTGGGGACGGAAGCTAATGTTCCAAAGCGTGTCGGGCGTCCACTCAATTCGGCCGTTGGCGCTCCAGTTGTTCGAGCGCGAATAGCTCTGGTTGACAGAGTTCTGGAACGAACTGGTCTGACCACCTACGAAGTTCTCGCTTGAGCGGCGCGACCAGGTGTCGCCGTCGCGGTGGTTCCAGTTCACGCTGGCCTGAGCAATGAGGAGGTCTGTCTTCTCGTAGTTGTAGTTGAGCATACCCGACTTGGCAGCGTTCAGACCGCCGCCACCCATGCCACGACCACCACCGAAGCCACGGCCGCCACCGCCGCCGAAGCCCATGTCGTTGGTGTTGTTGGCGTTGAGCATACCCATCAGGCGATGGTCGCCACGCATCATCATACCAAACAAACGAGCTGCATAACGGTCTTTTGTACCAGCAGCCACATCGGCATTTGCCATCGTACCGCGGTTCATGCCAGCACGCAGTCCAAAGTCGAGCACGGTCTGCTCGTTACCATCGTCGATACCTGTGATACGGGCCAGGTCGCTCTTCTCATCGTAGGCACGGATACGCTCGATAATGCTGGTAGGCAGGTTCTTAAGGGCTGTCTGGGCATCGCCGAATTCCTTATTGTCGACCTTAATCTTCGTCACCTGCTTACCGTTAATCTTGATGTTACCGTTATCATCGACCTCGGCACCCGGCAGGCGCTTCACCAGTTCCTCAACGACGGAGCCCTCCGGCGTGCGGTAGGCATCGGCATTATATATTAAGGTGTCGCCCTTCGACTGCACCTTGGCCACATGGGCCGTAGCCGTGACGCCCTTCAGCATGATGGCATCGGGAGCCAGCGAGATGGTGCCCATGGCGACAGGCTTGCCGCCGCTGACAGTGACACTCTTGGTGTAGGTCTTGAAGCCTACGTAAGTAACGCGGACGATGTAGCTGCCGTCCCTCGGGGCTGTCATCTTAAACTGGCCGTCCATATTGGTGACGGCATTGGTGACTAACGACGAGTCGCTCTTCAGCAGGGCAACTGTGGCCTGGATGACGGCCTCTCTGGAATCCTGTTCAATAACTTTTCCGCTAACGGTGCGTTGTGCTAAGGCGGTTGATGATGTCGTCAAAACGACGAGCATGAATAGT
>JAEEGI010020391.1_pt1 | contig 13285 bp, 17 predicted proteins | sample 8958751 | NCBI WGS metagenome assembly JAEEGI01 (sample SAMN16246545, study PRJNA631951) | gut metagenome | biome: gut microbiome; feature: rumen; material: KS-attached | host: Bos | place: Iran: Karaj | collected 2018-10
CAGATCCCTTCCTTCCGCATCCTTCAGATCCTCCCTTCTCATCGGATCTTCAAAGCCGTATCTGCTGATCGCCGCAAAACTGTTCTCATCCACTTCCCCGACCGCATCAAAAGTCACTTTTCCCCGATCGAAGGTGATCAGCGTCGGATAGGACTTGATGCCCAGGATGTTTTTCACGTAATCCTTCATTCCTTCATCTTCAGGCAGAAGGATCATCTCTTCAGAGATCTCTGTACCCTGCTCTTCATACATGTCGAAGATGTCTTCCCTGCTTCCGACATTGAAGTACTGGACAAAAGGGATATCCTGCCCTTGCGCAAGTCCTTTCATGACACTGAGCTGTGCCTTGCAATGGGAACAGTTGACCGATACGATCTCAAGATAAAAACGGTCAAGATCCGCAAGCCGGACTTTCCTTCCGTTTATATCTTCAAGAGATCCATCAAACACCTTCGTCCTCAGCATTTTGAACTGGTAGTTCTTGTATTCCTCGTTGCAGTTTGCCTCTTTGATGCCTTCCTGCAGCTCTTCAGACAGCTCGCCAAAAATAAAAACATCCTTTACAGGATCGATGTACTCTTCTATTGTGACCTGATTCTCTTCCTCTTTGCCATCATCGGATCCAGCCGGTTTTTGGCCGCATGCGCAAAGCAGCAGCAAAGCAAAGAAAAAAGAGAGGATCTTTTTCGTCATTTTTTGAATAAAGCCAGGATCGCTTCCCGCTTATCCTCCATATCGCTATAAGCCAGATCAAAAAGTTCTTTGAGTTCTTCGCTGCTTCCGCCAAGCCTGGTCACCTTGGAATGACGCGAAGGACAGACATATACAGCCTCTTTATCTTCTTCCAGTTTCTTGATCAGAGCGATCTGATCGGCATAATTGATGTGTCTGATCGAATAGTCTTTGGAGATGTTCTCACACTGCGCATACATGACCTTCATCAGCCAGATGACAAAAGGATGGGCTGGTTTGCGCACATAATCGTTTGGTTTCGTCGTGATGATCAGATGTCTGTTGCACCCGTCTTCAACAGCTCTCTTGATCGGGATCATATCCGTGATCCCGCCATCCAGCATCGCTCTGCCCTTATCTGTGACGGTGGTACCCAATATCGGAAGCGAAGTGGAAGCTTCCAGTTCCTTGTAAGAGATCTCCTTTGTCGAATAGTAGCAGGTCTTGCCCTGAGACAGTTCGTAGATGCCGATATAGCCTTCTTTTTCACAGTCCTTCAAAGGCGTGATGTCGTACTTCTTCTCAACTTTCAGGATCTGATCGAAAAGATAGTCGTAGTCCACCAGTTTCCCGCACCTGAAGATCGCCTTTGGTCCGAGTATCCTCTTATCGGTGATCCCATAGACAGAAAAATCCAGAAGATCTTCTTTGGATCCCATGAGGAAGTTGGTCAGATGGATCGCACCGGTCGAAATGCCATACGATGCATCGAACTCGATGCCGTTATCGATCAGCCAGGTCAAAGCGCCTGCCGTATAGGCTCCACGCATTCCTCCACCTTCCAGAACAAGTGAACTTTTGATCTTACCCATGACTTCATTTTATGCTGAATGCACTTTTTGTGCAATAATGGAAACATGAGGAAAAAGAAGTTTTCTATTTACATGAATGCGCCGATCACCATCACCTTTGTCGCCATCTGCATCCTCGTGCTGGGGCTGGACATGCTGACACAGGGCGCATCGACGATGCTGGTCTTTTCCACCTACGGGTCCTCCTGGCTCTCGCCGATGACCTACGTCCGTCTCGTCGGCCACATCTTTGGCCACGGCGGATTCCAGCACCTCAATTCCAACATGCTCTACATCCTGCTCCTGGGACCGATCCTGGAAGAAAAGTATCACGACAAACTGATCGTCGTCATTCTGACGACAGCCATCGTGACCGGTGTTTTCCATAACATCCTGCAGCCCAACACCATCATGGTCGGAGCCAGCGGTGTCGTATTCGCCTTCATCCTGCTTTCCTCCATCACCGGAAAAGAAAGAGGCATTCCGATCACCCTGATCCTGGTCGCCGCACTGTGGCTTGGCCAGGAGATCTATTCGGGCATCACATCCGCAGACAACATCTCCCAGATCACCCATATCATTGGCGGGATCTCCGGAGCAGCTCTGGGACTCTTCTTCAAAGACAGCTAAAAAAGATCTTCGCAGAAGATCTTTCATTTTTTATAGTAACGGTAATAAGCCTCATCTTTGCTTTCATCGATCTCGACCGCCTCTTCATAGAGATAGAAGCGGCTCTTTTTATACAGGTCGATAAAATCCTTCAGGTCCAGAACGAAACGGGTCCCATTCTCATAATGCCAGATCCTCTCATCCTTCATCACGAAACGGTCATGTCCGTTCGACGTGACGATCTCGCCTTCCTGCAGATAGGAAACTGCTTCACTGATATCTCTCAAAAGCTCCACATTCATCCTCCGATCACACAATATATTATAATAGAAAACGTGGAAGACAAGAAAACACACAAAAAAGTCGGTATCGGCATCGTTGCCGGACTGGCCTCCATATCCATGCTGTTGAGCGGCATTTTTGATTCATCGAAGGATCTTTTGGCCGATCTTCCGGAAAATAACGAGATCCCCAAACCGGACAACGCCCTCTATGTGAATGAAGCAAAAGCTGTCTACAAACAAAGCGGGATCAGGGAAAGAGCTGTCCGGATGGTCTACAAAGTCCCCGTCAAGATCAGAGCCGTTCTTTTTGTGCCCTTCTGGGCAATAGGCAATCTCCTGCTTGCAGCTATCGAGGCGGCTTTCAGCACCCTGATCGCACCGATCGCCCACCTTTTGCTGGGCTTTGTCCTTCAGACACTGCTGCTCTTCCTTGTGATCGGAGTCTGCATCAAGATCCTCTTTCCGGATCTGCCCTGGTCAAAGATCTTCTCCAAAAAGCTCTTCCTGTCCGTCTTTCTGGGCAGCATCTTCATGAGCATCTGCGACCAGATCGTCCCCCGTTACTGGCCGGACTATGGTTTCTACCGCGATCTCGCCAGATTCCTGCTGGGGCTCCTGGTGATACTGATCATCCTGAAGCCTTTCATCAGAAAGAAACTGAAAGACCGCGTCTCCTATCAGATCGAATACGACGGGGAGATCGTCGGATAAAGAAAAAGGCGTTCGCCTTTTTTAAATGAAACCAAGATGCTCCAGCACCGTCTTGACCCCGATCAGGATCAAAATGATGCCACCGGCCATAGTCGCCTTATCCTTCAGCAGCAAAGCGATGCGCTTGCCCAGCCGGTGCGCGATCATGCAGATGAGGAAGGTGACGATAAAGATCACGAAACAGCTGAACAGCGGAGAGACCGGGAACTCCGGCAGGATGATGCCGGAACTCAAGGCATCGATCGCCGTTGCGATCGACTCCGTCAGCAGGATCTTTGTGGAGAACTGCGAAGACTTCTCTTCGATCGCTTCCTTGTCGAAAGATTCCCTGATCATGCCGATGCCGATGACTGACAGTGCGATCAGGACCACCCAATGGTCATATCTCTCGATATAGCTCAGAAACGGCGTGAAAGCCAGATAACCCAGCAGAGGCATCAGGCCCTGGAAAAAGCCAAAGGAAAAAGAAGCCGCAAACATCTGCCTGTAACCATAATTCCTGTATTTGATGCCATTGACGATGGAGACCGCCATGGAATCCATCGCCAGGGCTGCTCCCAGTAAAAACAATTCGATCATAAGCTTTTATAGATCTATCCTGTAACGGAAGATATATTTCTTCTTATCTCCCGCTGCATACAAGGGATGGCCAGGGGGAACTTCGACCAGTTCCAGCAGCTCACCACCCAGTTTACGCAATGTCTTGTAGGATGCCACATTCTCCGGGGAACAGGTGATGATCAGCTCCTTCATCCCGAATTCCTCTTTCGCAATGTCGAAGAGGACTCTGCAAGCGTGATAGGCATAGCCGTTTCCCCTATGCGCGCGCTGAACATTGTAACCGATGTGACCGTAATAATACATGTTTCCTTCCACCGTCAGACGCAGATCGATCGTGCCGACCTTCTCTTTGCTGTCATGTAAAAGGATATCGTAGTAGATTGCAGGAACTCCGTCATAAGCGCTGTGCTTATCGACGCGGTATTTTTCCCTCAGATCTACGATCGGGCCTTCATGATCCTTTTTTCTATCAAAGAAACTAAACAACCCCATAACAAAGATTATACAACTTAAAAGCCTTCTCACGAAGGCTTTCACTTTATTATGATCTTCTTCTTTACTCGATGATCTCCGCTTCCTTCACAGACAGAAGCTCTCTGATCCTTCCTTCCTCATCGGCTTTCACCGTAACGGCATCACCTTCTTTGATGAAAGAGAATCTCAGATCGCCATCCGCCATCGTGTACCAGTAGATCCTGCCGCCGGCATCCTTGAACAGGACGAGGGTATTTCCCTCTTTGACGATCATCTGAACTTCACTGACTGTGAATGTCACATCCTTCAGTTCTGAGCTGTCTCTGCCATCCGCCGAGATCAGGCGCAGATAATTGCGATATGCCTCATCCACAGTCTGACCTGTCGCAACGATCTGATAGTTCTCATAGCTGACGAACGCATAGCTCTTGATCAGATTGGCGCCATCGACCAGACCCATGAAATAAGTCGGCCTGTCATCGACATTGACCATGCTCGGGAAGATCGCTGTGTAATGATACTGCTGCAAGGCACCTTCCGCTGAACTTCTGGCTGAATACTCTTCAGCACCGGCCCTTCTGATATAGGCGATCTCTCCATTGCGAAGATCCACATAGGCGAATCCGACATTGGACTCATCCTTGCCCACGCTGGTCACTCCTGTGTAGATGTGGACGTTGCCATCAAACTGCACATAGGCATAGTCGTCCGTGAACTCGACGACACCCTTCTTTGCCCAGTTGAACAGGCCGTTCTCGTAACGCTTGCTCTGCCTGAACTGATCGTAGATCACGCCGATCGGATAGACGTTATCGACCCAGGCAGGAACTTCTTCCTTGCTGTAATAATCACTTTGGCCGTTGACCGGATCGGTTATATAAACGCCCTTGACATCTCTTGTCTTGCCCACCCAAGTCACACGGTAGACCGGTGTGACCCAGTAAGGCTTGCTCTGCTCATCCAATTCGAATTTGGAAGGACCCATGATCGCAAACGGATCGGTGAAGAAGAGATGACGGTAGAGATTATGATTGAAATAAGCGCTCTTCATATATCTCATACCCTCGCTTCTGACCAGCTTCGCCTCACCGGAATTGCAGTCGACCAGGATGTATCCCGGAGTCGTCCTTGTCGCAAAGTATCTGTACAGGCCGCCGAAGTCGATCGGCGTGACTCTGCTGAGCTTGCCGTTGATGACGATCTGCACCCAGTCATCACCGACCGCATACTGTGAGACCTCTTCTGAACCCAATGTGCCGAAGACCCTGTCTCCCAGCTGCTGAGCTGTGTTCTTGTCGACAAGCTGGACCTGTGTCGCATCGAACTGCGGGATGCTGGAGAAATCGTTCTCCGATATCACAGACTGATTCTTGTAGTTGTGCAATCCTCCGGAAAAAGGAGCGCCGCCCAGCACAGCGATCAGATATGCCGCAAGCACGATGATCGGGAAATAAGACAACCTGATCACTTTCTTCTTGTCGTTGACCGTGATCTTCTTGCCTACCACCGACAGATAAAGGATGGCCAGCAGGAAGAGCAGTTCCGTCAGGAAAGCTCCTGAATGCCAGTTGATCGGGATACAGAAGAGATACTGCCCGATCAGCACGATCAGCGCAACACTGATCAGACACAAAGCAGCCCTCAAACCAAATCCATTCTTTTTCTTGTTCATATTCATTCACCTCTCAATCCTTTCAGATTGACTTCGATCTTTTTCAGACAGAGACCCGAGATATACGCATAGACCATGACCTTCAGAGCCAATGTCAGCTTATCCTTATTCGCTTCATCCTCATTTTTCAGGATCTCCGCGATGCTGTTTTCGATATTCTCTCCCTCCAGGGAAAGCTCATTCAGATTCTTGACTGCCTTGCAGAAATAATCATAGAGCTTCGTCTCGGAGATGATATCATCGCTTTCGTCATCCGTGTCGCCGTTTATCAGCATCATCAGTTCTCCGATCTCCTCGATATTCATGCATTCTCTCAATGCCGATATCAACAGGATCCTGGAAAGATGCCTTTCATAGTATTTCTTCTGATCGGGATGAGGCACGTAGCCCCTCTTGACCCAGTTCTGTATCGTGGAACTCTGCAAGCCCGTGATACGGCAGATCTGTCCAAGAGAGAGGCCGCCTGTGATCTCGATCATCGGTCTGAGCACAGAAAACGCATCATCACTTTGTCCGTATTCGATATTCGTTCCCGGAATCATCATGTCTTTCATAGATCTTTTCCTTCCTTATTATGAACGGGGAAATGAAGTCCGCTGTCATTCCCCGTATTCTGATTCATTTATCTCCAATAGTAATAACGTCTGAACCTTCTGGGTCTGAATAAGAGATACAGGATCCCGAAAGGGCTAAAGAAGAAGGCAATGCGGATGAACAACCCGACAAAAGCCATCAGAACATATAAAGCTAATGCAAATATGATCATCATTCCAAACATTTCATTCACCTCCATAAATCACAATGACTGACCGCAAGATCATTCATCAGCGGCGAACTGCTTTCGGCAAGCCGGAAAAGCCATTGATGAATATAACGATCGGCTCGATTCCATAACAGAACACCTCCTTTATGGTAATTTGATTATATCAGAGGTTCATATGACTGTCAATAGAGTTTTTAAAAATTCTTTGTGATATCCTATAATAGATTCAGAGGTATCAATATATGGATAATAAAGTCAAAAAGATCTATGTCTGCCCTTTCTGCTCTGCAGAACTGAATAAACAGGAAGGCTTCAATGAAGAAGACATATTATGGAAATGCAGCTACTGCGGAAACACAGTTGAACTGCATGAAGGAGAAGAAATGAAGAATAAAAACAGAGATTTCGCAGCTCAGGCAAAAGCGCTCATCAGAAAAACGAAGCCGATCGTCGAATTCGGCGTCGGACTGGCCCTGATCGCTATCGGAACAGCTGTCGCGGCAGCTGAATACTTCATCGATAAGACTGAAAAGAAAGAACCAATGAACGATAAAGAGTATGACGATGAAGTCAAAGTCGATCCATCCATCGAAGACCAGGATCATAATATCATCTAAAAGGATAGCCAAAGCTATCCTTTCATTATCTTCATGATGCCCTCGTACAATTCCTCATACACTTTCTCAAAGTTCCCGCTGTACCATGGATCTTCGATCTCATAGTCACAGAGCATTTTCACCTTCTGGTCTTTATCATCGATGATCCTGTTGATACGATACATGTTGGATCGATCCATCACATAGATCTCATCAAAATCATCATAATCAGCCTGGCTGATCCTTCTCGCACGATGCCTCTCGAAAGGGATGTCATGCCTCTGCAGACACCTTTTTGCCGGCGGATAGATATCGTTGCCCTCTTCTTCAAACGAAACAGCCCGGGACTCACAATACAGATCCTTGCGATTTTTTCTGCAGATATACTCAGCCATGACACTTCTGCAAATATTGCCATGGCACACAAACAGGATCTTCCTCATCATTTCTTTATTGACAGTTTTCGATCATTTGTTCAAGGACAGATCTCAACCGATCCAGTCCCTGCGTCACAGGATAATGTCTGTTGTTTTCGGGAGATATATAATAATTCTCTTCAAACTCGTAAGACTGCCTGCTGTCATCTTCAAAGACAAGCGTCACGACATCCGTATAATCTTCGACAGCATGGTCCGTCGATGTCGGAGAGATCAAAATGATGTAGAGCGCTCCCGTGATCTCTTTTATGATCTCCGGATCCTCCGTTTCGATCATATCTTCGGATTCCCGCATGCGATGGTAGATAACTTTCACAGGCGTCCTGGCTTCAAAATAGACGGGACTGTCCATGAGATCGTATGGCACATCAACAGTGACGATGTTCGTCTTGATATCGACATCGCGGTCCGGCATCCGGAACATGTACATTCCTTCCGACAGAGCTTCGATCTCTTCACCGTTGACGAACACTTCAAGATACGCATCCGTCACGAGTACCGTTTCCACTTCGACCATCTTTCCCGTTCTGGCGTATTTCGGGCATTTCCTGACATTCTCGCCATAGGTGATCCTGTGATAGTTCATCTTGAAATACAGCAGACCACATACTGCAAAAACAACGCACAGCAATGTTATCAGTTTCAGTATCTTTGTCGATTTGTGTCTCTTTTTAACTTCCATCCCGATTTTTTGTCTTTCCTTTGTTGTATATCACCTAAAGGCTTTTGAATATTTGGCAGGCATTATTTCAGCATCATTTCTTTCTTAACTCTATTCTACATTTGCACAAGTTATAAATACAGTTGTCGTGATAAAACGCTGTTCATAATTGAACAGCGTTCGCAAATCTATACATTTATGGACTGCAAATCGTGATGAGATTGTGTTTCCTTTGGGTTTGTTGTCTCTGCCTTTTGTGTGCGAAAGCGGATCAAGAAGTGTTCCCATTTGTATCTATGATGGTTTATGATCATCCTGTTTCCTATAGAGCTAGCCTGCAAAACGATCCGTGCGATGGCAAATCTCGTGGATTGATTTATAATATTGATTGAAATAAAAGGACTGTCTGACCATGTTTCTGAACCCATCCAAATTATCTACAAATATCATGGTGACCATCATGATGCTGATGATGGTCATCGTTTTTCCTGCGGTCGATGAAAGGATCTGCCGCAAACTCGGTATCAGCTTGAGTGACAGGCTCAGCGCCAATCCATCAGCCGACAGGCTGCTGCATCTGCGCAAATACCTGCTGATCTTCATCTTCATCCTGTATCTGCTGGGTACGAGCTACATGACCTTCTTCTCCCGCAATGCCTCTCAGGACTACCTCCTGCACATCTCTTTCATGGAAGGTTTCATCAGTTCTTTTCAGATCGATCTGGGCTTTCTGGGCTTTCTCAGCATGATCTTTCAGAAAGGGCTGCCGGAAGCCATCTCCCACATCAGAGTCACCCACTTTGAAAACATCTATCAGGTCTACCTGAATATTTGCATGTTCATCCCGCTGGGCTTCCTGCTTCCATATGTCTTTGACTGGTATCGGAAGAACAGCATCAGAAAAGTCCTCTTCACTTCTTTTCTGGCATCCCTGGCGATCGAAAACATACAGCTCGTCACCAAAATGGGCTATTACGATATCGACGATCTGTTCACCAACACGCTAGGCGGATGGATCGGTGTCCTTCTTTTCAGAGCCTTTGCCTACATCATCACGAACCCGAACTGGAGACAGGACCTGAAACAGTACAATCAGTGGCGAAGCAGTTACAAAGACCGGGCTCTCACTCCTTATTTCCGCAAGATCCATGTCAGCAGGACCACCCTACTGGCTGCCGATCCGGAAACCGTGAAAGCCTTCTACGGCGACAAGCTCGGATTCTATCTGCGCAAGACGATCGAAGGAAGTGATGAAAATCAGATCTATTACCTCTATGAATTCGGAAAGACACAGCTGGAGATCCGTTGCAACAAGACCTATTCCGATCTCCCGGAACAGCAGCTGACGATCGCCTGCAACAACTCTGAACATCTGAAACGAAGACTTGAAAAGCATCAGATCGATGTATCGTCCTACGAGGAAGACCCATACACCGGACTCAGGACCTTCAGTTTTGAAGGACCTGACCGCACGATCGTGACGATCATCGAAGAATAAGGATATGACTATAAAAGTCTGAAAAATACCACCCATGTTTTTCTTCAACAATACCAAAAGATCCCAGAAAAACTACATGCTCAGAAAGGAGACTGCCTTTTTCGACGACAAAGGGAAATTAACGGGAAGATCCAGAAAAAGTGTCTTCCATAACGGGCAGATCGACTTCTTCGACAGCAACGATAAAAAGGTCGGCTATTCCCGCCCCAGTTTCTATCACCATGGCGAGACCTTATACTACGATAACAACGGAAAAATGATCGGCTCATCCAGAAAGAACTATCAGCACGATGGCGTGATCGACTACTTTGACGAAAAAGGAAGGAAGATCGCAGAATCCAAAAGGAACGACCTCTTCCGCCATGGAGAAAGGATCTTCAGAAAGAAATAATGTTCTGCAAAAGCAGAACACTATTTATATACAATATTCGATCGTGAATCTCTCTTGATCCTCATGCAACGCCTGAGCTTGTCCTATTTTGCATACCTCTCATAGCACCACAGGGCGATCTGTCTCAGCAGATCCTCCGGGATCGGCCTGTCGTAAGGCAGGCGGATCGTGCCCTTGCTGTGATCGTATTCCTTCAGCTGCTTTTCAAATGCCGCAGTCGCCTCATCACCCGGATAGATGCCGATATGCTTCTTGGAAGCGGCAAAATGGATCAGATTGACTCCTTTGCGATAAGTCGGCATCGACCACGAGATGGTCTCTTGCGCATCCGGAAGCGCTTCTGAGAGGATCCTTCGCACCTCCTGCAGTTTTTCACGGACGGACTCATCCTGTGAGCTGATATACTCATCGATCGTTCCCGGTTTCCCGCAGTAGTGCGGCTGATCGATCCTTGAGAACTCACGTCCGCACTTTGGACATTTCCACTTCATCTGAGCACATCCTCCATCGCTTTTCCTTTGGCAAGCTCATCCGCCAGCTTGTCGAGCTGTCTGATCCTTTTCATCAGAGGGTCATCGATCTCTTCAACAGCTATGCCGCAGATCTTTCCCCTGATCAGTTCACTGCGCGGATTGTAGGAAGGACAATCGGAAAAGAATGAACCGTAGCTGATATCTGATGCCATGGCCTCATCGATCTGCTTCACCGTATAACCGGTCAGCCACGAAGTCACTTCATCCAGCTCGGATCTGCTCCTTCCCTTCCTTTCCACTTTTCCGATCAGGGCAGAATAGACTTTATTGAAAGACATATCCAATACCGACATCCTCGCCATAGCTTACCTCCATCAGATCACTTCTGATCCGGGTCATCTTTCTTCAATGAAGACCCCGGTCAGCTTTTCAACATTGAACCTTTCGCAGAACAGTTCGCATTTGCACAGGAGCGCATAGAAGATATGCCGGCCCTGACCGGAAAGGGATTCGTAGTTTCCCTGCCCCTTTGCCAAGATGACATCGGCCTGATCCACAGCTTCCTTTGCCTCTTGCGGAAGCATTCCATAGATCGTTCCCGCAACGGCAGCACCATTGGAGATGATCTTTGCTACCTTATCCAATCCGACATACTGCGCATCCGCAACTGTCGCATCATTGACCACGTCCTCTCCGCGCACCATCACTTCTATGAGCAGCTGAGGAAAGTCCTTCTTGAGCTGTTCAAGGAACAGCTTGTCCAGAACGATCTCTCCGCAGTTGTCAGCGATCAGAAGGAACCTCTTTCCTTTCGAACACGCATCCAGGAAATATGCATATGCCACCTCGTCCTCTTCTCTCATCTTCGCAGCGGCAAACAGAGACAGAAACTCCTCTTCATTCACCTTGACCATGGCCGCCAGATCGATGTAATTGCCGACTCTGGCCATGACGAGTGCTTTCTTAAGAGGATCATCCGACGCTTCGATCTGTTTTCGAAGAAGATCTTCCATGTTCAGGACAAGATCGTTCTGCTCTTTCTTTGCTTCTGAATAATCCGCCCTTTTTCCGAAATATCTTCTATGGACCTGATCAAAAAGATAGACCATATAAGGACTGGTATCATCCTGTCTTCTTCCTTCCAGCAGCTTTCTGATCTCCTGGAGATACTCCTCATCATCTGTCAAAGCCATCTGTTTGTCATACAGACAGGCCGCACAGTGTTCTGTGATACGCATATAAACTCCAATCTAAATCATCAATGAGCTTTTGGCAAACTCTGACCTTTCATCTTCTCGACGATATCGTAAAGTCTGCTGGCACTCTCTTCCAGCGTCTTTCGATCGAGGTCCTTGTTTCTTAACGCCTCAACTTCTCTCTTCCAGTCTTTCTTATTCCCCGGCATGTAGAGATCGTTTCCTGCCAAAGCGCATTTTGCCGGATCCGGTGCCCCATACTTTCCTTTACCCATCGGCATCGATGTGACCTCCCAGTCCGTCATGATGAGACCATCGAATCCGAATTCGCTCCTTAGAACATCTCTGCACAGACCGCGATGTTCATTCGTATGCGTGCCGTTGAGCAGATTGTATGAGGTCATCAGAGCCAGCGGTGCAGACTCTTTGATGCAGATCTCGAAACCTTTGAGATAGATCTCTCTCATGGCTCTTTCGGATACATTGGCATTTGCTCCATAGCGGTTCGTCTCCTGGTTGTTCGCTGCATAGTGCTTGATCGTCACGCCCTTGCCTTTGTGTCCCTGAACGCCCCTGCACACAGCGGCAGCCATCTTTCCTGATACCAGAGGATCTTCTGAATAATACTCGAAATTCCTTCCGCAAAGGACGCTCCTGTGAATGTTCAAAGCTGGTGCCAGCCAAAGGTCGATGTGGAAGATCTCCATTTCTCTGCCGACGATGTCTCCGCAGATCTGCGCAAACTCATCATTGAAAGACTGGGCGATCGCCGTTCCGATCGGAACGGCTGTGCAATACTGTTCCTTCAAGACGACACCTTTCTTCAGCTTCGGTGTCCTTCCCAAGAAGAAACGCAGGAAGCCTGGCATGAAGACCAGCATTGTCGCAGGCATCGAAGGACCGAAAGAATGGACGCCTTTATCATCCTTGTAGTATAGAGGACTGATGCGCAAGCCTGCAGGACCATCCGCCATGACCAGCGGTTTGATGCCTGTTTTCGAACAGCTCTCTCCGGCTGCTCCGGCGACAGATCTGGCTGCATCGCCAATGATCGATGCGATACCGCCTTTTTCAGAGAAAGCACCGATGTTCAGATAAGCGAGTTCTTCATCACTGAGCGACCTGACATCTTCCCTGATCGGATAGTCATCCTTGTATTCTGCCGTTGCACCTGCGAGATCTTTCGCAAGGACCGTCACTCTGTCCGCTTTACTGAGATCATCGCTCATCTTTCTTTCAAATACATGGTCCTTGAATCCGCAGTCACCCAGGCAGTTTTTCACCTTCGTCACGATGACATCATCATCCAGTGTCACCACAGCGACGACCGCCGTATCCATACTATCCACGCCCAGTCTCAGGATATAATCGCCTTTTTCCAGGACATACGCCTCTTTTTCTTCATCATAGGAAGCCAGCGTCTTCATGCTGAAAAG
>JAEEGI010020398.1_pt1 | contig 13281 bp, 9 predicted proteins | sample 8958751 | NCBI WGS metagenome assembly JAEEGI01 (sample SAMN16246545, study PRJNA631951) | gut metagenome | biome: gut microbiome; feature: rumen; material: KS-attached | host: Bos | place: Iran: Karaj | collected 2018-10
CAGCGACAACGAAATCCTGACATCAAGACTGGTGGACCGTGTGCTCCGCCCGCTCTTCCCCTCAAACTACCATGCTGAGGTATTTGTGAATGTGATGTTGCTCTCTGCCGATGGTGTGGATCAGCCCGATGCATTGGCTGGCTTTGCAGCTTCTGCTGCTCTGGCCTGCTCTGACATTCCTTTCGAGTGTCCCATTAGTGAGGTTCGTGTAGCCCGTATCAATGGAGAGTATGTCATTGATCCTACCTTTGAGCAAATGAAGGAAGCCGACATGGACATCATGGTTGGTGCTTCTGCTGAGAACATCATGATGGTGGAGGGTGAGATGAAAGAGGTGTCAGAACAAGATATGATCGGTGCCTTGAAGGCTGCTATGGCTGCTATCAAACCTATGTGCGAACTCCAGACTGAGCTCTCAAAAGAACTGGGCAAGGACGTCAAGCGCGAATACGATCACGAGGTGAACGATGAGGAGCTGCGTGAGCGTATGAACAAAGAGCTTTATCAGCCCGCTTATGATATTACTAAGCAGGCTCTTGAGAAGCAGGCTCGTGCCGAGGCCTTTGAGAAGATTCTGACAGATTTTAAGGAGAAGTATGCTTCTGAACATGCTGATCTTACTGAAGATGAACTCGAAGAGAAATATGCCATGATGGACCGTTACTATCATGATGTAGAGCGCGATGCTATGCGTCGTTGCATCCTTGATGAGGGTATTCGTCTCGATGGCCGTAAGACTGATGAGATTCGCCCCATCTGGTGTGAGGTTTCTCCTCTGCCTATGCCTCACGGAAGTTCTATCTTTACTCGCGGTGAGACACAGTCTCTGAGCACATGTACTCTGGGTACCAAACTTGATGAGAAAATGGTTGACGACGTGCTCGATAAGAGCTATCAGCGTTTCCTCCTTCACTATAACTTCCCACCATTCTGTACAGGTGAGGCTAAGGCTCAGCGCGGCGTAGGCCGTCGTGAGATTGGTCATGGTCATTTGGCATGGCGTGGTTTGAAGGGGCAGATTCCTGAGGACTTCCCTTACACAGTTCGTCTGGTAAGCCAGATTCTCGAGTCTAACGGTTCTTCTTCAATGGCAACAGTATGTGCAGGAACTCTTGCACTGATGGATGCCGGTGTTCCTATGAAGAAACCTGTGTCTGGTATCGCTATGGGTCTGATTAAGAATCCTGGTGAAGACAAGTATGCAGTACTTTCTGATATCCTCGGCGATGAGGACCACCTGGGTGATATGGACTTCAAGACCACTGGTACAAAGGATGGTCTGACTGCTACTCAGATGGATATCAAGTGCGACGGTCTGTCTTTTGATATTCTTGAGAAGGCACTCATGCAGGCTAAGGCTGGACGTGAGCACATCTTGAAGTGTCTTACCGATACAATCGCAGAGCCTCGTGCCGAACTGAAGCCTCAGGTTCCCCGCATCGTTCAGTTGGAGATTCCGAAGGAGTTTATCGGCGCTGTCATTGGCCCTGGTGGTAAGATTATCCAGCAGATGCAAGAGGATACTGGCGCAACCATTACTATTGATGAGATTGATGGCGTAGGTAAAGTGCAGGTATCTGCTCCTAACAAGGAGAGCATTGATGCTGCCATTGGTAAGATTAAGGCTATCGTGGCTATTCCTGAAGTAGGTGAAATCTATGAGGGTACTGTCCGTAGCATCATGCCTTATGGCTGCTTTGTTGAGATTATGCCTGGAAAAGACGGACTGCTGCATATTTCCGAGATCGACTGGAAACGCCTTGAGACTGTTGAGGAGGCTGGCATCAAGGAGGGAGACAAGATTAAGGTGAAACTCCTTGAGATTGATCCAAAGACAGGTAAGTACAAGCTTTCTCATCGTGTACTGATTGAGAAGCCTGCCGACTATGTTGAGCGTCCAGAGCGTCGCGAGCGCCCAGATCGTGGTGATCGTCGTCCAGATCGTGGCGATCGTCGTGGCGACCGTCGTCCGGATCGTGGCGATCGTCGTGACCGTCGTGATCGCGGTGAGCATCGTCCTCATCAGGAGGAGACTCCGAAGGAGAACAATGAGCCGAAAGATTTCAGCGATTCGCTCGATAACATGGATTTTTAAGGTTAAAAGCGTTAAATAATCCTAAAATCTAACTTGTTGGACTGCAAAGGTTCGCACGTATAAATAAATATGTGTACCTTTGCAGTCCGATTATTTGGGGAGAGGCTTAGAATCCCCAGGGATTGGGGTGTGAATAGCGGCGTCTTTGGCCGGGCGCAGTGGTTCGTGAATCGTCAGTCCAGCATGGAATCGTATGGTTCCTACGTATCGTTAGACTTGCAGCCGGGCGACTAACTCGGATGTGGGTTTATGTGCGTACAATATTTAATTAAGTTAAACTGTTTTTTAGTAGTAAATTTTAAAATGAACACTTTAAGTTACAAGACGCTTTCCGTCAACAAGGAAACTGCAAAGAAGGAGTGGGTGGTTATCGATGCCACAGACCAGGTTGTTGGTCGTCTCGCTTCTAAAGTAGCTAAGCTGATTCGCGGAAAGTACAAGCCAACTTTCACTCCGCACGTTGATTGCGGTGACAATGTTATCCTTATCAATGCCGATAAGGTAGTATTCACTGGTAAGAAAGAGACTGACAAGGTCTATACCCGTTACACAGGTTATCCTGGTGGTCAGCGTTTCAATACACCCGCTGAGCTTCGCAAGAAGAATGGTGGTGTAGAGAAGATGCTCCGTCATGCCGTGAAGGGTATGCTGCCAAAGGGTCCTCTCGGACGCAGCCTGCTGAACAACCTCTTTATTTATGAGGGAACAGAGCATCCCCATGCCGCTCAGCAGCCAAAGACTATTGATATTAACCAGTATAAATAATAGGAAAGATGGAAATTATTAATGCAATAGGTCGTCGTAAGAGCTCTGTAGCCCGTGTATATGTTTCTGAGGGTACTGGCAAGATTACGATCAACAAGAAGGATTTAGAGGTATATTTCCCTTCAGCTATTCTTCAGTATGTGGTTAAGCAGCCGCTGAACCTGCTTGAGGTAGCTGAGAAGTATGATATTAAGGTAAACCTCGACGGTGGTGGTTTCACAGGCCAGAGCCAGGCACTTCGCCTCGCTATTGCCCGTGCACTTGTTAAGATCAACGAAGAGGACAAGAAACAGCTGAAGGATGCAGGTTTCCTGACACGTGACAGCCGTGAGGTTGAGCGTAAGAAGCCAGGTCAGCCGAAAGCACGTCGTCGCTTCCAGTTCAGTAAGCGTTAATCAATACTGGACACGTTTAGTATCTAAACCCGTTGGATTCCTCTGGACTACCATCGGGCTGATTCTACGGAGAATTAAAAAGAAAGTAAACAATTTAAAAAGAAACAAGCAAAAATGGCAAGAACTAATTTTGACCAGTTGCTCCAGGCAGGCTGTCACTTCGGCCACCTGAAGCGTAAGTGGAATCCAGCAATGGCTCCCTACATCTATACCGAGCGTAACGGTATTCATATCATCGACCTGCACAAGACAGTAGCTAAAGTTGACGAGGCTGCTGATGCTCTGAAGCAGATTGCCAAGAGTGGCAAGAAGATTCTGTTCGTCGCTACTAAAAAACAGACAAAGGAAGTGATTGCAGAGAAGGCTGCTAGCGTAAACATGCCTTATGTTATCGAGCGCTGGCCAGGTGGTATGCTCACCAACTTCCCCACAATCCGTAAGGCCGTGAAGAAAATGGCGAACATCGACAAGCTGATGGCTGATGGTACATACTCAAACCTCTCTAAGCGTGAGCTGCTGCAGGTTACTCGTCAGCGCGCTAAGCTGGAGAAGAACCTCGGTTCTATCGCTGACCTGACTCGTCTGCCCAGCGCACTTTTCGTTGTTGACGTGCTGAAGGAGCAGATTGCAGTTCGTGAGGCTAACCGTCTGGGTATCCCTGTGTTTGGCATCGTTGATACAAACTCTGATCCTAACAACATCGACTTCGTTATTCCTGCAAATGATGACGCAAAGGATAGCGTTGAGACCATTCTCAATGCTTGCTGCGCTGCCATTGCTGAGGGTATCGAGGAGCGTAAGGCAGAGAAGGCCGACGAGAAGGCTGCTGATGCTCAGGCTGAAGGCGATGAAGAGGTAAAGCCCAAGCGCGCAGCCCGCAAGGCTCGCAAGGATGAGGCTCCCGCCGAGGAGGCTGCTCCTGCTGAGGAAGAGGCTCCCGCTGCAGAGTAAAATTAAAAATGTAACAATTTAAAAAATTTAAAAGATAATGGCAATTTCAATTGACGATATCAAGAAGCTTCGCGCAATGACCGGTGCTGGTCTGGCTGACGTAAAGAAGGCTCTGACTGAGGCTGAGGGCGACTTCGACAAGGCTAAGGAACTCCTTCGTGAGCGTGGCCTCGCTATCGCTGCTAAGCGTAGCGACCGTGAGACATCTAATGGTTGTGTACTCGCAAAGGCTGCTGACGGCTTTGCCGCTATGATTGCCTTGAAGTGTGAGACCGACTTCGTGGCTAACGGTGCCGACTTCATCGCTCTGACACAGAGCATTCTCGATGCAGCTATCGCTGCTAAGGCTAAGGATCTTGAGGCTGTAAAAGCACTCGACATCAATGGCCAGAGCGCTCAGGATGCTGTTACTCAGCGTTCTGGTATCACTGGAGAGAAGATGGAGCTCGATGGCTACCTGACACTCGAGGGTGAGAACATTGAGGTTTACAACCACATGGGTAAGAATACGCTGTGCACCATGGTACAGACCAACAAGCCCGCTGCCGAGCAGGGTCACCTCGTGGCTATGCAGGTTGCTGCTATGAAGCCTGTAGCCCTCGATGCTGCCAGTGTTGACCAGAAGATTCTTGATGAGGAGTACAAGACCTCTTTCGAGAAGACCAAGCTGGAGCAGGTTGAGAAGTTCGTAGAGATGAAGCTTAAGAAGGCTGGTCTGAACCCCAACCTCGTTGACTCTGAGGATCACATCGAGAGCAATATGGCTAAGGGCTGGCTTACTCAGGCTCAGGCTGACGAGGCCCGTAAGATCATTGCTGAGGCAAAGGTCGAGGGTGAGGCTCAGCTGAAGATGCCTATGATTGAGAACATCGCTAAGGGTCGTGTACAGAAGTTCCTGAAGGAGAATTGCCTGGTTGACCAGGAGTTCCAGTTCGGCGACGGCGACAAGGCTACTGTTGCTCAGTGGCTCGCTAAGCAGGACAAGGATCTGAAGATCGTTGCCTTCAAGCGCTTTACACTTGTAGCTGACTAATTTAAGTCATCATATTAAAAAGAATCGGCATTGCTTGTGCAGTGCCGATTTTTTTTGTACTTTTGCTTCCAAATTAGAGAGTTATGAAGATATTCGCTATTGGCATGAACTATGCCGCACATAATCAGGAACTGCATGGGACATTGAAGCGTCCCGATGAGCCTGTGATATTTACGAAGGCCGATTCGGCGATTCTTAATCAAGGCAAGCCATTCTTTATTCCCGACCATCTGGGACGTATCGACTATGAGACAGAGTTGGTAGTGCGTATCTGCCGATTGGGAAAGAGCATTCCTGAACGCTTTGCATATCGCTATTATGACGCCCTGACCATCGGTATCGACTTTACCGCCCGCGACCTTCAGAAGAAAGCTTCGGAAGCAGGACAGCCTTGGACTATTTGCAAGGGGTTCGACGGTTCTGCAGCCATAGGTGACTGGGTGCCGAAAGAGAAACTGCTGAAGGACCCAGAAACTCCTTGTGCCGAGTCTGGTCTGCAGCGTCTCCACTTCCATCTCGATATCAACGGTCAGACAGTTCAGGAAGGCTGCACTTCCGATATGCTTTATCGTGTCGATGAGATTATTGCGTACATTTCACAGTTCTTTACTCTGAAGACGGGTGACATCCTTTATACGGGGACGCCTGCGGGTGTTGGACCTGTCCATATTGATGATCATCTGGAAGGTTACCTCGAGGAGCGCAAGGTGTTGGAATTTAATTGCAAGTAACTTCACAATAAAGTACCGTATCTTTGCGTTTTTTACTTGGTAATAGATACAGAATGTGCGTATAGTCCAGAGACTGATGATCGGTTGTGTACTCTTGTTGCTTTGCCATCTGGCGGAGGCACAGGAGTTCTTTAACCTGTCTGCTCAGCAGGTGAGGATCGACGCGTCATTACCAGTCTTCACTCTTCAGAAGCCGTTAGGCCCCCATTATGCCGATTCCATCTATACCGTCAGTATCGAATATCCCGAATTCATCGATATGAGCAAGGCTGATATCAGCCGCTATCAGACTATCTGCGGGGAGCCTTTGCCAGCCTTGCCTGTGATAACGCAGTCTATAGGTGTAGCCAGGAAAAAAGGCATGCTCGATGTTTCTTTTGTGCCTCTTGTATATCGTGATGGCCGCTATCAAAAATTGGTGAGTTTTAAGTTGAAGGTGGAGAGTAGGGGCAGAGCGGTTGCACGTACCAGAGGTGAAGCATCCGAACTTGAAGATCGCTATGCCGACCATTCCGTGCTTCGCGAGGGAACGTGGGTGAAAATCAGTATTCCTGAGAGTGGCATCTATCAGTTGACTGATGCTTTAGTCAAAAAGGCAGGGTTTACCGATATATCGAAAGTGAAAATCTATGGTTATGGAGGTGCTCTGCAACCAGAAAGTCTGACGAGTGCTTATTTGGCAGAGACCGACGACCTTCAAGAAGTGCCTATATGCTTGGTTGAGGGAAAAAGGCTGTTCTATGGGGTAGGGCCTGTGACATGGGAGTCACCAGAAGCGACTGTCCGTACCCGAAACCCATATAGCAACTATGGCTATTACTTTCTAACACAGAGTGATGAGGCGCCACTCAGCATGAGTGAGGCCGATTTCACGGCAGCTTATTATCCCCTGCCTCAGGATTATCATACGCTTTACGAGGTGGATGATTATGCCTGGTTCCATGGCGGACGGAACTTGTTTGACAAAAGACTCTTCACTATAGGTACTCCCCAGACCTACCAACTTGCTGCTAACGGCTCGTCGGGTATGCTCTCTGTGGCTCTGACGGGAGACGACAGTTTTGAAGCTACGATAGCCGTGAACGATGTTGAGGTAGGAACGATGACGCAGAAAGGAGTCTCCGATAAGTATTCTGTGGCAGAAGAACAGGTGGCTACGTTTGAATTGAAAGATATCCTGAAGGCTGAAAACACCGTGAAGATTACTCAGACATCAGGAACTAATATGAGGTTGGACTATCTGTCGCTACAATTTGAAACACCTCAAGCCATGCCCGACCTGAAGACCGTCACATTCCCCGCACCTGAGTATGTTTATCATATCACCAACCAGGATCATCATGCCGATGAGACGGTAGATATGGTCATTATTATTCCGACCAATCAGCAATTGCTATCACAGGCAGAGCGTATCAAGGCCTGGCATGAGACCAATGATGGTCTGCGGGTGAGAATCGTGCCTGCTGACGAACTGTATAACGAATTCTCGAGTGGTACGCCCGATGCGACAGCCTATAAGCGTTACTTGAAGATGTTCTATGATCGTTCGCAGGTCGAAAACGACTATCCTCGTTACCTCTTGCTCTTTGGAGATGGCGCTTGGGACAATCGGATGCTGACGACCGACTGGAAGGGTTACGACCCAGATGATTTCCTTCTTTGTTTCGAAAGCGAAAACTCCTTCAGTCAGGTGAACTGCTATGTGAGCGACGATTTCTTCTGTCTGCTCGACGATGAGGAGCAGATACAACAGCCGACTGGTGGGGGCTCGACTTATCAGGGAAAACCCGATGTGGCCGTTGGCCGATATCCGGCGAGAACCGTAGAGGAAGCAAAGGTTTTGGTTGATAAGACACTTGGCTATGCGGATAATACCTATGCTGGCGCCTGGCAGAACGTCATCTGTATGATGGGCGATGATGGTAATGGTAACACGCATATGGCAACGGCCGATAAAGTGGCTAACCTTGTAGAGAGCAACTATCCTGGCTATCAGGTTAAGAAGATCTATTGGGATGCCTATCAGCGTGAGCCTTCTTCTACGGGCTATGCTTATCCAGATGTTACCCGGCTCATCAAACAACAGATGGCCAGCGGGGCACTGATGATGAACTACTGCGGTCATGGTGCACCATACACGCTCTCGCATGAATTTGTGGTCAAACTGGATGATTTTTCGTCTTCCACTACCAACAACTTGCCTTTGTGGATAACAGCTTCGTGCGACATTATGCCCTTTGACGGGCAGGAAGAGAATATCGGCGAGACCGTCATGCTCAGTCCGCGGGGAGGGGGCGTTGCCTTCTTTGGTACTACCAGAACGGTCTATGCCAGCTATAACGAACAGATGAACCTGACGTTCACCAAATATGTTCTGCAACCTGGTTACACCATCGGTGAGGCAGTAAGGCAGGCTAAGTGCGACCTGGTTAGTGAGGGGCGTGATATGTCGCCTAATAAGTTGCAATATACACTGCTTGGCGATCCGGCCTTACGTCTGGCCTGTCCTCAGATTGAGGTTGTCATCGATAGTATCAATGGACAGCCCGCCATTCAACAGCAACAGTTGGCTGCAGGTTCGGTAGTCAGGGTACGTGGACATGTGGAGAATGGTCAGACGCTTGCAGGAAGCTTCGATGGAACGGTGACGGCTATCGTTCGAGATGCAGAAGAGGAGATTGTCTGCAAGTTGAACGACGAGTCTGACAGTGGAGCTGATGAGCCATTTGTTTACTATGACCGTACGAAGACGCTTTTCCAAGGTTCCGATCAGGTGAACAACGGTGTGTTCCACCTGACATTTGCTGTGCCAAAGGATATCAGTTACACAGAAGGTAGCGGGTTGATGACCCTCTATGCCGTCAATAATGACCAGACCGAGACTGCCCACGGCCAGAACGACAGCTTTGTACTTAACGGCAGTGGGGGAATCCTCAACGACTCAATAGGGCCTTCTATCTATTGCTATCTGAATAGCAAATCGTTTGTCAATGGTGGCGTGGTGAATGCGACCCCGTATTTCCGGGCAGAACTCTATGACGACAGCGGAATTAATGTCTCTGGCAGTTCAATAGGCCACGACCTTGAGTTGGTGATTGATGGGGATATGACAAAGACCTACAACCTGAATGATTACTTCGCTTTTGATTTTGGCGAATATCGTAGCGGAGCAATTGGTTTCACCATACCTGAACTCAGTGTGGGATCACACAAACTGCTTTTCCGGGCATGGGATGTGTTGAATAACTCTTCGACGGCTGTGCTTGACTTCAAGGTCGTGAAGGATGCGGGAGAGGGGGATTTCAGTGTTATCTGTACCAAGAATCCGGCTAAGACGAATACCTCGTTTATCATTACTCATGACCGTAGCAGTAGTGAGGTAGATGTGACCATCCACCTCTTCGACATGTCAGGCCGACAGTTGTGGAAGTGTACGAAGACGGGTGTCAGTACCGATGGAACCGTAGTGGTGGATTGGGATCTGGCCATCGGTGGGGGTAGCCGTTTGCGCACAGGGGTCTATATTTATCGCATAGAACTTGTTGGCAATGGTGGCCTGAATGCTTCTCATGCCAATAAATTGATAGTCTTAAGCAATAATTAGCCGACTCCGACGTTATTTAAGAGGTTTAAAAGGTAAAAGAGTAAATAGTGATGACGAAAACGACATTTCATAAGAAGACAGGGTGGGTAAGATGGTTATTGCCTTTTTACCTGATTACTATTTTACCTTTGAAAGCCTATGCTCAAGACGATAAGGGGATGATGTTCAACCCCGTGGAACATGCAGTCGTTTCGCAGACGATTGCGCCTGACGCCAGAGCTGCTGGTATGGGCGATGTTGGTGTGGCTACAGATCCCGATGTGAACTCACAATATTGGAATCCTGCCAAGTACCCTTTCTGTATCAGTCGTGCGGGCATTGCATTGAACTATACTCCTTGGCTTCGGAAACTGGTCAACGATATCGATCTGGCCTATGTGGCAGGCTACTATCGTATTGGTGACTATTCTGCTGTTTCCGGTTCGCTGCGCTATTTCTCGTTAGGTGAGGTTTTCGCCGACGATGGAATGACTGTGAAGCCCTACGAGATGTCTATAGACTTGGCTTATTCGCTGATGTTGAGTGAGAAATTCTCTCTGGCAGCAGCCATTCGTTGGATCCACAGCGACTTGCGTTATGATTACAGCGAAGATTCCAAACCAGCCTCGGCCTTTGCAGCTGATTTGGCGATGTATTATAATAAATATTTGATGTTAGGTAGCCGGGAATGTCAGTTGGGCATCGGTTTGAACCTGTCGAATATTGGTAGTAAGATCTCTTTTTATGGGGATGACGAGAGCCAGTTCCTACCGGCTAATATGCGTCTGGGTGCCTCATTGATGGTCCCTGTGGATGAGTACAACCGTTTCTCTATCTCGGCTGATGCCAATAAGCTACTTGTGCCGACGGTGCCAAAGCAGCAGGAGGGGGAGTCGAATAGCGACTATCAGGATCGTGTGCGTCGTGAGTATAGTGACGTGAGTGCTATCAGTGGACTTTTTAGGAGTTTTAGCGATGCACCAGGTGGTTTCAAGGAGGAACTGGAGGAGATTCAATGGAGTGTGGGTGCAGAGTATGTCTATCACGATCAGTTCTCGTTGCGTGCGGGTTATCACCATCAGAGTGAGTCGAAGGGTAATCTTAAGTATTTCACCGTTGGTGGCGGTTTCCGTATGAGTGTGTTCTCGCTCGATGTGGGTTATGTCATTTCTACTGCCCGCAGCAACCCGCTCGACCAGACTTTACGCTTCACACTTGCCTTCGATATGGATGGCATTAAGGATCTGTTTAAAAGGTAAAAAGGTCGGAAAGTAATAAGATAAAACCATTTAGATATGAAGATACGAGTTGGAATGGGCTATGATGTCCATCAGTTAGTGGAAGGCCGCGACCTTTGGATGGGCGGTATCAAGATTGAACATAGCAAGGGCTTGTTGGGTCACAGCGATGCCGACGTGCTTTTGCATGCCATCTGTGATGCTCTGCTCGGGGCTGCCAATATGCGCGATATCGGCTACCACTTCCCTGATACAGCAGCTTTTACAGACGGCATGGACAGTAAAGTCATCTTGAAGAAGACCATCGAACTGATAGCTACCAAAGGCTATCATCTGGTGAATATTGATGCCACCATCTGTGCCGAGCGTCCTAAGATGAATCCTCATATCCCGGAGATGAAAGCCTGTATGGCACAGATCTGTGGCTGTGATGAAGACGATATCTCCATCAAGGCTACAACCACCGAGAAACTCGGCTTCACGGGCCGTGAAGAGGGTATCTCTGCCTATGCCGTCTGTCTTATCGCCACGGATAAATAGTAAGTCCTACAGTCAGTGCCCGGTTCTTATACGATTGCATCAGATGGAGGGTAGAAGCATCGGGCTGCCCGGCTATATCGTGGAAGTCGGCAAACACATTGCAGTGTCTTCCTAAGTCCTTGTTCACTTTTACTGAAGCATAGAGGTGAGCATGTTGGTCTAACAACTTCTTCTTGCTGTTGAAGAGCAATACCGACGACAACCTGAACCCCTTACCCAGAAGTAGGGTGGGGGCGAATTTCAGGGTGAAGTAGTTGTCATAGACCGATTCTAATAGTTCATAATGATGGTGGTAGGCGTTCACACCTCCTGTGATTCTAAGGGGACCCTTATTCCATGTGACAGTGGCTCCTAAGCCTGTCAGCCACTCATTAGACGTAGGCATATTTGTTAATAGTGTGTGTGTCGCACTGCCAGTTACTGTAATCTGCTCTGTTTGATAGTTGTACCGTAACTCAGACCGCCAGGCGAGGTGAGTCTTTTGGTCGGTATTGTACTGTGTGGGCCCTTCTGCCAGATAGTCTATGAAGTTACTGATGTAGGGGTTAAAATAGGAGCGGTTGAAAATACCTTGTACGAAGTGGCGTCCTTTCTTGAATCCTACACTGGCAAAGAATGCGTGGTCGCTGCGGTTGTACGACCAGAGGCTCTCTCCTTCTTTTTCGTATGGTTTATTCCAGAATGTGTTGTTTCTGAAACGGTCACCAAGGGTGATAATCCATGGTCCCTTCTTGAAGTCAAACTGCACATACAAGTCGTTGTTGAGGTATTGTTCGCGGTTAATGCCTTGATACCAGACGTTTGAATAGCCGCCCTCATAGCCCGCTGTCATCCAGAGTGTCTGATTCAGGAAAGGAATACTGCATTCCGCAATCCACCAAGGACATGCATTTCGCTGTTTAACATCCTCTAAGTTGCTGTTTGTATAGTTCATGCCTGCCTCGAAATAAAGACCCGCTTCCTGTTCGTTGAGGGTGCGCTCATAGGTGGCAACAATTTCGCCCCACCGTTGTCTTGTCAGCATATTCTCTGTACTATTAATATTGTGCAGACGGTCATTCTGCTCACCATAGCCTTGCGAGAGTTTAAACTTCAGCAGGTCTTTCTCCGTTAGCTGCCAGTCCATGAAGACCATCGCATTCTCTACGCCGTTGCGCGAGGTGATTCCCGTTTCCGATGTATGGGCCTTCTCATATTGTAGGTTAGTCTGGGCGAAAGCACGTAAAGTGAAGTTTTCGCTTTTGCTCGTGATATCAGCATAAGCCTTACCGTTACCGTAGGTACTGCCATTCAGGGCGAACTTGCCGTAAAGATCCTTGCTTCCTTCCTTAAACTGCAGGTCGATACTGCCAGAGGTGCCATCCGTCGCGTTATTGACGGCGCCGTATGTGCAGACGATAACCTGATGGAGGTCACAGGCTTTGATACCTTCTAACATGGGTTCAAAATCGACACTTAGCATGATGTCATCAACTGACAAGACATAGTCGGCCGTCAGTTTTTTGCCGTCGTCGGAGATAAGCTCCGGGCACATGTGAAGCACGTCCATCAGCGTCATCTCACTGTCTGGATTCAGTTTCTCTACATTGATAATGTATTTGTTGCCTTCGTGCTCAATAATCTCATCCTGAGCACTCGCTGTAAGCACATTAAAAGCAAGTAAAACTATCAGGAGATTCGTTAAAAGTCTTTCCTTAACCATTATTCGTTCATATTTGGGTGCAAAATTAATCATTTTTTCTCATAAAAAAGAAAGATGCCGTGACTCTCGCGAGCCACGGCATCAAAAAAAGCCTATGTTTAACTAAAAATCCTTTTCTCTGAAAGAAATTTTCAGCTCACAAGAGCTAAAAATTTGAAAGTTTAAAAGGGAATTTCGCAATTGCCTCCTGTTATCCTACAGTTGAAAACTTTCTTTTACCAATAACTAAAAACCTAAAACTATAAATA
>JAEEGI010020402.1_pt1 | contig 13280 bp, 8 predicted proteins | sample 8958751 | NCBI WGS metagenome assembly JAEEGI01 (sample SAMN16246545, study PRJNA631951) | gut metagenome | biome: gut microbiome; feature: rumen; material: KS-attached | host: Bos | place: Iran: Karaj | collected 2018-10
CTCCCTGTTGGCAAAATAGAAGAAGGTGGTCTCCATGCCGAAGGTGCGCAGCACCAGCAGCAGCGCGGTGTATGCGTAGAGGTTGGTGACGATGCCGTATCCGCCTGATGCTGCGGCTATCTTGTAGGTGTACAGCGGCACCAGCAGGTAGTTCAGGAAACGCCCGATAATGCTGCTCAGTCCGTAAATGACCGATTCTCCCAACAGTTTCTTCAAGTTGCCCATAAAAATCCCTATTACTGAAAACGGTGCAAAAGTAATGATTTTTTGCGTGCGAAACAGTGAAAGTATATGCGAAAAATGTTTATATTTGCAAATTCAAAACAGAGGGTGGGGCGGAGAGCTTCCGGCTTGTTTTGAAAATAATTAATAGACAATAAGATGTTACGGAAAATAAGGGTTGTTATTGCGGTTCTCTTTTTCATAGGGATCACACTGCTTTTTTTGGATTTTACCGGCATGGTTCAACTCTGGCTCGGATGGATGGCGAAAATCCAGTTCCTGCCGGCCATATTGGCGTGCAATTTTGTAATCGTGGCAGGACTGCTGATGCTGACCTTGCTTTTCGGGCGGGTGTATTGCTCCGTAATCTGTCCGTTGGGGGTGATGCAGGATGTCTTTTCCTGGTTGGGCGGCAAGGTGAAAAAAGGGCGGTTCCGTTACCGGAAACCGCATACGTGGCTGCGCTACGGCATTCTCTGCCTCTTTGTGCTGCTGATGCTGGCAGGAGTGCATTCCCTTGTGATGCTTATCGCCCCTTACAGCGCATACGGCCGCATCGCCTCCCAGCTGTTCGCGCCGCTGTATGCTTGGGGAAACAACCTGCTGGCCGCCATGGCTGAACGCCATGACAGCTATGTCTTCCATTCGGTGGATGTTGCAGTGAACAGTCTTGCATTGCTCGTTGTGGCCGCATTGACATTCGTCGTGGTGGCGGTATGGTCGTTCAAAAGCGGCAGGATGTGGTGCAACACAATCTGCCCGGTTGGGACGGTGCTGGGTTTCGTCTCCCGCTTCTCCCTTTTCAAACCGATAATTGATAATACGAAATGCGTTCATTGCGGACGCTGCGAGAAAAACTGCAAGGCCTCCTGCGTTGACAGCGGGAACGGCCTTGTTGACTACAGCCGCTGCGTGGGCTGCATGGACTGTCTGGAGCAGTGCCATGCCGGCGCCATCCGCTACGGTCTGAGTAAAAATGTGAAAAAGGTGCAGCCTTCCGCCCCTGCGGACGGTTCGCGGCGCGATTTCCTGAAGGTCTCCGCACTGGTTGCCGGAGGCGCCCTCCTGGAGTCGGCCTCCCTTAAGGTGGACGGCGGTCTGGCGGTGATTGAGGAGAAGAAAAGGCCTGTGCGCTCCCATCCGGTGCGTCCGGCAGGTTCAATTGACTGCCGCCATTTTGAGCGTCACTGCACCGCATGTATGCTCTGCGTGAGCAATTGTCCGCAAAAGGTGCTCACACCATCCTCAAAACTGGACACCATGCTGACCCCCGAACTTGATTTTACAAAGGGGTTCTGCCGTCCGGAATGCACCCGTTGCTCGGAGTTGTGCCCGACCGGAGCCATACATCGTGTGACGGTGGAGGAGAAGTCCTCCATCCAGACGGGACATGCGGTCTGGGTGGCTGAAAACTGCATCGCCAACAGGGACGGGGTGCATTGCGAGGCCTGTTCCGGCCACTGCCCGTCAGGTGCCATACAGCTGGTCCGGCAGGAAAACGGACGTATGGTTCCGGCGGTGGACACCGAACGCTGCATCGGCTGCGGTGCATGTGAGTATTATTGTCCGGCACGTCCTTTCGCGGCCATCTATGTGGAGGGGCATCTCGCACACCGTATCATTTAATATTGGAGCCATGAGCAAGAATAGTCATAACATCATATCTGAAATGGAGACCCCGGAGGGGAAAAACATTACGCGCAGGCAGTTCCTGAAAGTTGGAGTTGCGGCAGTGGCTGCCACGGCGCTTGCCACGGCCTGCGGACGCAAACAGCCCGAATCGTCGGAGGCGGCGGCTTTGGGCGAGGTGCCGGAGGGGAAGATGACCTACCGGACCAATGCGAAGGGCGACAGGATTTCCCTGCTGGGATACGGCAGCATGCGGCTGCCGGTTGTCAACGGCGGCAGCGCACGCGAAACGGAGGGGGAGATTGATGTTGCGGCGGTGAAGGAGCAGATTGCCTATGCCTTTGCCCACGGCCTGAACATGATTGACACCGCTCCGCCCTATTGCAAGGGGCGTTCCGAAACGGTGATGGGGGAGGTGCTGGCCGATTATCCGCGCAGCAGCTACTACCTCTCCACCAAACTCTCCAATTTCACACCGGACACATGGGGGCTTGAGGCCTCAAAGGCCATCTATTACAATTCGCTGAAATCCCTGCGGACGGAATATCTTGATTTCCTGCTGCTGCACAGCTGCGGCATGCCAGGAAGGGATCTGGAGGGCCATGAACTGAGCGGAATGCAGGTTTTTGAAAGGCGTTTTATCGAAAACGGCCTGCTTGATTTCCTGTTGGAGGAGCGTGCTGCGGGGCGTATCCGCAACCTCGGCTTCTCCCACCACGGCGATGTTGAGGTGTTCGACCGCCTGCTTTCCGAACATGACCGCTACCATTGGGATGTGGCCCTTATCCAGCACAACTATGTGGATTGGAAACATGCGCGTGAAATCAATCCGCGCAACACCAATTCCGAATACCTGTACGGCGAACTCTCCAAACGGGGCATCCCCGCCTTTGTGATGGAGCCGCTGCTCGGAGGCCGTCTGGCGCAGGTGAACGAATTCGCCATGGGGCAGATGAAGGCAAGGGAGCCGCTGTCATCCCCAGCATCATGGGCGTTCCGTTTTGCGGGCAACCAGCCAGGCATACTTTCCGTCTTCAGCGGCATGACCTACATGGAGCATCTGCAGGACAACCTGCGCACCTATTCCCCGCACAGGCCGCTGAGCGACGACGAGTTGGCAATGCTCTCCGACATCGCAACCGTTTTCGCCCGTTTTCCGGAGATACCATGCACACATTGCGAATACTGCATGCCATGCCCCTATGGCCTGGACATTCCGGAGATTTTCTCCCATTACAACAAGAGCCTGCGGGAGGGGAATGTAGTGGCTGACACCGGAAGCGCCTCCTACCGCAAGGCACGCAGGGCCTTCCTGGTCGGGTACGGACGTAAAGTGCCGGGAATGCGGCAGGCCGACCACTGCATCCGTTGCGGCGTCTGCCTATCCCATTGCCCGCAGGGTATCGACATCCCTTCGGAGATGGGGCGCATCGGCGGGTTTACCGAAGAACTTAAAAAACAAATGATCTGACAATAAAAAAGAGATATTATGGCATCAAAAAAAATCACCAAGGCTTTGAAGAAGGTGGCGGGCGGCAACGCCTACGACTGGAAATTTGTGAATGTGGGCGGAACCACGCGCGTCAGCATCCAATCCGGTGCTGACATTGCCCATCTGGGGGAATTGGACCAGAAAATGTGGACCGTTTTGAGCTGTCCTGTCAAGGGGCTTGAGATAGACGAGCGCACCCTGCAGCTGATGGATTCGGACGCGGACGGGAAAATCCGCGCCAACGAGGTTGTGGAGACGGCGGAATGGCTCACCTCAGTGCTGAACAATCCGGACGACCTGCTCAAGCAGGAGGACTCTCTTCCCCTTTCCGCCATCAAACAGGAGAATGAGGAGGGTGCGAAGCTCTTCGATTCCGCAAAGCATATTCTGGCCAATCTTGGCAAGGAGGGTGATGCGATTTCGGTGGCCGACACCGCAGACAGGCTGGCCATTTTCGCCAAGACCCGCTTCAACGGGGACGGGGTCATAACGGAGCAGACCTGCGAGGAGGAGACTCTGAAGAACCTTGTGGCCGCCTGCATGAAGGCTGAAGGTTCCACGGAGGACCGCAGCGGTGAGCAGGGTGTGAACGCGGAGCAGCTGGAGAACTTCTTCACCCATTGCCGCGAATATGCCGACTGGAAGGCGCTGGCCGCTGAGGGCAGCCCGATACTGCCTTACGGTGACAGGACCGCCGAGGCTTTCGCCGCATACGAATCGGTGCGTGACAAGATTGACGACTATTTCCTGCGCTGCCGTTTCACAGCATTCCATGAGGATGCGGCGGAGACGCTGGATGTCCCTGCGGTGCGGCTTGAAGGCATTGCGGAGAAAAACCTTACAGCATGTCTGGATGAAATATCCTCGTATCCATTGGCGCGTGTGCGCAAGGAGGCGGTGCTGCCTCTTGCCGAGGGGCTGAACCCCGCATGGGAGAAGGCTGTCTCCACTTTGAACGCCACTGTCTTCCAGACGGAATTTCCTGGAAAGGATGCACTTTCGGAGGCTGACTGGCAGGCTGTCAGATCCCGCTTCGCCCCGTATGCGGAGTGGCTCTCCAACAAGAAGGGGGCGGAGGTGGAGCCGCTTGAGCCTGAAATCATCCAAAACGCATTGGAGCCTGCAAACCAAAAGGCTTTGCTTGACCTGATGGAGCAGGACAAGGCGTTGGAGGCCGAGGCTCTTGAGATACAGAATGTGGACAAACTGCTGCACTGCTACCGCGATTTCTACAAGCTGCTCAAAAACTACATCACTTTTGTAGATTTCTACGACAGGACTGAAGACCTCAAGGCGGTGTTCCAGGCAGGCACCCTTTACATCGACCAGCGGAGCTGCGACCTCTGCCTGAAGGTCTCCGACATGCCAAAGCACATGCAGTCCGCCGGATTGAGCGGCATGTTCCTGATGTACTGCGAATGCCGCTCCAAGGTGAAGAACGAGACCATGACAATTGTGGCCGCCATGACCGACGGCGACGTGAACGACCTGCGCGAAGGCAAGAACGCCGTCTTCTACGACCGCAACGGCCTCGACTGGGACGCCACCATCATCAAAATAATGGACAACCCCATCAGTGTGCGGCAGGCATTCTGGTCCCCGTACCGCAAGTTCGGCAAGTTTGTCAACGAACAGATCAGCAAGTTTGCCTCGGACAAGGAGTCGAAGGTGACCTCCGACATGTCTACAGGTGTATCCGATGCGGGTACCAAGCTTGCCGAGCAGACTGCCAATGCCCCTGCAACGACTCCGGAAAACAAGCCGAAATCCGCCTTTGATGTCGGCAAGTTCCTTGGCCTGTTCGCGGTGATAGGCATGGCGTTGGGTACCATCTGCGGATTCCTGTTGGATCTGCTGAAAAGTTTCTTTGGGCTCAAATGGTGGATGATGCTGGTTGTCATTGCCGGGCTGATGCTTATCATTTCCGGTCCCTCCATGCTGCTGGCCTGGCTCAAGCTGCGCAAGCGTGACTTGGCACCGGTGCTGAATGCCAACGGTTGGGCAATCAATGCGCGGGTGCTGGTCAACATTGTGTTCGGCTCCACGCTTACCCATATCGCCTCCTTCCCGATGGTTGCGGACCCCATGGCCGGAAAGAAGATGCCATGGTGGAAAAAGCTTTTCTGGCTGCTGTTTGTTCTGGCCGTGGTTTTCTGCGTGCTCTATTTCACCAACTGCCTCGCCCGTTTCGGACTCAAATGCAGGTAGGTATGCCGCGATTGCAATGGCTGCTTGCCGGCCTGTTTTCACTTCTGGTGTGGGGAGCGGGGTTTGCCCAGGCTCCCCATGCCTGTGTCGTGCTGCTTAAGGACAAGGCGGGCAACGGCTGCACAATTTCGGAGCCGGAGCGTTTCCTTTCAGATTATGCCGTTGAAAAGCGGCGGCGGTTCCACATTCCGGTGACGGAGACGGATTTGCCCATCTCTCCGGCATATCTGGACACGCTCTCCCATCTGGACAGCGGCTACCGTGTGCTGACAACATCCAAATGGTTCAATTATGTTGTGATAGGCACTAACGACAGCGGCGGAGTCTCCGATTCGTTGAGGGAGCGCATCGCGCTTTTCCCTTGGGTGGCGGGAGTATATAATCTGCACCAGATTCCGGATTCCCTGCTGCAATGTTGGTTTGACACTCTTTCGGCTGTCCGCGCTGTCAGCGCTCCGCCCGCTTCGCCTGCCGCACCTGCTGCGGACACATCTGATGCTGATTCCATTTGGGGAGCCTCCGCACCACAGATAGCCTGTTTGAACGGCCTTTCCCTGCACCGTATGGGCTATTCAGGGCAGGGGATGCGGATAGCGGTGATTGACGGCGGTTTCCTGAATGTCGATTCCTTAGCCATGTTCGGTTCATTACGCAGTTCGGGAAGGCTGAAGGGTTACAGGAATGTTACGGAAGACACCACAGCCTTTTTCAGGGTGCATGAGTCGCACGGGCAGAAGGTGCTCTCCATCATGGGGGTGAACTGTCCGGGCGAATATGTCGGGAGCGCACCGGATGCGGACTACTGGCTTTTCCGGTCCGAACATACCGGATATGAGGATATTTTGGAGGAATTTTATTTTGTCGCCGCCATTGAGCTGGCTGACAGCATTGGCGCGGATGCGGCCAATGTCTCCTTAGGATACACCACATTCAATGACAAAAAGCAGAACCACACCTGGTATGATTTGGACGGACGGCACAGCGTCGCCTCCATAGCCGCGGAGGCGGCGGTGCACCGCGGCTGCATTGTGAATGTGGCCGCCGGCAATGAGGGGGAAAAGACCTGGCTCCTGTTCGGCATCCCCTCCGATGCGCCCGCCGTGCTTTGCGTGGCGGCTGTCAACAGGGACAGTGCGGTGGCCTCTTTCAGCTCCAAAGGTGATTCCATCTGGATGAAGCCGGACATTGCCTCCGTCGGATGGGGGACGGCCTTCTGTGATGTCAGCGATACGGTTGCTTACGGCAACGGGACCTCGTTCGCCACGCCGCTTAATGCCGGGCTGACCGCCTGTTTGTGGCAGGCCTTCCCGCACAGGACGGCTGAGGAGGTGATCGACGCGGTGCGCCAAAGCGCCAACCGCTACAATGACTGGAACCGGCTTACCGGATATGGCATTCCTGACTATGCAAAGGCGTACCACATCCTGAAGGGTGATTTGACAGTTGATGAAGCGGCGGAGGCACGTCTGCGCTTCAATTGTTATCCCAATCCGGTGAAGGAGACGCTCTGGCTGTCGCTGCCGGAGGGTTCTCCGGCGCGGACGGTGCGGCTGTACGATGCCCAAGGCCGTATGCTGCTGCGCTTGCCGGTCAGCGGCACGCTGATGGAGATTGGTTTTTCAAACCTTCCCGCAGGTTCATATTTCCTGCTGCTAAGCGGGGGCGGGGAGGATGCGCTCCGCATGGTGGTGAAACAGTAGGGACGCGATGCATCGCGTTTCCGCTTCCAAAAAATGCAGGGAAAAATCCCTGTTTTTTTTTCGATGACTGTAAGTGATTGATAAACAATTGGCAAATTTTTTGAAAAATTGCCAATGCATGATATTAAAATTACTATCTTTGCATCTGAAAAGTGAATGCAAATGAAATATAATGAATTGAAAAGGGTACTGTTAAGGTATGGCTGTCAACTGATACGTGAAAGCGCCAATCATGAATGGTGGTTCAGCCCATTAACCGGCAAGTGCTTTCCGGTATCCAGACATGGGGTTGAAGAGATACCTAAAGGTACTTTAAAATGTATATGCAAACAAGCGGGAGTGTCCATCTAAATGCTTTAATTATTAACAGGATATGGAAAAGGTAGCGGTTGTCATAGAATGTGCGTCACTAACCTCCTTCACTGCCTCTGCGGACAGGGAGTTTGAAGGTTATGCGCTGATTGGTTATGGAAACACGGCACAGGAGGCCGTTTCGGATTTTATGACGGTGTACAGGGAGGCACGCCAGATGTTCGGGTGTCCGGAGCTTTCGTTCTCCTTCCGATATGATACGGAAAGTTTTCTGCAATTCTACAAATCCAAACTTTCCCTTGCCGGATTGCAGTCCATCACCGGTATCAACCAGCGGCAGTTGAGCCATTACCTGAATGGCAAGCGCCGCCCGAGTGAAACAACCAAAAAGCGCATTGAAAATGCCGTCCATGCCTTTGCAAAGGAGCTGGTGGCCTTGGAACTGGTGTGAAAATGTAAAGACGTGGTGTGCCGCGGCCGTAACAGGGGATGCACGCACTGCGGCTGCATCTCCGCATGGTGATAAAACAGTAGAGACGCGATGCATCGCGTTTCTATTTGCCGATGCAGAAGCGGGAGAAAATCTCTCCAAGAATATCATTGTTTGTGACCTCTCCTGTGATTTCGCCCAGGTGGCGGATGGCGTTGCGTGCATCTATGCTCAGCAGGTCAGGTGTGCGTCCGCATTCCAGTCCGCTTCGCATCTCCTCAAGTGCCGAGCGGACGTTCAGCAACGCTTCGTAGTGGCGGAGGTTCGTCAACATCACCTCTCCGCTTCTGCCTTCAAATCCTGCCATGCGGGCAAGCTGGCGTTTGAGTTCATCCAGCCCTTCCCCACGCAAGGCTGAAATCCGGTAAGTGACCGGATTGTCCGATACCTTTCCGTAGCGCGGTGTTTCCGCCAAATCCTCCTTGTTGTGCAGGACAATGCATTTTTTCCCTTTGCGTCCATATTCTCCGAGCGCCGTTCCGGTCTCCTCCGCAGTCTCATTCATGTCGGTCAGATGCAGCACCATTTCGGCGTTGTCAATGGCCTTGCGGCTGCGTTCGATGCCCATTGCCTCCACAGTGTCACCGCTTTCCCGAAGTCCGGCGGTGTCGATGAATCTGAAGGTGACACCTTCTATTGTCATGCATTCTTCAATGGTGTCGCGTGTGGTCCCTGCTATGGGGCTGACAATTGCGCGGTCATCTGACAGAAGCGCATTGAGCAGGGTTGATTTTCCGGTGTTGGGCCGTCCCACAATGGCTACGGGAATCCCTTTTTTCAGGGCGTTGCCCATGCGGAAGGAGACGATGAGACGCTCCACCTTTCCGGAAAGGGTGGAGTTGAGCTCCTTCAATTGGTTCCGGTCGGCGAACTCGACATCCTCCTCGCTGAAATCCAGTTCCAGCTCCAGCAGTGAAACCATACGGATCAGTTCATCACGCATTGTCCGCAGCTCTTGGGCGTATCCGCCTCTCATCTGGCTGAATGCCAGCTGGTGCGATGCCCTTGAGTCGGAGGCGATAAGGTCGGCCACCGCCTCGGCCTGTGACAAGTCCATTTTTCCGTTCAGGAATGCCCGGCGGGTGAATTCCCCAGGCTCCGCCATGCGGCAGCCGTTCCTTATCAGCAGTTCCAGCATCCGCTGCATGATGTATGCGGAACCGTGGCAGGAGATTTCAGCCATCTCCTCGCCTGTGTAGGAGTGCGGTGCGGAAAAGGTCCAGAGCAGCACCTCGTCCAGACATTCCCCTCCATCGGTGATTTCACCGAAGCGTACCTGACGGTCGTGCATTGCGGAGGCGGCGTTTTGGGGGCTGAATATCCTGGAGACAATCCCTTTTGTGCCTTTGCCGGATATCCTTATCACGCCCAAAGCCCCGGAACCGGCTGGTGTGGCGGGGGCGCAGATGCAGTCCTGTTCCATCTTTAGAGAGTGTCGATCACTGCGCACAGCCGCCGGAATATCTCATCCATGCTGCCGACACCTTCAATGTTATTGTATTTGTCCTGACTGCGGTAATAGTCAATCACCGGCATGGTCTTGCTTTCGTACTCCTTGAAGCGTTTGAGGATAACCTCTTCGGTGTCGTCCTTGCGGCCTTCAATCTGCGCACGTTTCAGCAGCCTCTGCAGCAATTCGTCCTGCGGCACATCCAATGCCAGCATGGTGTGTACGGCTGTCTTACGTTTGGCAAGCAGCAGGTCAAGCGCTTCGGCCTGGGCGGTGGTTCGCGGAAAACCGTCGAACAGGAACCCCTTTGCGTCGGGAGTCTCGTCCATTTTCGATTCAAGCAGCTTTATCACAAGGTCGTCAGGGGCAAGGATGCCCTGTTCGGCCAGATTCTTCACCTGCAGCCCGAGCGGTGTGCCCTTGGCAATCTGCTCGCGGATAACATCGCCGGTGGAGATGTAGGCCAGCCCGTATTTTTCCAGCAGCCGTTTGGACTGTGTGCCCTTGCCGCTGCCCGGAGGGCCGAACAGCACGATGTTCAGCGTTTTATTTCCCGAAGGTGTGCAGAGCGGGTGCTGCCGCAGGTATTCATCCATCAGCCGGGCGAAATATTTCCCCAGGATGTCAAACTCGATGTTGATGACGCTCCCTTCGCGGATGTTGTGGAAATTTGTCACCTGGTGGGTGTAGGGGATGATGGCCACCGAAAAGCTTCCCTGTTCCGAATCCACCACCGTCAGGCTCACCCCGTTGACGCAGATGGAGCCTTTTGGGACAGTCATGAAACCCTCCTTGGGTTCGTATTTGAAATAGTAGCGCCAGCTGCCGTTCTCGTCCGTAACCTTGGTGCAGACGGCGGTCTGGTCCACGTGGCCCTGCACGATGTGGCCGTCAAAGCGGCCGTCCAGCCGCATGCTCCGTTCCAGATTCACCTCGTAGCCGACAGTCCAGCTGCCGAGGTTGGTCTTCTGCAGCGTCTCGTCCATGGCGGTAACCACGTATTGTCTTTTTTCGCGGTCGATGCTGACGATGGTGAGGCAGCAGCCGTCGTGGGCCATGCTCTGGTCTATCTTCAGCTCATTGGTGAAATCCGCCTCAATGGTGAAATCCACGTTGCTCTTGTCGCGGCGTATGCCGACGATCTTCCCCGTTTTCTCAACAATTCCTGTAAACATATCATTATATTATTATATTTTTCTGTTTTTTTTTGGCCGCCGCATTGCGACGGCCCTACGACATTCCTCTCGCATTCTTGATGCGCTGGTATGCCTCGTTGATCTCCGCAAAACGCCTTTCCGCCTCCTTGCGGGCCGTCTCCCCCAGATGCGCCACCTTGTCCGGATGGTTGTCGATGGCCAGACGGCGGTACGCCTTCTTGATGGCTTCGTCCGAATCGCTGCTTCTCACACCCAACAATGCGTAGTCCGCATCCAAACGGTTGGTGCGGCTGTATCCGCCTGAATATCCGCTGTGCCGGCTTCCGCCATATCCGGATTGTCCGCTTTGCTGTTGGGTGTAGTAATATGCATAACTATTCCGGATGTATTCATAATCGGTGTTCCTTATCTGGAAGTATTGTGATATGCGTTGCAGCAGCTCCAGCTCTTCATTGTCAATGTCACTGTCCGAATAGGCAAGCTGGAAAAGGTATCGGAGTATCTCCAGCCGTTCGGTGTAGTTAAGCTTCAGGTTCAGCCTGCCGACATGCTCCTGTACGTCAATGTCGCGGTCCTTCAGCTCCACAAGATATTCGATGGCTTTGTTCGCTGCTTGTGCGTCAAACCGTTGCAGGAAAAAGTCGCGGTATGAATAGAGTTCGGACTGCATTATCTTCCGGTCGCTTTTCATTACGGCGGCGAACAGGGCGGAGATGTGGTATAGCACATCGTCGTTAATGTCTGTGGTGGTTTCGTTTCCAAGGCCGAAAAATAATCCCATGACATATCCCGCGATGGCACCGACGGGACCGAGAATCATCATGCCAATCATTGCGCATAAAAAAGGGTAGCAGCCGTTAATCCGGGTCTTCATCATGAGATGCTCAGGTTAGTCTTTACTAATGAGTAGTTCTGGCTCGCCTTCCGTGTGACGGAGATTGCCATGGTCAGGATGGTGATTCGTCCGATGAACATCAGCATGATCAGGATGCATTTGCCGAAGTTGCTCAATCCGGCGCTTATGTTGACCGACATTCCGACATTGCCTAACGCCGATGTGGTTTCAAACATTATCTGTTCCAGGGTGAACTGCGGGTCTGAAATTGAAAGCAGCAGGATGCTGCCGACCATAAGTCCGATGGCCAGCATGGCCACTGTGTATGATTTGTCGATCAGGTGGCCGGGTATGGAGCGGTTGGAGATTGTAACCTCCTTTCTTCCCTTTATTGTGGCGCCGATGGAGCGGATAAGGATATAGAAGGTTGTCACCTTTATGCCGCCGCCGGTGGAGGTGGGTGAACTTCCGATGAACATCAGACAAATGAAAATCAGCAGGGTTGGAAGCGATAGCAGATTGGTGTCCAGAGTGCTGAAACCGCATGAGCGGGATGACGACGCCATGAAGAACGAATTCATAAGCCGCTGGCCGACCCCCTGGCCTGCAGTGGAGTAGTTCTTTTCAAAAAGAAAGAAGCAGATTGTGCCGATGACTACAAGCGCTCCTGTCATGCCCACCGTGATCCGTGTGGTGACCTTGAGCTGTTTCCAGTAGCTTTTGCCACGGTAGCGGTGGAAATGGTTGCTTATCAGGTCGTGCAGTGTTACAAATCCTAGGCTGCCCAAAGTGAAGAGCAGCAACGTCACAATCTGCACGTAATAGTCGTCGCTGTAAATGGGGTTCATCATGCCGCCATCAATGATGGAGATGCCGGAGTTGTTGAATGAGGCTATGGCATGGAAGGCCGAAAGGAAGATGTTCTGTGAAAGGGAGTGGCTGTAGTACTGGTTATGGTTCCAGTAGATGAAGAAGAGGAAAAAGCCGATAAGTTCAATAATAAATGTATACCCCAAGATTGTGCGGAGCATCGTTTTTGAACCGGAATAGCTGGTGTTCAGCAGCTCCTGCATTATGGACTGTGAACGCACCTTGGTCTCCTTATACGATGTGGAAAGGAATGTCGCGAAACAGATGATGTTGATTCCGCCCAACTGCATCAGCAGCAGAATCACCACCTGACCTTTGCGTGTGAATGCCGCGGCAGTGTCAACCACTGTCAGGCCGGTGATGGTGCTGGCGGAGGTGGCTGTGAAGAGCGCGTTGAAGAATCCAATGCCTCCGGTTGTCATTTCCGGCAGCATCAGCAGGATGGCGCCGATAATGATCAGCAGCAGGAAGGAGCAGACCATCCATCCCCTGGGGCCGAAACGGAACCGGTTGAACAGCTGCCCCATGTTCGAGAGCTCGAACAGCATCATGAAGAAGAAGTAAATCTGGATCAGCAGCATCGTTATGTCGCTGATGTCGCTGATGTCGCTCAGGCTGAAGTTGTGCCCCGAATGGGCAGGCGAAAGGTAGGTGAAAAAGAACCAGAGGATGATGCAGAGTATGACACATCCCTCCACTTTGTTCTTCCGGATGTATTCGGTCGCATGTACGGAGAAGAAGGCGCAAAGCAGGTATTTAAGCACATAGAAAATCAGGCTGCAGTGTATCAATATCTTGCAGGTCAGCGTGCTGGTGGCGGTCTGCGGAAATCCGTAGTAGAAGGCGATGAGGGCGATGGTCAGGGACGATACGCCGATACTTATCCATTTCAAGGTACTGTGCACCTTGTCGATG
>JAEEGI010020403.1_pt1 | contig 13279 bp, 3 predicted proteins | sample 8958751 | NCBI WGS metagenome assembly JAEEGI01 (sample SAMN16246545, study PRJNA631951) | gut metagenome | biome: gut microbiome; feature: rumen; material: KS-attached | host: Bos | place: Iran: Karaj | collected 2018-10
CGCGTGGACGCGGACGCTGCATATCCTTCACCAGACTGAGTTCCTCGCTTGAGCGATAGACCTCACCGGTGCCGTATGTGGCCACGGAAAGCACACGGAACAGGTAGTCGCCGTCCGTAAACTGATCCATCGGTAGCATATAGTCGATGTTGGCGCCTTCTGGCAGCAGCTCGTTGTTTTCTGTCACCTGCGTTTGATTCAGCACATATTCATGCAACAGTGTCCAGTCGGTGCTGCCCTGCTTCTTGTACTGCAGGCGGAAGGCTTTCAAGTTCTTGTAGTTGCGGTCGAAGTTTTTGAACGTCAGTTTCAGGTCAGTGCCTGTCTGTGTGTTCATGATGCTGTTGCTCAAAGCCAAATCGACACTCGACGATGACGGAGTGAAGTATGCCGTGATATATACGGTGTCGGCTATCTCCTCTGGTTCGCTACTGCTGGCAAACACGATGCCGATGTTCTCGTAGTCGAGCACGCCGGTATCGGTCTGGCGCAGCTGCAGGGCCTTGGTCAGCGTCTGGTTGCCCGGCACCTTGATGAGGCGTCCCTCCTCCGTCAGTGGCATACCGTCCATCGTCAGCTGTGCACCGTTTGCGTTCGTCTCATCGAGCACCATGATACGATAAGCCACGTCGGCACCTATCTCGGAGGCATTACCCAGCTTCAGCACATAGTTGGCTGCCGTGCCGCTGGGGATGTCGCTCACCACTGGCACATCCACGTCTATCTGAGGCACCTCAATCTGCATCGTGGCCTCCATGATGACAGGGTGTTTGCCATTCTCATCTTCATAATAGGTAGTGCGCACCTCACCCTCATAGGGATTGCTGGTCTGTCCGCCGCGAGTGCGGAAGATGGGGCTGAAGGCGCCATAGTGATAGACATCCACCGAGAGCGCGTCGTAATCACCATCCTCGGAGAGCGTATAGCTGAAGGAGCTGGTGTTGGTGACCTCCGTCTCGGTCGCCTCATGGCGTCCGCCCATGGCCTGTGCCTCGATATTGATTTCGAAGCCCAAGCCCTTGACCTCGAAGCCGAAGTTGTCGCCGACGATGGCACCTGCCGATACGGTCCACTCCCACGAACTGACATGACTGGTTTCGGTTTCGACGGACCAGTTCACGTCGGCTCCCGAATCGAAGGAGTAGTTCTCCACGTTGTCGCCCCGGTTCTCGAAGGCCAATACCTTTTCCTCCTCGTTGAAGGCGAGGTACTTAATCCAGTTGTCAATTTGGGTATTCACCCAGCGCACGGAATCGACGGCCACTTCATCAGCCCTCATATTCGCTGGAGCAAACTGCGTATAGGTGCCCGTCTTTCCGAAGTCCTCATCATCCTTCGTCAGTGTGGTCAGATAGACAGAATGGTCACTGTTGTTCACATAGCCGTCAATGTCTGCCTGGCTCTCCACATGGGTGAGGAACTGGTTGCGCATCTTCTCCCAGTTGGGCAGAAGCGTTTCCTCGATGTAGGTCAGCGAGTAGTTGAACGCTGTTCCGAAGCGCAATCCGGTGGTCATGATGTCATTCAGACCCAGTTCCACATTGTCGCCGCTCGTGCGCTTGAAGTTCAACATGCGGGCCTTGCCGAAGATGATATTGGTGGCGTTGCCGATGAACACGTCGCCCATGCCCTTGGTGGCCACGGCGGTTGTGACGCTGGTGGTGATACTGTTGGAGTGTGAGTTCTCACCCTCCGATTCCTGAACCACGCCCGTCGTCAGGTCGTTGTCGGAATCCACCGACGTGATGGTACCGACGGCAGGTGTGCCCGTGATGATTCCTTCCTTGTAACCGAACTTGAAGGTGTTGGTGGCCTGGAAACTTTCGGAGAAGGTGTTTCCCTTCGTAGTCGATGTGGTGGTCGATGAGCCTGTGCTCCACTCTGCCGACGACTCCGAGCCTGGAGGATCGCGCAGAATCATCAGCAACTGGTCGGGACCGGCTGTCACGAAGTTGTTGCCTGTGGGCATTTCGCCCAGGATGACGCCCGTCATGCCGTTGTCGCTCCACTGGTAGGTACGTCCGTCGATGTCGTAGCTCATGCTGATGGTGCGGGTGTAGGGTTCGGAGATGTTAGGCAGACCGGCACACCATGTGTAGGTGCCGCAGCCCTCGTCGTTGAGCGCCATCTGGTTGCTCTGCAGCTCTACGACCTCGCCAGCCTTCACCGTCTTGCCATCGACCTCACCGCCTTCTGCATAGACGCTCTGCCCGTCGGACAGGGTGTTGTTGATGGTCACCACGATGCCCGACAATGGCACACGCGAAGTGACAGGTGTTTCCGCGTCGCTGTTGGTGTATTCCTCGTAGCCGCTCAGCAGGAAGGTGTAGGGGTCGTCCTTCACGAACACGGCACCACCATAATTATAGGTAATGTCGCCTGTCGTGGCATCGACCGAGTAGAGGTCGTTGATTTCAATGTCGCCCAAGTTATCGGTTATCTTGTACTTCTCTATGCCGAAGTGGCCGTCCTCGCTGCCCCGCTGGGTCACAGAGAACGACGGGGTGCTGTGATACACCTGCCGCAGCATGGTGTTGTATTCATATTCCAGCAACTCGCCGGTCTCGGTGCGTACGGAGTCCGTCTGTGTCCGCTGCGAGTTCGTCAGGTCAATTGTAGTGGCATCGCCCACATCCTGGTTGTTCTTCACCACCTTCATGCTTTCCACCTTGTACTGTAGCGGGGGCAGCATGGCCGAGAACTCGCCGGTGGCGGGGTCGGTGCGGATGAATATCTTCTTGCAGAAGTCAGCTGTGGCGCCGCGGTAGGAGGTACTGTTGATGGACTCGGTGGCGGAGGCGACAGGCAGCTGCTCGGTATTAGTGTCGAGGCTGCTGCTGGTTTCCGTCACGTTCTTCACCACGTTCATGCGGTAAAGCTCATTCTGCGGCGAGAGGGTCAGTTCCACCACACCGATGTTGTTCTGGCTAAGGCCGAAGCCCACAGGCTTATCACCCTCGATGCTGCCACCCACGACGCGGCCGGTGAAGTTGACCAGCGTCTCGTCGGTGAATTCCAGACCCGTGATCTTCTGGTCGAAAGTGTGAGTCGGGCCCAGGTCGTTGGGGTCGGCAGGATAGCGGCCCTCGGAGGTGAAGGTGTGTCCGTTCTTCACAATCTGGATGTAGTGGTCACCAATGGGTACGCTCACGGTGAATTTACCCTCGGAATCTGTGGTGATGGGTTCGCCGTTTCGGGCGCACATCTGTCCATCCACGTAGATGTAGCAGTCCTCCACGGGGTAGTCGGTATTGGCATAATAGACCGTGCCGCTCACGGGGAAGGACGACACGTCCTCGAAATCCACACCGCTGTGAACCAGCGACGAGGCGCTGACGTAGCGCGACAGGTAGGCGGGCGAGAACTCATGGATGCCCAGCGTCGGGATGATGGTATAGTTAGTTCCCTCACCGCTGAAAGGCACGCCCCGGACTACGTAGTTGCCCTGTCCGTCGGTCAGGGCCATCAGGCTGAGCTGCTCCTCGGTGGGCACGTAGTCGCTGCTGAGGGCAGGCACATGGGCGGTGGCATGGTGGCCGTTGCTCTTGTTGTTGCTCTTCGAGAAGTCATAGACAATGTTCTGAGTACCCATGTTCTCGTCCATCGGGTAATAGATGGCCAGGTCGGTCTCCGTGCCGCCCATGGGGTGGTTGTAGTTCTTTGCTATCTCCGTCTGCGCGAGGGCACGCTTGAAGAAGCGGAACTCGTCGAGATAGCCGCCGAAGTTGTTGGCGTGGTCCAGCGTGGTATTGTTGGCCATGGCCAACTTTGTCAGTTCGCTACCAATGTTCCCTATGCTCTCGCTCTCGATAGTGCCGGTGGCAATATGGTCGGCATCGGTGGTCACGTAGAACGTAGTGGTCTGTGCCGACTTACTATAGACGCAGCTTACGTGGCTCCACCTATTGGCAGGGATATACTGGTCGGTGAAGTGGCTGTCGCCATTGATGTAGGCTCCTAACTGGTATGCATCCTGGTTGCTGTTGTATTTCAGCAGGATGGCGAAGAGGCCTGAGGCATCGAAGAGCATATAGGCCGTACCGTCGGCGTTCATCTGTGAGTTGTTGGGATTAACGTATGCCTGGATGGTAAAGTCGCCGCCCAGGAGTTTCTTCAAGTCCTTATTCGTGGTGGTGCAGACCATGCCCGTCCCTGCACCGGTGAACAGCAGCGAGTGTAAGTGGCTCACCGTCTCGCCGTCCTCGTTGTTCTGGCGCAGCGTCACCTTCACGTCGCTCACGGCGGTACCGGTGCCGTAGGTGATGCGGCCGCTCACCACACCCGACGACATCGCAAAGCCAGTGTCGTAGGCCGTCGTGACCGGATGGTTACCATTCTCGCAATAGTTGTAGCAGGAGATGCGGTATTCGTAGAACACGCCGGGGAGTGGCGTTTTGTCCTCCCAGGTCATGAAGGTCTTCTCGCTGTCCAGAGTGGTCATCTTCTGCCAGGCATCCTCGTCGTTTTCCTGAGTGATCACACGGCGTTCGATGACGTAGGTTTCGGCAGACGACTGACCGGCCAGACGTTTCACGTTCCAGGTGAGCAGCACAGAACCCTGGTTGTCGCCCTTCGAGGCGGTAAAGTTCTCGTAGGTCGTACCGGCTCCGATGGCCCTATCGCGCTGCTCGGCGCTGTTATACTCCTTACCGTCAATCTGGCCCACCACACGATAGCTGAACATCGTGCAGGCATCAAGGTCTTCCTCGGTATATCCGTCATAATGAACGGGATCTTGTCCGGCAAGGTCGTTGTTGTCACGGTGTTCCCAGGTGAAGGTCGTCTGATCTTCTGCAGGCGTGATGGTGGCGTATTTCACACCGTTGGCATAGATGTCGAACTTGTTGTTCATGTTGGACGAAGCAGGGAAGGACACCGACGTCCACGTAAGCGTCACCTTGTTCTCGCTGCTCACGGCCGTCAGGTTGTTCACAGGCACCGTGCGCGTAGTGCTCACCGTCACTTCGTTCGACTTCAGCTCCGAACGCTGCGCCGTCTCGGCCCAGCCATTAGCCACATAATAGATGTAGTATTTTACGTTGCTCTCGTAGGGGAAGTTCGTATCTGTATAGGTGTAGGTGTTCTGAGGAACAGTTGCAATCTTTGTGCCGTCGCGGTAGATGATCCACCTGCCGTTACCATAGTTCGTGTTGTCTGCCGTCCAGTTCAACGTGACGTTGCGGTTCGACTGACTGAATACGGGGTTACTTAGAGTTGCCAAGGGCATCGGAAGAATTGTCTTTGCCCCAGCGCTCTTATAATAGTCTTTTCTACCATTGTTCGCATCCTTGTCGTTACTATGGATGAACTCATGGATAGGTGTAATGGTAAACTCTGTGCGCATATCCGCACCAAGGTCTGTCAGTTTAAACGTATAGTAGCTTGCCGAATAATTGCTCGGTGGATTTCTAAAACCGATAGTACCATTCCATCTTCCGTTGATTTGAGGAAAGAGAAGCGTTTCGCCGTCAGTGTTGGCGGCTCCGCCAAATTTGTAAGGCACAGTCACTATGCCGTCGGCCGAGACAGTGGGTTCTCCATTCCAATAGTGGTCGCGCACGGTATGGGTGTACTCAGAGGTAAAACTCCATTCTGTGGATTTCCAACCATGGTCTGTCTTATTGTCAGAGTCTTTCCAGTGACCTCCGCACGTGATTTTAATGTTACAGTTGCGCCATTGTCTTGGAATTGTCCACTTGACACGAACCCATTTCGTATAACCACTGCTTCCGCTACTCTCCTGTTGCAACGAGCCAGTAAGAGTCAGGCCGCCAGAGCTGCTGGTCTTTATATGTCCAATTTCCTCATAATTGGTTCCTCCGTCTTTACTGGCTTTTATTGTCAGTCCGTTTCCATCACACCAGCCTTCATCCGTGCCGTAGTCGTCCCAATAGGTCACGGTTACGTAAACGGTGTTCCAGCTATTACCCCAGAACCATTCCCTTCCTACGTAATCCGATTTGTAGTCGTTGTCTGCTGCCGCCGCTTCCTGCGGCACCATGATCACTGCGAGCAGCATCATCATCGCTGCCCTCACTCTTCTTGCGCTATCCAGCCATCTGCCAGCCCGCGCAAATGTAGTAGTAATAAAGCTTTTCATAATCGTAAAATTTTTAATCATTAATATTGTTTTTATGCTAATATTCTATTACTTTTTACGCAATTCCCATGCGTTCCATCTTACGGCGCATGCGCTCGTTCTCGTCGATGAAGCGGGCCAGCGTGGCATTCTTGTCGCCAATCTGCCACCGCTGGTAAACAACAACAGCCACCAACACCAGTACTATGACTATCATGGCAGAGGCGAGGGCTACGGTGAGAATGAGGCTTATGTTCATTTACTATTTGCGAATTTACGGTTTATTTGGCTGTTTGCCCATTTACGGCTGCAAATGTACGAAAAACCGTGATGGCTGTTGTGCCACCACGGGAAAACTTTGTGCCAAATCGGGAAAACATGCGTGCTTGCCTACTTTTTCGCCACCTTGCGGTAGTCGGTGGGCGACATGCCGTAGGTCTCGCTGAAGAGGCGGTAGAAGGTGCGGCGTGAGAGGGCGCATAGCTCGGCGATGAGGCCTACTGCATCGGTTGTGGTGGCCAGCAGGTGGGCGGCGTGGCGCAGACGGTAGCCGTTGATGAAGTCGGTGGTGCTCTTGCCGTCATTGCAGGCGCTGATGGCGTCGGAGACGTAGTGCTCGTTGGTGCCGAGGAGCTGTGCCAGGCGGCTGCGGTCGAGGTCGGCATCGGTGTAGATGTGGTCGGGCGAGTCCATCAGTTCGCAGATGCGGCGGTAGAGTTGCTGCTCGGCGGAGAGCGCGGCCTCTGGCGCTGCCTCCAACTGCTCGATGGCCTGCTGCTGCTCCCGCTCATGCTGCTCCATCTCGGCCATCAGGCGGCGGTTCTTCTTCGTAAGCACCTTATTATATATATAGACACGGCGCAAGAGGTAGGCGATGAGCAGGATGATGATGACGGCACTGATGAGGATGATGCGGTTCAAGGAAACCGTAAACCGCAAATCCTTCAGTTGCAAATCCTTCTTGTATGTCTGGTAGATGACGGCCAGCTCGGCGGCATCGTGCTGCTTCTGCCAGGCGATGGCGGAGTCGATGGCGGCAAACGACTTGTCGGCCACCTCCAGCGCCTCGGCGATGCGGCCGGCACGGCGGTTGGACACGTAGCGCGGGGCAAGTCCCTGGCTGATTTTGTCGAAGGTGGTACGGGAACTGTCCACGGCGGCGAAGGTGGTGTCGAGGCGGACGAACATGTCGGCGGTCTCGGCGTATCGTCTGGCAGCCATCAGATAGGCGGCGGCGTGCTCGATGCACGACGGATTGACAAGCTGGTTGCGCGGAATGGCGGCATAGACAGCGGCGGCATCCCCGGCCCGGCCTGTGGCCTGCAGATGGCGGGCCTTGAAGAGAGCCAGAAGCCCGTTGTGCTCGGCGAGAAGCAGAGAGTCGCCAACGCCCAGCCGCTCGCAGGCGCGGAGCTCATCCTCGTAGCGGCTGAGCCACTTGAAGGCTTCATCATACGCTCCCATCTCGAAAAACGACAGGAAGATATTGCTGCATAGTATGGCCAAGTTGAAGTCGCCTTTATTCTCACCGCCCAACACGCCGGTCTGATGCTCGTAGGCTTGCTCGAAAGTCTGCTTCGCCGCCTCAGGCATGGACAGTTGCAACTGGCACTCTGCCATCAGGGAGAGGAGGAACGCCTTAACAGTACCGGGGAAGTCATCATGGCCCTCCGCCTTTTTCAGCATGTCGCCAACGACGGCCAGCGCACCCTCCATGTCGCCCCGTTGGCTGAGCAGACAGGCATAGCGGTAGCCCGCCTCGGCAAAGGTTGCCCAGGACTGCGAGGGGTCGCCCTTCAATGTCTCGTAGGATTTCCTGTAGTACAACTCCGCTATCCGCATCTGATTCCGCAGAAGGTCGTACTCCTTTCCCGCTTCCAGGTGATGGTGTGCCGTCAAGACGGCTTCGCTCATCTCAGCTTCGCAGCCGTCGGCCTGCTTCCCCGTGCAGCCCGCAGCGGCCAGCACGGCGAAAAGAACTGTCAATATGATGATATATCTGCTCTTTCCCATAAGGGTCATTGATAAAAGTGTTGCAAAGGTACACATTTTTTGCCAAACAATCGAACACTTTTCCTTTTTTCACCTCTTTTTTGCGACTTTTTGATAGAATCTCGCAAAAGATTTGAGACAACAACATCTTCAGCCTCCGGCAGCCATCAGATGGGCGGCATTGCCGACTTCGACCACTTCCATATCAGATAGGAAACACCTACATACATACACGGTGGCCGACAATTTACTAAGCAACAACGCATTATGCTATGTATGCCACCTACATTTTTCTACGCCAACCTACATGGTTTAGCAAAAGGGCACGCCTTTTCTCAAAACGGCGTGCGTATTTTTCCAAACGGCGTGCGTATTTTTCCAAACGGCGTGCGTATTCCGGGAAATACTGGCAGTTTTCAAGAAAAGCGTCCTACTCACACGCGACAATGTATGTTCAAATTCAAAAAAGCAAGAAACCTACATGGTACAACGTAGTGTTATTTAGTATGTTATGTGTAAAAGTGTAGGTATGTAGGTAGTATCATTTTTGTACTGGTTTGAAGACGCTGGTTGTTACTCCGGCTCTCTGCCGTTCACCGCCGCTGGGCGGATGGCGTGCGCGCCGCTGCCAGCGCCGAAATACCTGTAGAGGGTTTCGATGGCATCGGCGGGCGTGATGTCGTTGTCGCCGTTCACGTCGGCAGCTGCCTTGTTGAAGCCCGTCTGCTCAACGTCGAAGTAATAGTACAATATCATGATGGCGTCGGCAGGCGTTATGTTGCCGTCGCTGTTCACGTCGCCGACCGCATCATCCAGAGCCACGTCGCCGCCCCTGAAGTTCAGCACAAACTCGCGGGCCTCGGTGGTCTTTTCACCCGCTTTCAGCTCTCCGTTCAGCTGGAAGTAGGCGCGGCACGAGCCTACGGTGACGTCGTCGTTGGGCCAGTAGAGCGTGTTGCCGTCGCTCAGGTAAAGCTTGGTGCGGTCGTTCTTGGCCAGCGTCTTGGGCGAGGTGATGCCGATGAAGTCTGTGCAGGTGCTCGTGGCAGGAACATTCGCCTCGCTGATGGTGACGCCCGTGAAGACGGGATTGCTGATCTCTGCGTCCTCTGCGCCCTCTGCTTTCGCCCACTTGATGATGTAGGGCTTGCCGGCGGTGATGCCGTTGGCCAGCTCATTGCTGAAGTTCAGCGTCAGTGTGCCCGACGTGCCGTCGAAGCTGGACGAGCTGAGCGTCATCAGCCCTGTGGGATTCCCCAGGTGCTCGTTCACCTCGGCGGCAGTGAGCGTGAACGGCAAACAGATGGTGTTCCATGAGCCATCCCTGAAGAGCGTGCGCCCGGTGAGCACGACGTCGCAGGCCTGGTCCTTCCATGCCGCCAGCGTCGCCGTGTTGTCGGCGTCATTGGCCAGGCTGACGGGGGTGATGTCGATGATGTAGGGGGCGGACGTGGTGCCCACACTGCCGTTGAAGGCATAGACGAAGGCCGGGTCGGGATTGCAGGTGAAGACCTTCCCCTGCGTAAACACCTTGAAGTGCAGGTATTGCTTGTAGGAGGTGTAGTCGCCGTAGATGGTCAGATAGACATGACTGGGATGGCCCGGATCTTCCCCGGCAAAGTTCTTTCCCCTGAAATCATCCCCGCAATAGGCAGCCACGACGGCATCAGTGACTATTTCTCCGTTCATCACGACTTGCGATGTACACGTCATACTTCCCTGATACTTACGTGCCGGGATGGTACGGTCGGGGAAGGGGTCGCTCTGCGCCTGGAGGCCGGCACTCCCCGCGAGGAGGAGTGCCAGCAGGCTATAGAATCTATTCACCAGTGTCATTTCACGATTTGCTTTTGTCCGTTGATGATGTAAACGCCATTCTGCAATTTACGGTTTGACGATTTGCTATTTACGATTTTGCGTCCGCTGATGTCGTAGATGGACTCAGAACTGTTGTCATTGAGCATCTCGCGGATGCCGTTGGCGTCGCCGAGGCTCATCACCACGGGATGCTTGGGCGTGCCGTAGATGGCATCGGTCTCGTAGGTGAGGGTGAGCGGTGCATCCACCACCTCGCCTGCTACAGCCACCTTGAAGGTCAGCTCGCACGGCTCGTCGCCGGGGATGGTGAGATAGGCAATGCCCTCCGCGCCAGTGACGGCTGCCGCGCGGCACTCGTCGCCTGCAAAGGCGGCCACCTCCACGCCGGCGAGCGTCCTGCCGTCGGCCACCACCTTCACGGCCATGATGGCATTGTCGGGATAGTTGCGGAAGCTGACGGGCGAGAAGAGTGAAGAGTGAAGAGTGATGAGTGAAGAATTTGCTTCCGCCCGTGTCATGCGTGCGCCTGCTGCGGCAGCGGAGGGATAGCTGAAGGTATGCTCATCGACACTGCTCTTCATCTGATAGCCCACGCCGGGTTCCATCATCAGCAGCGAGCCGCTCCAGGAGTTGTCGTCCCAGTAGGCCACGCCGCGCTGGGCCTTCAGCAAGTCGCCGTCGGCTTTCTCCATGTATGCGAGGGCGTAGCCGAGCGAGGCCACCTGCCGGCCATAGTAGCCCAGCCAGTTCCAGCCCGTATAGACAGGCACGGGCGTGTTGACGCTGGTGCCCACGATACGCATCTTGCGGTCGGCCTTCATCTGCACGGCATACATCTCGGTGTTCGAGAGGCTGGCCGTCAGGGTTCCACCCCACGAGCCGTCCTCGTAAGACTTGTAGCCCGATGACTGGCTCTTCACCGTCACTACGTCGTCGGCCACGCTCTTGAAGAGTTCGTCCACCGTCATGTCATCCGCTGCCACGTTGAACGACACCCAGTTCCAGCCGGCCTTCAGTTCCAACTCCTGCTCTATCAGGTTGCGGATGATGAACACGTTCGGCTCGGCGTAGGTTCCCATCAGGGTGAGCGGAATGAAAGAGAACGCCTCGTTATTCTCCTGCGTCACCACCGGATAGACCGTTCCCGTCGAGGCATCGTAGGCGCGGAAGGTCACTTCCTGCTCGGCCTCGCTGCTCGCGCCGTAGATGTCCATCGTGACATAGTAGTTGCCGTAGCGCTCGTTGTACTCGGGATGCGCCACGCCGCGGCACTCCTCGCCCACGAAGGCGGCCATCAGGTCGTCGGGGTCGGTCATGGGTGTGTCGCCATTCTTGAGCACGGCGATGACGTTCATCGATGTCTCGAAGTCGTGCGGGTTCACAGCCCAGTCGGGCACGTTGCCTGTTACCTTGATGTTCAACGTCAGAGGAACGTCGATCTTGTCATTGCCTCTCAGATAGACGGTCACCTCACTGCGACCCAGAGGAGCCGACGGCAATATGGTGAAGTCAACCTTCGTCTCTGCCAGCGGGTTGGTCTCGCCATCCACTACGCTGGCCTCCAGCCATGCAGGCATTCCGCTCAGCGTCCACATCTGCTGCTGTCCGCCGTTGTTCACCACGGTGGCGGTGACGGTGGTGGTGGCGGTCTGCTGTTTCTCTACGGACAGGCTATTCTCAGACCACACCAGCTGGTTAAGGTTGACGAATGCCGACCATACGGCGGGTGCAGAATAGTTGCCGTTCTCGTCGCGGACATCACGCACAATGAAGTTCAGTGTGCAGCCCTCGATGATGGCGGGATCCTCATCAATGCTGATGACAATCTTCTCATTGCTTGCCACGAACGTGAAGGGAACGTTGGTCTCCGTCTGCTTCGTGCGCAGGGCTGGAGCGATGTCGGTGAAGTCCATTGAACATTGACCATTGACAATTGACCATTGCTGCGCCTCATGACCGCTGCCACAGAGGTCGGCAGCAGTTCCTACGGTCTCCACTTGGCTGTACTGGTCCAACTGTTTTGTCTCGAAAGGATAGTAGGCCACAAGGCCGTCCTCGCTGCCCGTGAGGCGCACCTTACGGTTCGAGAGCAGCTTGTCGGCATTCAGTGTGGCATTCCAGACGCGCAGCTCGTCTATCTGTCCTGTGAACGTACGGTCATAGCTGTACTCGCCATGCTCCGAGAGCGTCTTGCGGTGAGCACCCATCAACAGGTTGTTGGTAGCGATGCCGCCCACGTTGGCGGCATTGGTGGTCAGACGGCGTACACCATCCACATAGACGGCGGCAGCTCCCTGGCGCAGCACGTTCAGAGCGATGTGGTGCCAAGCATTGTCTGTCAGCTTTCCACTGTTTGTAGCTACCGACGTCTGTTCCTCTGTGTCGAGATAAGCCCCCTTGCCGGTGAGTTGCAGTTCGCCATTGCCGTCGAGCCACAGGCCCACTTGTCCCATCTGCAACAGCTGGGCTGCATCTTGCGTATCGCCGCGCATCCAGAATTCCAGCGCGTAGTCATCTTCGCTGCAGGTAGGCAGTGCGGAAGCATCCATGGTCAGGTAGCGTCCTTCAGTCAGGCTCACGGCCTTGTTCACATTATTCATATACCATGTCTCGTTGCTCATGGTCATGTGGCGGTTGCGGGCATAGTCGCGAATGGTTGTACCTTCGCCCTCGTCCATCTTCCAGTAGCCAATCAGGTGGCGTGTGGCAGGATTCTTCGTGCGGCTTCTTTGCAGCAGAGCCTCGGTCATGTCGTGAGCCTCGTCCCATAGCAGCAGTTCATGGATGGCACCCTCTATATGTTTACCTACGGTCAGTGGCCCGTTGCCTTTATATGCCACTGCATCCTGTGCATTGAAGAGCTGGGTTTCAGCGGCATCCGAGGCCACGGTGGCACTGAGTTTTCCATCCTGTGTAAGGCTCAGGGTCAGGAACACCCATGCGCCTGTAGGTATGGCATTGTCAGAGGTGTAGGTTTCTGAGCCGATGTTCACCACCAGATGGTTCTGCGCATCCGTGCCCACGTTCAATTTCTCGCCAGCCGTACCGTGACTGAACAGAGTGCCCTCGCCGCCGTTGAGGTTCAACCATGTGTCGATGCTGAAGTCCTTGCCAGCCAGCAGGATGTTGGCTTCGGTCTGGGCGGTGGCTTCGGTGTCCTGCATGCTCAAGGCGGTCTCATGAGCCACCTCGGCACCGTTCAGCACACCCGTCACCTTGAAGTTGGCAGCCTGTGTCAGCTCACCTTTCAGGATGGTCTCGTTGAAGGTCACACTCAGTTCGTCGCCGACAGAGAGGATGCCGTCGGCAGGCTCAGGCTGTCCGAGCGGACGCGGACGCTGCATATCCTTCACCAGAGCCAGCTCCTCGCTCGAACGATAGACCTCGCCT